>Ga0172372_10007681_pt1 | contig 14438 bp, 25 predicted proteins | sample LakKiv5m_2_FD_114544 | JGI IMG/M metagenome (GOLD analysis project Ga0172372, IMG submission 114544) | Freshwater microbial communities from Kabuno Bay, South-Kivu, Congo - kab_092012_9.5m | ecosystem: Environmental > Aquatic > Freshwater > Lake | place: Democratic Republic of the Congo...
AAGAGTGAGTGTCTTAGGATTAGTTCGAGGCACTGGCTTAAAGAGACTACGGTCTACCCCTCGAGTCCATGAAACTACGTTATCCCTAAATCCGTGGTTACGTAACTCTGTTACCATGCTGTCAGTTGTAGTTAGCACTCGATTACTATTACGGTGAAACCATCGTACAAGCGGCCAAGTTACACTTTCTGGTACTCCAAAGAGCGCTTTTAACCCTTCAGGAAACTTAGTATGGTAAGCGCTATTGTAACGATACCCACGTACTGTAAAATACCTTCGAGCAAACAGACCCATAGGACCTTCTGTGGCGATGTGTATATAATCCGGAGCAATCGCCTCGATCTCCGCCCCCATCCCTGCGGGATAGGCAAGTTTGACTTCGTTATAGCGAGGGCAATCAACATAGCGGTACCGCCCGGGGTGAATATAACTAACGTTATAACCATCACGAATCGCAAACGGTTCAATATTTTTGTAGGTCGTGACAACACCATTAATTTGCGTCGGAAGATTGTCCGTGACTATCAGTAGTTGTTTCATAATAAACTAATTCCCACCTTCCATCTAAATGTTCTACTAGTGCAGTACGACTCTCTACCCAATCACCGTCGTTCATATAGATTACATCGTTAATGCATTTAATCTCTGCTCGATGAATATGGCCACATATAACTCCGTTATAGCCCTCACTCTTACAGTACTGTGCCAGGTGCTGCTCATACGAACTAATATACTGTAGCGCCTGTTTGGCACTCTGTTTTAAGTAATTACTTAAACTCCAGTATTCCAGTTTTAGCAGTTTACGCAATGAATTTAACTGTAGGTTTAGCCAGATAGAGAAGTTATATAGAGAGTCGCCTACATGCATTAACCACTTATAGTCTATCATTAGTGAATCAAAAAAGTCACCGTGAATAACAAGGTACCGCTTGCTGTCTAACCCTACATAGTCATAGCGGTCTAGCAGTTTGATGTTACCAAGTTCGAGTTCAAATGGCAAAAACTTTCGTAAAGCTTCATCATGGTTGCCGAGTATGTAATAGACTGCTGTACCACGTTTTGCCGCAGTTAGGATGCGTCTAACTACGTTAGAATGCGATTGGGGCCAGTACCAGCGTTGCTTCAGTCTCCAACCATCAACAATATCTCCGACTAAGAATAAATTGTCACAGGTGTATGTTTTTAAAAAAGCGCAGAGAGCGTCTGCGCTGCAACCTCTAGTACCGAGGTGAACATCTGAAATAAAGATACTCTTAACTTTCACGAGTCTGTTTCTCTTTTTGCTCTCGGAGACACTGCTCGCAAAAGGCGGAACCATATTCTGCACAGCGTTTGCAGGGTGGACGTTCTTTTTCCATATTACCTCTAGGTGCCCCACTTCTGTTGCTAGGCAGGGGCCTCCCCCTTACATTAGGCTGCTAGAGCCTGTGCAGAAGGTGCAAAGTTATCGTTTGCAGTTGTTGGTTTCTTGCGGTTACAGTCGCTTGCGCACTGGCTCCTGGTTTCTTCTTGTTCAAGTAATCGATCCTATTTCGACCCCATCAAAGATACTCCACGGCAGTGTTTCGAACCACTGACTGACCCGCGAAAGGTGTTCCGGAAATACTTCGCATTTATGTATTAAGTGGCGGAGTATCTTTGGTGGAGTCGTCGGGTACCGCCCCCGAGTCTTACCTGCTTCTGATTTACGTCATCAGAGCTTGTACTATATTATGACACTTAGACCCCTAAAAGTCAAGCTTTTTTTACATATAGTCGTGTAAATTGACAAAAGTAATTTGAAAGTAGGGTCGAATATCAATGTTGAGACCGTAAAAGCCAACCCAAATAGAGACCCACATAACTGAACTCAGAGTGAGTCTATCCCCCTCATAAGATATTGAGAGTGTGTTATCAAAGTATTGCGAGGTATTAATTTTCATTGTTGTCTGACCCAGCACGCAATACAACTTCGTTGTGACTCTTGCTTACCCGTAACACTAGAGAAGAGCCACGTACTTCAATTTCAATTTGCGAACCTTCTCTCAGATTGAGAGCCTCCACAATCTCCGGTGGGATGCTCATTAGCACGTTATCATCGTTATACGGGTCGTCCATGAAGAGTTCGTCATAGGCGTAGGTTTTCATAGTATTGAGGCTCCTAGGGTTTGTGAGACTAACGCTTCAGCGTCTGATAGGCTGAGCGCATATAGCTCTTGTTGGTTTTGGTTGCCCTTGCTTTTGTAGGCTCTAAGGCTCTTTTTCAGCTCTGCCTCTACGCTATAGGTTTCTTCCCGAGAGCTCAGAGGCCAAAAAGAGTAGAACCACCAATCGGCTCCTCCTTGAGACCGTCCGCGTTGTAGTGCTCGCACGTTAATAGTACGGCCAATCTTCGTGGGCCCAATGCAGTCTGCAATTTGCTGAAAGCCAATATAGATGCCATAGGTGTTAGAGTCTCGCACTCCGAGCAACTTTTCTAACTCAAGGGCGCTTGCTCGTTTCACTAGACGCTCCTATTAATCGTCACAATCTCATGTTCTTCGAGAGTGGTCACGACGTGCCCGTAGTCGCTCTCAAAGCTGTAGTCGAGTTCCTCAATCATCTGTTCAAGTTCATCTGGGTCAAGCCGATCTTCTGTTTCCAGTTTTAAGATGACGGTCATTGCGACTGTATGTTTGTAACTCATTGTAACGTTCTCCTATGTTCTTCTAGTTCTTTTAGTAGCGTGCCGAGTCTCCAATTTTCACTCATGTCTACAGGTTCTAGTGTAGAGAACTCGCTGGAAATAGCGTGCTTGATGCAGTCCCGAGTGAAACGCAACGGGTATCGTTCTCCGCTTGTAGACATACCCGTATTCACTAAGTATACGTTGCAACGGAGCTGCCGAATCCGTTCCATCAGCAGGTTGCTATACTCGTGAACTGGACGAGGCATAAACGGAGAACCATAGCACGGTGAGAACACCTTCTTAACTTCGCGCAGTCCTGCTTCTGTTCCAGGCATTAGACTGGTATAGCCGGTCTCAAATAGCAAGCGAATAGTCTCACCGCGAACCTGACTAATCGGCGGTAAAATACCCTCTGCGTCCATTGCAAGGAAGAAGATGTTGTGAGGATGTTCAAAGGCGTTAGTAGTATGAGCATACGCGTTTTCAACCATCTCCAGCGGATAACTCAATCGAGCATTTGCCTCTCCTGGGTTCTCGACTACGAGACAGTTTTTTTGTCTTGCTCGCTCAACTGCATTGAAGATCGTAGGATGCGTCTCTGGTGATAGCCCCTCGCTCTTGGCATAGCAGCCGGACTCGACCATGTAGATGCCATCGTCGCTCCAGTACACCTCGTCATCGCTAATCAGTTCAAAATCAGGGTCAGAACTGAGAGTTGTCTTACCAGTCCCACTGAGACCAAACATGAGGTTGTTCTGGTTGTTATAGGTAAACGCACTACAGTGCATTGGTAAAGTGTTACGACGAGGAAGCTCGAACCCGAGGATGCCGAACACGCCCTTCTTGATCTCGCCGAGATATGTAGTACCAGCAATTAGCATCTCTCGATCGTCAAGATGCACATAGATGTGTGGATGTGAAACATCGACGTTTACACTGTGAATAATTAACCAGTCGTATGAACCTTCCCAATGGTCAAGAACTATAACTCGTTCCGGTGACATAACTGGAAACATATTACGAACAAACTGAGCGTGAACGTCGCTGTCTGTGCATACTAGAAAACGATATCCACCGCTGTAGAAATGTAGACGATGAGGGTATGCGTCTGAAATAGGAATACCCATTTTAAGACGGAGAGCAGTAAACTGCCCTTCTGTGCCGACCTTGCAATAGTTAGGTCTATTCTTGTCAAGCTGCTCGGTTTTGGATCCAAAGAAACGTTTGTGTTCCGGGCTACGACCAGAGGGAACGGTTGTAATATTGTAGTTAGGCATTGCGATGTTCCTTCGCACGCTCTTCGAGCAGTGAGATAATTTCTGCTGCAAGAGTCCAGTTCGGAACTCCGCAGTATTCAGAAACCTTATAGCGATCTAGTGTCGCTATAAGGTCTTGTAGTAGTTGGTGACGACTACGCACGATTATCTTGCCAACTATCGAGATACCGAATCTTTTGTTCAGGCGTCCAACTACGCAGATAAGAGTTATCTTCGTCAAAGAGTTGCAGAGTTTCTTCTTGCGTCATAATCCTAGAGTCTATAATTTGCTCTCCAAGGTGTTCTTGCGAAAACTCTTTTACTTCCTCCATCGTGACTTCGTCACGGGCCCAATTAAGCAGGTCAGAGTTAGTAGCCTCTACCTCTAGATTAAGACGCCGCAGTTCTTCCACTGGAATACAGTAGCGATGCCGAAAAGTCTGAACAGTCGTAACAATTACATACATCTATATCTCCAAATCTAAATAGTCAAGTTCGCCAATACACTGAAAGAGGGTAGTTTCGGTCTGCAGTTGAGTAGTAAAATGCCAGTGCCCAAAAAAATGAAACTGAGGCTGGTGTGCCTCATAAAACTTATCCAGCCAATGAGCGGTGCGATTACGATACGTAGGACCGCGCAGCTTACCACTCTTCCAAAACATCTCGTAGGAGATGCTGGCGGGGCAGTCATGCGTAATGAGGATACGCGGCTTTGCAGACGTATAGGCGTCTAGCATGGCCTCGAACTGTTCATCACTGCACTCTTCATCGGGCCACCAGTCATACATAGGAGTACGACGATACCAGCCGGGCGGCGCGTTTGGATTGTCAATACTCCACGCTCCGCCAATAAACATAATATCACCCTCAATCGTCCCGTCCGCAATATAGTTTGGAGCGGCACGACACGTTGCAGGATTGTCGTGGTTGCCACGGATGAAACGGTGCTGCGGATGACGAGACTGCCATCCGAGAATATACTCGTCTACTTCTTCTCGGCCCGAGAAGCCCAGACCATAGTCACCAATCTGGATACTCGGTCCGTCCCAGTCTTGGAGTAGGGCGTGATATTGAGTGTGAATACCATGAATATCACCAATCAAGCGTAGCATTTTGGGTACTCCAAAGGTTATAGTAGCAGTAGGCGGTGATGCCGGCTAAGAAGGCTACGAGTAGTGAAGAAGAAGTCCAAGCGACAGCTGCGATATGTGTAAGAAAAATCGCTTGAAAAACTAGTTTCATAGAATCTCCTGTAGGGTGAGTAAAAAGCGTTGCAGCAGTTCGATAAAGGCAGGTAGAATAGCGATAGTAGCGTAGAGACTTAGAATCCAGAAACCGAGACGTATCATCTTTTTTTCAAATAGCTCCGCACATCAAAGTTATAGTTATCCAGTATTTGTTTGAACTCTTCTGAGTCCTCAAAGCGTTCAGAATATCCAAGATAGCTTTCAACTGTTTCGAGTTGTTGAGGCTGCGGAGTCTTTTGCCGTCGCTTCTTCTTTTGAGGCACGGGTTCTTCTTCTACCTGGGCCTCGGCCCAATGGTAGACACCACGAGTCACTGTTGACGTAAAGCTAAAGATAGCAATCGCCGGCAACAGAATGACAAAGACAAAAACGAAGAATCCAAATAGTATTTCCATCACAACTCAACATAGCATAGTTTTAGCACTAGAGCAAGAAAAAAATGAAAAAGGCTAGAGCGTCGCCACTCTAGCCTCGTTATCTGGCCCGCCCTATGTCCCCCGATTATCAGTAGGCATTGCTTCTTCCTACACCGACGGGCAATGTAGGTATAGACTGTTACTACAGAGTTGATTCTCTGTCAGAGCGTGTACCAACAGTCTAATTTACACACTCCTATCACCCCCTATACGGGATGAACTACGTCATTAAAATACAACGTGGTTAACCAACTGCTAACGTGCAGCTGCCTTCTTAGGGCACGGAGGACCAACGACTTTTATTATAGAGAGTTTGGCTCCACAGCTATCAGACTTCTCTCTAGGGGGTTAAGCCAACTGTTGCCAGTTGCTGGACATGTCCCTTAATTCCAGTGACTCTAAGGATTGCCTAAAAATTGCAAGGAAAGGAGGTTTTTTTGCTTAGAGTATTCTACAGGATTGCGTTGTTGTTTTAATAACCAATATTAAACATTTTTAGTTGCTGCAACAATCCTAATTGACAAGTGAAACCGGGGTATTGCGTATCTCTAGCTGCGGCGCCACACTAGAGACCTTCTGGCTCGTGCTTTCGTTACCTACTCACTTTCCCCACGCCTACTACGCTAACGACTTCACTAAAACTGTAGACAGGCTCTAAATGGGGTGTCTCCCTTGGTCTAAACCGTAAAGAGCTGTGAACGTCCCGTCTACAGATTAAGTGAAGTTGCCAGTTACTTCCTTCTGGCAGTATCTCTTTCGTGGATACAGTTTTGTGGGTTGGACGAGTGTTTACGGACATATTTTGAGGCTGTCTCACCTATCTCCCTACGCGCTCACACCAGGCGGATAGGGTAGCGTAACTAGAACCCATCTCTGTTACGCATATTGTGCTACTCTTAAGTGCAGGCTTCGCACCTGCGTAGCCCCGTCTACCAGGGCATCTTAGTCTGTTCGTGCCTTGCACTTCTAGATCAACTTAAGGTAGTCACGGAGAGGTGTTTCTTACACTGGCACAACCTCAACAAAGCCTGCAACAGTTGTCGTTAAAACGAGTAATACCCCCGCATTAAGACAACTGTAACCTACGGAATGCCAAGAACGGTCATCTCTTGCTTTAACAGCTCCATACACCGCACAGTCATTAAATCCCTCGTACGTCAGACTGCGAATTGAGTACGAAGGAGTAGAGATACTGCTCAGACAGCTTCTACACATTTATCACCTAGCCCACACTCGGTTTCCCACAAGGTCTAAGGCTGAGAGCTAGCATCCGCACGCATAGATGCTACGACTACCATTTAGCGAGGTCTCAGTTTCAGACAGAGATTATACGCAGACGCAATTGCTTGCCGACGAGTTGCTCTACTGGAAACCTATTGAACACTAGGTAGTTAAATACGGCAGATTGTTCAGGGCACAATCTGCAAGGCCCTACTTACTACCTCCCCGCAGGGTAGAGTTCAGTATATCGACTAGAGGGACTGATTCTCTAGTGACGAGCGAGCAGGGCGCTAACTGTCATAGGCTGTACAGTCTGTCGCCTCAGGTCAGTGCGCTGTTTCGCTCTGTATAATTTAATATACGCAATTTTTAAGGAACAAGCAAGCGTAAAATAGTTGCGGTCGCTGGTGACGCTCCAGTTCTACTGGTTATGAGCCAGTCGTGGCACTTTTCCACTACCCCGCAAAAGTTCTACTCTCAGCTGCAATGCATCTACTATTAAGCCCGATACGCTGGCGCACTTAGTGCAGGTGAGAATAGAAGTGGGAGATGGCCTCTAGGCCTAGGACCATCTCCCATGTGACTACAACTGGTAAAGTTGCTTTTACAGACCTAATCACTCAGTCCTGCGAGAGTCAAACCACTCGCTCGGTTCTGTTGACATGCTCTACAACAGCATAGAGTCACCTGGCTACTCTCGGTGACAGAGATGTGATGAACTAGTAGCTACCAGGAACCATTCATCATATTTCGCATCAATACGCAGCCCCCAACCCGCCCGTATCGTGACCGCTCCATTTTCCGCCCAAACCGTCGAAACGGGCTAAACGTCTAACATGCGGCCTTCCTTATTTCTGTATTTAATATAACTCAAAAAAGAGCAGAGGGCAAGTGTAAAATTACTACAATTACAGTATTGCCCCCGCCCGCATTGCATCTACTAGTCTCTCCGTCGCGGCCGCAGAAAGAACTCCGTTCTTCCATCGACAAGCCTTCCAACCACGCGACCGAGTCCAGATAGCAAAGGCTCGACCACGAAGGTAAGGAATAGCCTCTTCCTTAGCATAGAGGTCATAGTCGTACGGCAGACCTTTCATGGCACTAGCATATCCGCGCTGAAACGCCTCAACACGAGATAGACTTTGCGCAAGCCTTAGTGGTGAGACAAAAAATCCGCCAGTGTTGTGCTTACGTTCAATCATGCTTGTCTCCTCTATCTATATTTTATATTAGCGCATTTTTAGGAAACAAGCAAGGACATTTTTACGCTGCCGACTGTTGTGACTCCGGGGAATGTTCAAGCAAGCTGTCCCAACGGAACGACCGCCATTCATCTTTGTCTACATCCCAGACACACTGAACGTGTTCCGGGCCGCGTGCGATACTATATGTATCAATCCCAATCAAGTCGGGAACGAGTGTAGCACGCATGTCGCGAATACTGCCATCACGCTTCCGAAAGCGTAGACTCACGATTCCGGTTTCCAGCATACTGATTAGATCTTTGTTCAACTAGTTCTCCATATTCATGTTGTAAGACGGTGATAAGGTGTGAAAGGTCTTGTAGAGCATGAGCGGTATCTTCTGCGGATTCTACATAGGTGCAGAGATAGTCATACAGTTTAAGGTATCGCACAGATGGTTTCATGTTTTTCCTCTCTATAGTTTAATATAACCTAAGTTTTAGCAGAGAGCAAGACTTCTTTTAAATGCAGTTGTGTCATTAGAGTAGTCACATTTAAACGCAATTCGTCCAAAGAACCATTATTATCAATTGTGTAGTCCGTCATCCAGGGTTCAATGCTAATCGAGGTAGACGGTTCTGGAGGTAAGTGGTCACTACGGTCTACCCAAATCGAGTAGTCGAAGCTCCCTGAGTTGCGGAGAGCGTGAAACTCCGCTTTGTTACGCAGCCCACAGTAGATATCATATCGCTCGTAGAGGGCTCGTCCAAGTCGAGAAGCATCAGGCCGGTTGAACGCTCGAATAAGTTCATACCACTCTTGGCGGTGGTTATGCCTATCCTCAAAGCATTGCTCTAGCGACGTGTAACCGTATTTGTTCTTCAGAGTGCTGTAGATGAACAGTTCGGCACAAAACATGGAAGAACTCTGAAAGCTGTACTGATACAGTGTGCGTAGCATCTCGCACACTGTATCTTTACCATGCCTAGCGTATCCGACTACCATTAGTCGCATTTTAAAACGTCCTTTCCGTAGAGCTGCTGTAGCGCACGCACAAGCTCGTGTATGTCTACCGCCACTCCCTCATACGGATTGCCCGCATAGTGAATGCCCACCTTGTGACGATTATAGCTCTCTCGCTGTACGATTACAGGAGCGTGTTTATCACTAATGAGTATTTTTGTCATAGACTCGATTCTCATCTCGTATCGGAGTTTTCACTTCGTGATACGCCCAAAGTGCTAGAGGCAGATACGAAAGTCCCATTGCAATTGCAAACATCAATAATCCTCTCCTAGTGAACCCGAAGGGTATCAATATGTACAGGTGTATAGTCAGTCTGCTCCACACAAACGCAGCGATACGGCCCGGGCGGTGAAGCGTTTTGATGAATGTGTCCGTGTACGTTCAACATTGGACTATCACGGAAACGCGACTCGCCAAGAGTGCTAGGATGCACAGGCACATGTGTGAGCAGTAGGTTGAACTCAGGCCACAGTCTCCACAACATCACCTTTTGGAAAAAGCCACCACTAGATAAGTAGAGAACGTCATCATGGTTGCCAATAACGAGACGCTTGCGACCATGCAATCTAGCCCACAGGCTCTGAAACGCTGTTTTATCTCCAAACATCACGTCGCCAAGATGATAAACAATATCACCGGGACGAACAACGCTATTCCAACGGTCCACCATTGTTTGGTTCATGTCATCTACAGAGGCAAAACCCGGACGAACAGGCTGACCGTCTGCATCTTTAAAACTCAGAATGTTGGCGTGTCCGAAGTGTGTATCACTCGTAACCCATATATCGCGCATCTCTCTCTCCATCTATACTTTACTATAGCATAGAGAACAACAACTAGCAACAGCTCTTTCAGTTTCTAGGGACGTTTCGACGCAGCCAAGAACTATTTTCTTGTGCTTCGGAGTTTGCCAAATCGGCTTGAGCAGCCTGGTTTCGAATCTGCGAGTTAGCACGGTCTAACGCAGCATTACTCTCTTTGTAGTAATTTTCATAGGCTACAATAATTGCTTGCTGCTGCTGAACTAGTGCTCGAATATCACTAAAGTTGAGGCCGAGGTTGCCGTATCCATCACCCGTGAGAGCATAGAAGGCAAAAGCTTGACCTCTTGATTCTAGCCTCGTTTTTACTGCATCAATGTTATCTTTATTGATAACAATCCACTCTACTTTTCTAAGGTTGAGCTCGTCTACCGGTGGTAGCGTTAGAGGTGGTTTCTCTATCGGTACTGCACTGATTTTAATTTCTCGGGGCTGGGGGCTTGAGCAAGCCGCGAGACTTATAGCTATCATAGAGCCAAGGACACTCTTTGTTAAAAGCTGTCGCATTCTGTGCGCTCCTTTCTACGTCTGTTAGTTCTGCTCCTGAGAGTAGTTCAAAACATCTACCGGCATTTTCCGTTCCCCGGTTCACTGCACGCTCAATACCTTCAGCATTAGCAATTGCAGCTGCCGTAAGGTCAATCTGTTGTAGTTTTGTTGCGAGTTGCTGGTTTTGCCGACGGATATTAAGAAACTCGGTATTAAGAGCAGTTAGTTCTGCTTGTGCCGCAGCATAACTTTGCTGCAAAGAGCCTATAGTTTGTTCGTTCATCTGTACCGCGGTCTCTAGTTTCGCTGCATTTTGCACTAGAGTTGCCATACGCTTTTGAGTATCTTGGTAGTAGAGATAAAATCCGCCAGCCATTGTGGCCATAACGGCTCCCATTATCATCATCCCTTTGAGTCCTAACATCGAGGTGACTCCTTTTAACGGGGCTATACTAGCAAAGACTTTGCTAGTAGCAATTTTAATGCCAAATGGCGGATATTTTATTTTAGGAGTTTGGCGAGGGTGGCTGGTCCTGCGACTCCGTCGGCGACTAAGCCATTTTTTGACTGCCAGGATTTCAAGGCTTTTTCGGTTCCAGGGCCAAAGGAGCCGTCGGATGTAAGGCCAAGGGCTCTTTGCAGTGCTTCGACGAGCGGGCCTCGTGACCCTTTGCGGAGGGTTTGGGATAGGTTCAGAGCGCTCGGGTTCGGGGGCGGAGCGCTCGGAGTAAAATTTCCGCCAAGCACCTGCAGTGCGTGTTCAAAGCGCTGTTTGCGGTCAGCTAAACCAATGTCCCCACCATTGATTATCTTTGTCATGCGTATAATATCTTTAGCATCAGCCACTGCATTTAGCTTCTTTGTGTTCCAGAACCAGCAGGCGCTCTCAATTGCCCCTTTTTCTGTTGCAACATATTCTGCAGCCTCATCCGCACTCATACCAACTGTTGTTCCAAAAGCTCCGTAGTTGTTACGTCCGGTAAGTTGTTTTAGTCCGCGACCACGAAACTTCCATCCGTCTCCTGGCTGTACATTGCCTAGTGCGCCTTTTGGAGAGCGATTCTCATCCATATAAACGTAGTTAGCAATTTTTTCTGGGTTCTTTGCATACTCTGAAGCGTTCCGCTTGCCTGGCCCAAAATACTTTGGAAAGACTCGCAGCAGTGTTTCCTCTCGATAGTTTAAATTCTCTTCGAGTGTTTTAAAATTATTAGACTCGTGTGCGCACTGAGCTAAAAAGCCGGCGACACGAGCCTCAGTAGTAATATCGTATTTTGGAAATATAGAGACACAAGCCTCATACCAACGGTCTGAGTCTGGATTGCCTCGTAGAATTTCTCGTAGTTGTTCTTTTGTAAAGTTAAATTTCAATAACTTTCTCCTTTCTATCTAGTTCCAGAGGGCCTCATAGTACTTGCCGAACAACCGGAATCCGTTGTTCATACGTTCCTGATGAGCACGTTCGCCCTCACGGTCATATTTGCCTTCTTTTGTCAGTATAAACTCGCGATTACCGTTCTCATCTGGCTCTGAGCTATATTCAAACTCTGCGTGCTCGATGATGTAGTCCTCTTCCCACCAAGCGCGAGTCTTCTGCTCAAAGGCCCAAATCATCTCGCCAAGAACCCAATCCCAACGAGCGTGAACATTACCATCCTCGTGCCACTTCTCGACAGGAGGTGCCTCTGTGCTACGAAGATGCTCAGGAACGTCTACATCATCGACATTCGGAGAGCCGTGCTTAGTTGCTTTAAGTTGTTTCAGCATAGGAAGAATAATATGGGCAAGAGTATGGTCCATACTCCAAGTATCCCAACGGTCGAGTTTTACAACGATTTTACGCTCTTTTTTGTCGAGATAGTGATTGATTGTCTTATTATATAGCCACTGCAACCACTCTTCAATACGCTCCCAAGTATGGTCTGTCCAATGTTTATTGTCGTACCAATCGTTACCGTACTGTCTTTTCATGTGGCGCTCGTGGACTCGACTAACCCAGCGGTCAACGTACGGACCAATATATACTTTCATCCTTTTCCTCCACTATTTTATACGCTTTCCAAGCACGTGCAGCATAGAGAGCATCCTCCCAAGTTTGGAAAGATGCCCGTTCTTCTTGATTTTTCATTACATACAGAAATCCGTCGTTAAACGGAACTAGTATGTAGAAACGTTTATCCATAGTAGTCAACTGTACGCTCCGCCCACTGACTCAAGTCAGCTACATCATCCATGTTTACATTGCACCACGGGTCTGTGATGACAAGAACTTCTCCGCGCAGCATAAAGTTGCCACGATGCATATCAAGACGACGACCTTCGTTATCTTCGTGATCGTATTCACTATTTTCCCAAGTGCCGCTGCCAACTTCAAAAGGACGACTGCTCTTCGCATGAGTAGTGTTTTCTTTGATGGCGTTGACAACTTCTAGTAGTTGCTGAGGATTAGGAACACGGGTCCGATAGGTGCCAAGAAACTCTATAGCCTCTTCTTCAGAGTGATAGCCGAGCACATAGTCACGGATAAAATCTGTAAGCGACTCATCGCTACAGGTCACAGAGTCTAGACGCTCCATCGTACACACATAGAACTCATTGGCAGAGTCGCTATAGAACGAGTGAATGCGCGGCACATGCGGGTTATTAGAATACGCGTTAATTATCAGCCCACGGTAGTCCAACCACGGGTCATCCATATTAGTGCCAATCTTGATAGCAACGTCAGAGTTGCTACGAGCGGACAGGGCAGCGCTGTAGCAGCCCACGCCGAGCACGGCATTGCCTTGACGAGTGAGATTTCGGATGATACGGTGACCGGTCATAGTTATCTCCTTTGCTGATAACTAAATATAACCTATCACTAACCACAGAGCAAGTGTACAGTAGCTTTAGCGTTGTAGGAATTCTGCCACAGATTCGCGATAGTCGAGACTCCGCGCATACAGTACTACAAGAATAGCAGCTACGACTGCTACAAACCTGAATACGATTCCAAATACTTCTAGTGGTGGGACAACCACAGGAACCCAAAAGATAAAATGCAGTGTTAGAGCAGCCGCAATAGTAATAACTATACCCATTATGTAAGCAATAGTATACGCAGAAGCTAAAATATAAATATGAGCGAACACTTTTTTCAACTTACTCTCCTTACAACAATACCTGCATTCTCCGCAATCTCACACATCATCTCTGTGCCACGCCCGCCAGGAAACGCAATAACTAAATCCGGCTTTCCCTCTTCTAGCATTTGAGTGTTACGTCGAAACCCGGCAGACTTACCATACTGTTTCCAGTTAGCCGGAAAACTAAGAGTCATTACCTTATTACGACGTGCCCAGTCTTTAGCTAGGGTATCTGCCCCTTTTGCCTCTCCTTGTATAATAACTAAATCAGTAACTTCATTTTTAAGGCTATCTAAAACTGCGTTAAGACTTTCTACTTCTGCGGTGTTAACAACTGTATAGCCTTCTTCAGTCGTTCGAGTACCATAGTCTCGACCTCCACATACTAGCACTCTAGTCATTTTTCAACTCCACAGTAGTAGTTTCCACTGCAATTCCTTTAGATGCCAGCTCACGGTCACGAAGTTCTCGCATCTCTTCGTGAGTATAGATTGCATTGTGAAGTTCCATATACCCACATTCTATACCTTGCATATACATGCCAGGTCCAAAGCCGAACACCTCATATAAAGCGTAGCGGTAAGTTCCTTGGTCGACAATCTCTGCTTTGTAGATACGCTTCACAACCGCATAGAACGCGTCTTCACGCTCGCGCTCGGTAAGAGAGTTCCACCACTCATCATTCTCAGCTTCATATTGCTCGGATTGTTTTTGCCAAACTTCTGATAGTTCAGACAGTGTCTCTAGCAGTTTTGATTTATCAGTCATTTCCAACTCTCAAAGTAAAGTTGATTGCATAGGACAGTGCGGATTATAGCACCTATAGTTCATGGTTCCCTTCCATTCCATACCGCACTTCCCACATTTTGTAACAAGCTGCGAGTTTGGTTTTATGGGGTAGACAGGCGGAACAGCTCTAATTTGCATCTCAATATCATCTAAACGTTTCAGCACTTGTCTAAGCAAATCACTAAGAGTAGGCTCATTCTCCATGGGAGCCGCCCCA
>Ga0172372_10007683_pt1 | contig 14437 bp, 4 predicted proteins | sample LakKiv5m_2_FD_114544 | JGI IMG/M metagenome (GOLD analysis project Ga0172372, IMG submission 114544) | Freshwater microbial communities from Kabuno Bay, South-Kivu, Congo - kab_092012_9.5m | ecosystem: Environmental > Aquatic > Freshwater > Lake | place: Democratic Republic of the Congo...
GTCGGTAGACGCCGTCGAGGACGTCGACGACCTCGCTGGCGAGCGCATCGTCACCGAGGAGGCGCTCGAGCGCGGCCGTGGCGCGCGGCTCGGTCGGGTCCCGGTCGACGACGTCGCGGTAGCACTGGAGCGCGCCGTGACGATCGCCGAAGCGCTGCTCCTTCAGCTCGCCGAGGCGGATCGCGAGCGTCGCGGCGACGTCCGGCGCGGGGGCGAGCTGGATGCGGCGCTCGAGGATGTCAGCGAGCTCGCGCGCGGCCTGCGTCTTCACGTAGAGGCGGTCGAGCGCGCCGAGGATTTCCTCGTCGTCGCCCGACTGCTCCGCCGCGCGCCGGTACGCCTCGATGGCGCGCGCCTCGTCGGAGAGCCGCGTCTCCGCGATCACCGCGACGCGCACGTAGAGCGCTCGCCCCTGCATCGGATCGACCGCAGCGGAAGCGCGCGCGGCGAACGCATCCGCGAGCCGGTCCCACGCCCCGAGGTCGGCGGCGAGGCGCTCGAGCTGCTCGGCGATGTCGGTGTCGGAGGCGTCCTCGACGAGCGCGCGCCGATAGGCCTCGAACGCCGCAGAGCGGTCGCCGCGTCCCTGTTCGTGCACGTCCGCGAGTCGGCGCAGCTCGTCGCGCTTCGCGACGTTGTCCTGCATGACGTCGGCGGTGCGCTCGAGCAGCTCCGCGAGTTCGTCGTAGCGGCCACGCTCCCGGAGCACGGGCTCCACGACCTCGGCGGCCTCCGCGCGGTGCTCCTCGAGGCGGGTGATGCGCAGCAGCGCCGCGAGCGGCGCGTCGAACTGCGGCGCGACGAGCAGGGCCTCGCGGTAGATGCCGATGGCCTCGCGCACATCGTCGAGCTCGCGCTCGAGCACGGCACCCGCGCGATAGAGAATTTGCGCACGCGCGTTCGGGTGAGCGGCCATCCCCGCCTGCAGGCGCAGGTTCTCGAGCAACTCCGACCAGAGGCCCTGCCGCTCGTAGAGGCGCGCGAGCGCGAGGATGGCCGTTGGGTCGCCCGCGCGATCGGCGAGCACGCGCTCGTAGGCGGCGATCGCCTCGGCCGGCTGCCGGAGCTGCTCCTCGGTCAGCGCGCCGAGTCGCAGATTGACCTCGAGACGAACCTCGATGTCCTGCGCGAGCTCCGCACGGCGACGCAACACACCCGCGAGACTCTCCGCCTCACCTCCGGAGGCGTGGAGCCGGTCGAGCGCATCGAGCGCGGCTTCATCCGTGTCGTCCTCGGTGAGGGCGGCGCGGTAGGCCTCGATCGCGGCCGCGCGGTCACCGAGCAGCTCGTCGAGGACGGAACCCGCGCGGCGTAGCAACTCGCCGCGCTCGGCGGCGTCGTAGCTGCGCTCGACGCGCTTGCGCAGGATGGCGACGAGCCCCTCCCAGTCGCCGACCATCGTGTGGAGCGCCTCGAGCGCATCGAGGGGCATCGGGTCGGCGTCGTCGTGCGCGAGCAGACGCTCGTAGACGAGGATCGCGCTGCGCGGGTCACCGCGCTTTTCGTCGTGAACGCGCGCGATCGTCGCGAGCAACTGCGAGATCACGGACGCGTCCGTCGTCGCCGAGACGGCCTGCTCGTAGGCCGCGACGTGCTCGTCCCAGAGGCCGAGGGCCGCAGCGAGGCGATCGACCTCAGCGCGCACGACGTCGTTGCCGGGGTCGAGCACCAGCGCACGCGCCCACGCATGGAACGCGAGCCCGCCGTCACGCCCGTACTGCTCGTGGAGCTCGGCGATCGCGCCGAGCACACGCACGCGGTCGAGCGGGTCGTCGAGCAGAGGCACCTTGGCCTCGCTGACCGCGACGAGCTTCCGCCACTGGCCGGACGCGCGGTAGATCGGCTCGAGGAGCTCGATGATGCGGAGGCGATGCGCCTCGTCTCGCACGAGGGTCTCGAGCGCGGCGAGCGTCTCGGGGTGCCCGGGATCGCTCTCGACGATCTCCGCGAACACGTCGAGCGCACCCGTGACGTCCGCCAGTTTGCCCGCGAGCACGTCACCGAGACGCTGCTTGAGGTCGTTCTCGTCGGGCGATCCCGCCGCCTGCTCGATGCGCTGACGCAGCAGATCGGCGACGTCCTGCCAGCGCTCGAGCTGCACGAGCAGCGCATCGAGCGCGGCGATCGCGAGTCCGTCCGTCGGCGCGACGTCGAGGACCTCGCGATACGTGTCGACCGCGCCGGACGCATCGCCCTTCTCGGCCTCGAGCGTCTGCGCGATCTTGTGGAGGAGCGCGACGCGCGCGTCATCGCTCGACGCGACATCGACCTGCGAACGCCACAACGCGAGCAGGGCGTCGTGATCGCCGAGGGTGAGCTGCACCTCTTCGAGCGCGTCGAAGGCGGCGCGGTCCGTGGGGTCCCACCCGAGCGCGAGCCCAAAATCGCGAGCCGCCCGGGTGAGGTTGCCCGTCTTTTCCGTGTGGAGTTGGCCCGTTTGCATCGCGAGCCGAGCCATCTGCGGGTCGTCGACGCCGCGCGCATCGAGCGCTTCGTCGAAGATCTCGGCCAGCCGCGCGGGCTTCTCGAGCGCGCGGGCGAGGCGTCCGAGCGTCTCCCACATCGCCTCGTCGGTGGGCTCTTCGCGGAAGAGCCGCGCGTACGTCGCGAGCGCGCCCTCGAGGTCCTCGAGCTGCGTCTCGTGGTACTCGCCGAGCCGCGAGAGAAGCTCGCGCCGGACGCTCGGATCCTCTTCCGCGGAGAGACGGGCCTCGACGGCCGCGATCACGTTCGACCAATCGAGCGTCGCGAGGTAGACGGGCTCGAGGATCTCGGCCGCCTTCGCGCGCCACTCCCCCTCGCGCATGAGCGTCGAGAGCGCGGCGAGCGTCGGCGTGTACGCCGCGTCGAGCGCGAGCGCTGCACGGAAGCTCTCGAGCGCTCCCTCGACATCGTCGAGGTGCGCGAGGCGCAGGGCCCCGAGTGCGTGATGCGTCGCGACGAGGCTGCCCGCGCCGCGCTCGAGGCGCTGCTCGTAGATCGCGGCGAGATCGCTGAAGCGCTCCGACCGCACGTAGAGGCGCTCGAGGCCCGCCACGGCGGCGGGCTCGTCGGCGTCCGCAAGCGCCTGCTCGTACGCGTCGATGGCGCCCGCGACGTCCTCGAGTCGCGTCTCGCACAACTCACCCTGGCGGAGGAGCAGCGCCCGACGCGCGTCGGGCGACGTCGCGAGGTCCGCCTTGCGGCGCAGCGTCTCGAGCAGGGCCGGCGCGTCGCCGGACTCCGCGTCGATGGACTCGAGGGCATCGAGCGCGGCGGCGTCATCCGGACGCGCCTCGAGGACGAGCCCGTAGTAGCGGCGAGCAAGACCGCGGTCGCCGAGACGTCCGCGCGCGAGGTCGGCGATGCGCGCCTGGATCTCGGCCTGCAGATCGCCGTCCGGGATGTCGGGGACCACGTCGCAGAGCACGGCGACGAGCGCTTCCCAGCGCCCGGCGCTCGCCGCGTGACGCTCCAATTCCCGAATCATATCGGACAGATCCGGCTCACCCGCCCCAGCGCGTACGGCGCGCTCGAGGAGGTCGAACGCGCGCCCCGCATCCTGCAGGCCGACGTCCGCGATGTCGGCGGCGCGACGCAGCGCGCGCAGCTTCTCGACGGTGTCGTCGGTGTCCGCGGCGACGCCGAGGGCGACGAGGAGCTTCTCGTAGGCGCCCGAAACTTCGTAGCGCGGGATGAGGATCGCCGCGGCCGCCGTGCGCTCGAAGGGCTCCGCCGCGCCGAGGAGCGCCTCGAGCGAGGCGAGCGCACCGGCGTGCGAGGGGTCGAGGTCGAGGACCTCGGCGTAGACCTCGATGGCGCGCTCGTTCTCGTTCGTGCGCAGCCGCAGCAGCTCACCCCCCCGGAAGCGGCAAGCGGCGCGCGCATCGGCGCTCGCGCCCTCACGCGTCAGGAACTCGAACTCGGTCGTCAGGGTGTCGAGGAGGTCGCTCCAGCGCCCAGCCTGCTCGTACAGGCGCGCGAGCGCGCTGAGCACGTCAGACGCCGGCCCGAAGCTGGCGAGCACGTCGCTCCACGCGGTGACGGCGCGCTCGGCGTCGCCGATCTGCGCGTCACACAGTTCAGCGATGCGCCGCGCGATCTCGCGGCGATCTCGCTCGTCGGTGACGACACCATCGCGCGCCTGCAACGTCTGGATGAGTTTCTCCCAGCGCTGGGTCCGCGCGAAGAGGCGCTCGAGCGCGAGCATCGCGTCGACGTCGCTGGCGTCGTGCTCGAGCCGCTCTTCCTGAACCGCGATCGCGCCCTCGACGTCGCTGAGGGACTCCTCGAGCAGCGCCCCGAGGCGACCGAGCAGCGCCCGGCGCGCTTCCGCGTCGCCTTCGAAGCGTGCCTGACGGCGCAACGCCTCTGCGAGTTTCGCCTGCGCGCCCGTCGCGATGTGAATCTGCTCGAGCGCGCGCGCCGCGAGCAGCACGGCCTCGCCGTCGTGCAGGTCGACGGCGATGAGGCGCTCCCAGGCGCGCTCCGCCTGCTCGACGTCGCCGAGGCGATCGCCGTAGAGCGAGCCGAGCTCGGCGAGCAGCTCGCCCTGAATCCGTGGCGAATCGAGCGTCGCCAACGCTCGCTCGAGCGCCGACGCACGGTCGTGGTCGCGACCGCGCATCACCGCGACGCGCGCGAGCTCCGCGCGTGGCTGCGGGTCACCGGGATCGGCGATCACGGCGCGCTCGAACGCCGCGAACGTCTTGTCGAGGTCGCTGAGGCGCGCCTCGTAAATCTCCGCGAGGCGCACGAGCAGCGCGACGCGCCCGCCCGGGTCCTCCGCGCCCTCGACCTGCACCTCGAGGACACGCGTCAGATCGGCCCAGTCGTAGCGGCGCTCGTAGAGCGGCTCGAGCGCGAGCGCGACACGCTGACGCTGCCCCGCATCGGCGAGGAGCCGCTCGAGGCCGAGGCGGGCACGGTCGTTCGAGGGCTGCTCGGCGACGACCGACTCGAACAGGTCCGCGGCGGTCGACGCATCCGCGAGCCGCTGCTCGGAGAGTTCGGCGAGCTGCAGCGTCCACTCGAGGCGCGCCTCGCCGCTCGCGCGGTCGACCTCGCCGCGGAGGAGCTCACCGAGGTCGCGCCAGCGCTCGGTCCGACGGAAGAGACGCTCGAGCGCGACGCGCGCGCCGGCGTCCTCGGGCTCGAGTTCGAGGACGTCCTGGTACGCGCGGATGGCGAGCGCGGGGTCGTCGATCAGCTCCTCGAAGAGGAAGCAGACCTGCATGAGCAGGTCGTAGCGAGCCGACGCGTCGACCGTCTGCGCGATGCGATGCCGATAGAGCGCCTGCAGCTCGTCCCAGCGCTCGCGGTTGGTGTAAAGGTCCTTCAGGGCGAGGAAGGCGCGCTCGTCGAGGTTGTCGTGCGCGAGGACACGACGGTGGAAGGGCTCCGCCGCCTCAGGGCGACCGAGGACCTCGTCGTAAAGCGCCGCGACACGTCGCGCGAGATCGGCCGCGTCGGCGTCGCCGATCTGGCCCGTCTCGAGCGCCATCGAGAACGCAGCGGCGAGAGACTCGTGCTGTTTCGCGGCCTCGGCCGCCTGCGCGAGGCGGTCCCAGAGCTCCGGATCGGTCGGGTCGTCGAGGAACGCGGCCTCGAGCGCGCCATACGCGCCGGAGGCGTCGCCGAGACGTGTCCCGCTCAGCTCGGCGCGACGCAGCCGCAGCGCGCGACGCTCGCCCTCGTCCGTCGTCCGCGCGAGCCGCGCATCGAGCAGCTTCGCGAGCTTGTCCCAGGCGCCCGCGTGCTCGTACGCCGACTGGAGGAGACTCGCCGCTTCGTCGCGGACTTCCGCGTCGCTGCTTTCGGCGAGCGGCTCCACGACGGCGACGGCCGGTCCGTGTGACGGCACGAACGCCAGCACCTCGGCGAACGCTTCGACGGCCGCGCGGGGCTCGGCGAGCGGCCCCGCGAGCGTCTGACCGAGGCGCATCAGCAGCTCGGTGCGCGGACCGGCTTCGCGCGTGATCTCGACGCGCTGCCGCAGCACCGAGGCGAGCTCGGCGTGCCGTCCCGCGGCCGTCGCGAGCCGGTCGAGCGCGACGAGCGCGTCTGCGTCGCTCGCCTCGATCTCGAGGATCGCGCGGTAGCGCGTGGCGGCGGAGTCTGCGTCGCCGAGCGTGCCCTCCTCCAGAGCCGCGAGCTCCGACAGCATGACGTAGCGCTCGGTCGCATCGACCGTCGCGTCGATCCGCGCGACGAGCAGCGCGCGCAGATCGTCGTGATGCCCCTCCGCGCGAAGGACGCGCTCGAGGGACTCCATCGCGTCGGCGTCGCCCGGGTCGGCATCCACGACGGCGCGGAGCTGCGCGATGGCGAGCTCGGGCCGCGCGAGCCGGGACTGCGCGAGCTCGGCGAGTCGACGGCGCAGGCGCCGCTGCTCTTCGGCGCTCTCCGCGACCTCGACACGCGCGAGATACGCCGTCGCAAGCGCCTCGAAGGCCCCCGCGCGCTCGGCCGCGGCCTCGAGACCCGTGACCGTCGCGGCATCCGCCGGTGCGACGCGATAGGCCTCGAGCGCCCAGTGAAACGCGCGCTCCGGCTCGCGGAGCTCGCCGAGCATCAGGTCACGAAGCCGGGCGTAGATCGCGAGTCGCTCCGCGTTCGCTTCGGACCCCGCGGGCAGCGTCGCGAGCACCGTCTCGAAGAGCGCGGGAAGCCGCTGCCACTTCTGGTCCTTCTCGTAGATCGCGAGGAGCGCACGCGCGGCCTGCTCGTGACCGGGCTCGGCGGCGAGCACGCGCTCATACGCGCGGAACGCACGCTGCGGCTCACTGAGACGCTCCGCGTAGATCGCAGCCGCACGCAGCGAGAGCGCGACGCGCAGCGCCGGCTCCTGCACCTTGTCGGCGGCAGAGCCGAGCACCTCGGCGAGGCCCTCCCAATCTCCGACCTCGGCGTAGAGCCTCTCGAGCGCGTCGAAGTCGCCCGCCGCGACGTACGACTCACGCAGCGTCCGCAGGGCGCGGCCGTTCTTCGGATCGATGGCGAGCAAGCGCTGCCAAACGCCCGCTGCGCGCGCCGCGTCTTGCAGCTGCTCGGCGTAGATCGGCCCGAGCTTCTGCAGCAGCTTCACCCGCTCCTGCGCATCCGCGCCGGACTCCACGCGCCGCTCGAGCACCTCGGCGACCGTCGCGAAGTCCTTCTCGCGCTCCGCGAGCTTCTCGAGCGCGTCGAGCGCGCCCGGCGTCGCCGAGTCCGTGGTGATGACCTCGCGCCAGAGCTGGATCGCCTCGGCGCTCTTGTGCAGACGCTCGCCCGCGAGCTTCGCGAGCTCCACGAGGTTGTAGAGCCGCACGCTCGGATCGCTCGCGAGATCCGCCTCGCGCCGCATGACGTCGAAGAGCGGTTTCCACGCGCGCTTCTTCGCGTAGATGTCCTTGAGGCGCGAGAGCGCCTCGCGGTTGTCCGGGTCGAGCTCGAACACCAACTCGAGGGGACGCGTCGCTTGGTTGAAGTTGGCGAAGCGCTCGATCCAAAGATTCGCGACGCGCGTGTGCAGCGCGACGCGCTCCGCCTTGTCGGTGACGATCTCCGCGAGACGGCTGAGCGTCTGGATGAGGTCGTTCCAGCGCCCGAGCGTCTCGTACGTCGCGGCGAGCGCGCGCAGCGTCTCGACGTCGTCCGGGACGAGCGCGAGGATCGCGTTGAACGTGTTGATCACCATCACGTCGAGCGAGAGCTTCTCGCGGTAGATCGGCACGAGCTCGCGCAGGATCGCGATGCGCCGGGCGACGTCACCCGCTGGGAGCTGCTCGAGCTCCGCCTTGAGAATCTCGACGAGCGCGTTCCACTTGCCCGCCCGCGCGTAGAGCTCGCGCAGCGCCGTGACCGCCTCGCCGTTCTGCGAGTCGAGGCGCTGCACGGACTTCCATGCGTCGATGGCGCGATCGACGGTGGCGGGATTCGCCTGGGCCTGTCGCGCAACCTCGACGGCGAGCTTGAGCTTGTTGCCCGAGTCACCGGAGAGGCGCTGGGCATCCCCGAGGATGGTCAGCAGGCGCTGCTCGTCACCCGTCTGCGTGAGGAAGTCGCGGTAGTAGTCGAGCATCGCCGGGTGGCCCGGATCGATCTTGCGAAGCCGCGCGAAGTACGGCTCCGCCTCGGCCGGCTGACCGCGCATCCGCCAGTGCACCATGCCGATCTGGAGCAGGATCCCCTGCTCGCTCTCGAGCTTCTGACGCGAGCGCAGGGCGTCCTCGTAGAGCGCGACGAGGTGGTCCCACTGCTCGCGCGCCGTGAAGTGATCGACGAGGAAGCTCATCGCCTCCGAGTGCCCCGGCGCAAAATCGAGGACGCGCTCGTAGCAGGCGGCGGCGCGGTCCTTCTGGTCGAGCTTGCGCGCGATCACACGCGCGGCGCGGAGGAACAAAGAGAGTTTGTCGTCACGCCCCTTCGCGGCCTCGGCCGCGCCCACGAGAACGCGCGCGACGTCGTCCCAGCGGTCGCGCGCGCGGAGCGTCTGTTCGTACAGCGAGGCCGCCGAAGTGGACGTCGGATCGGCGGAGAGCGCTTCACTGAACAGCGCGTCGGCCTCCTTGTCGCGGCCGCGCTTCTTGTACTGCCACACGATCCCGGCGGCGCGCTGCAGCACGGAGCTGCGCAGGGCGGGGTCCGTCGTGCTCTCCGCCTCCTCGACGAGCCGCTTGCCGATCTCCTTCCAGTTCGCGGCGACCTGCTCGAGCTGCACGAGCTGGTCGCGCGCATCGTCGTCGCCCGGTCGCAGCTCCGTCGCCTTTCCGAGCGCCGTGCGCGCGCCCGCGTCGTCGAGGAGTGCGTCACGACGCAGCCTCGCGAGCTCCTTCCACAGCGCCGCCTCGCGGTCCGGGTCACCTTCGACGAGCGTGAGCTCGAGCTCGAGGAGTTTCGCGGCGGTCGCGACCTCGCCGCGCTGCACGTGACCGGCGCGCGCGGACTCGAGCAGGGCCCCCGGGTTCGCTCCGATGCGCGCCGCATCGCCGCTCGTGAGGGCGTCGAGCAGCCCTTCGAGAGCTTGCGCGTCATCCGGATCGTCGAGAAGCACACCCAGACACTGAGAAACGGTGAGCGCGGCCATCGGTCTCCCTCGAGCAGTGAGCGGCTATGTCGACGCGCACGTCGCCGCGGCCGCCGAGCGGACACGGAGACGCAGGGCTGTCCCTGTACGGCGCAAGCGATGAAAGGCGAAAAGCTGAGTAGTTGTGCCCGGATACGGCGACGTACGTACGCACGCCGAGTGTCAGGGCACCGGGATGGTAGGGCGGCGCGGAGCCGCGTTGCAAGCCCCATCGCGGCGACGTTCGCGAACGTCCGTCAGCCCTTCGTGGCGCGGCGCGCAGCGCGGTCCGCGAGGACGCCGCGTGCGGTGACGCTCGTCACGATCAGAGCCCCGCCGAGCACGGCGCCCACCGTCGGCAGCTCGCCGTAGCCGAGCGCGACCCAGACCGGATTGAGCACCGGCTCGATGGTGGCGACGAGACCCGCCTCGACGGCGGTGACGCGCGCGGTCCCGGCGATGAAGAGCACGTACGAGAGCCCGATCTGCACCGCGCCGAGCACGAGGAGCACGGCCACGCTCGCGCCGTTCGCGGGGCCGCCCGTGACCATCCACGGGGCCGCGAGAGCCGCCCCGAGCGCGTTGCCCGCGACGACGGCGACGAGCGCGCCGAGCGGGCTGCCCGCGAGCTCCGCGTGCGCATCCCCCCGACGCACGGCCTCGAGCCGCTCGCGGCGCAGCAAAATCGTGAGCAACCCGAAGCCCACGCCCGACACGAGCGCCAGCACGTTGCCGACCATGGCCCCGCCCGCGAGGCCATCGCCGAAGAAGAACAGCATCCCCGCGCAGCACCCCGCGACCGCAAGCCAGTCCCACCAGGCGACGCGCTCCCGCAGCAGCCATGGCGAGAGCAGCGCGACGTGCACGGGCGAGGTGTATTGCAGGAGGATGGCGTTGGCGGCCGTCGTGAGCCGCGTCGCGCCGACGAACAGCATCACCGCGAGCGCATAGGCGAGCGCGATCGCCCACGTCGAGGGTCGCCAAAGCGCGGCCCGCACCTCGCTGCCGCGGCCACGCGCGGCGAGCCACAAGGCACCGAGCACCATCGGCAACGCGAAGAGGCTGCGGTAGCCCGCAATGGCGATGGGATGCGCGTCGACGAGCTTGATGCCGAGCCCGCCGCCGCTCCAGAGCAGCGCTGCGCCGAGCACCAGCGCGATGCCCGCGCCGCGCGTGCTCGTCGGCGTCGCCACGACTCAGAACGTCATGAGCGCGCCGGCCCAGGTGAGCGCGCCGAAGGTGACGAGCCCGATGCCCATGTGCACGGTGCCGAGCGCCTGCGCGATCTTGAAGTCGTCGGGGTTCGCGCGGTCGAAGGCGTTGGCCGTCACGATGCCGAGCGCGATCTTCGAGATCATCCCGGCGAGGTGCACCCAGCGCAGGATCTTGTGTAGGCGCAGCGTCTTCGCGAACGCGCTGTCGCCCGTCGCCGCGTCGTCCGGGTCGGGCATGAACCACGAGAGCGAGAGCGTCGTGAAGTAGAGCGCGCTCGTGACGATCGAGCTGATCGTGTGCGGCAGCGGGCGCCCGAGGCAGGCCTCGTAGCCGCCGATCGCGGTGCCGTTCACGCAGGGGTTGTCGGTGTGCGTGCCGCCGAAGCCGTAGAGGTTCGAGTACTGGATGAAGCCGAAGGTGAGCGTCGCGGCCATCGACGCCCACGTGCTGATGCCGAGGATCTTGTGGATCTTCGCGACGCGGTTGCGCTCGCGGATCGCATCGGCGTACTCGCGCTCGGCTGCGGCCGCGGCATCGGCAGAAGGCGCCGCGGCTGCGAGCTCGAGCGGCACCGCGACGTCGAGGGCGAGCGCGGGGGCCGCGATCAGCGCCATCGGCGGCGCGGAGGCGTCGACCGCGACGTCGAGCGCGGGCGCGCTGAGCTGGAAACCGAAGACGGGCGTCGCGAACAGCAGGGCGTGGAGCAGGCTCATGCGGCGGGGATCCTTGGTAGAGCGGGTCTTCGAGAGCGCAGAGGTCGAACGTCGAACGGCGCGAGCCGGTGCGCCTCACGCGCGGAGCGAGCGTACACCGGCCTGATGGACCTTGCCCGGAAGCTCGCGTCCGACGACCGCCGCCGCGACGCGCCCCGCCTCCCAGAGTTCGTCGAGGTCGATGCCCGTCGCGACGCCCATGCCCTCGAGCATGTAGACGAGGTCCTCCGTCGCGAGGTTGCCCGCCGCCCCCGGCGCGTACGGGCAGCCACCGAGCCCGCCCACGGAGGCATCGAGCGTGCGGATGCCGAGCTCGAGCCCGACGAGCGCGTTCGCGAGCGCGGTACCGCGCGTGTCGTGCAGGTGCAGCGCGAGCTCGTCCGCCGGGAACTCCGCGAGGAACATCCGCACGATGTCGTGCGTCTGGCGCGGCGTGCCGACGCCGATCGTGTCGCCGAGCGAGATCTGGTAGCAGCCCTGCGCGCGCAGCTCGCGCGCGATCGCGAGCGCACGCGCCGGCTCGACGGCGCCCTCGTAGGGGCAACCCCACACCGTCGAGACGTAGCCGCGCACGCGCATCCCCGCGGCGACGGCCGGTGCGACCACGTCGCGGAAGCCCGCCAGCGTGGCGTCGACCGTCTTGTTCACGTTCTTCAGGTTGTGGGTCTCGCTCGCCGAGACGAACACGCCGATCTCGCCGATGCCCGCCGCGAGCGCGCGCTCGAGGCCCTTCGCGTTCGGGCAGAGCGCGGAGTAGACGGTCCCCGCGCGCTGCGGCAGCAGGCGCACGACATCTTCTCCGTCGGCGAGCTGCGGCACCCAGCGGGGCGAGACGAAGCTCGTCACCTCGATGCGCGTGAGGCCCGCGGCGACGAGCGCCTCGATCAGGCGCAGCTGGCGCGTCGTCGGGACGGTGACGGACTCGTTCTGCAGCCCGTCACGCGGAGAGACCTCGTAGACGGAGACGGCACCGGGCACGGCGTCGAAGAGCGCAGGCATCCCGCGGGGCATCGCACCGCCGCACGGGTGACGTCAAGCACGCGCCCACGGCGAGGCGCGCAGCGCCGGGCGCTCAGGGCGCCGCGTGGGCGAGGCCGGTCACGACGTACGGGTCGATGATCTCGGCCGTGCCCGTCTCCCAATGCGTGTCGAGGAAATGCAGCCACGCGGCCGCGCCCACCTCGCTCGCGCCCACGTTGCTGTGCGTCGCGGTGCGCACGTTGGTGCCCTCGCGGACGACGTCGAACTGCAGGAGACCCGCCGTCGTCCCGGGCGCGATGTTCGCCGACAGCGGCGCCGCGGCCGTCTCGCCCAGCCCGACCTCGGCGCGCAGCGTCGGCGGCACGACGTCGACGCCGATCGCGCGGGCGATCGCGTAGTTCGAGCTGTTCGGCACCGTGTCGTCGTCGAGCACCACGCCGAGCAGGACGCTCGGCACATCGGTGCCCGCGGGCGCGAGACGATCCGCGAAGATGTGCGGGCCGTAGGACGCCGCGTCACCGCGGTCGAGCACCGTCTGCAGCACCGGGAAGAAGCGGTCGACGTCGCCGAGCGAGGCACTGCGCGGGCGCACGACGTTGATGAGCGGCCGGAACGTCTCGCTGTCCGCGATGATCGCCGAGACGCGCCCGCCCGGCACGACGAGGATGACCGCGCCGTAGGCGTCCGTGAGCGCCGCAAGCTCGCCGCCCATGATGCCGCCGAGCGAGACGCCGAGGTACGCGAGCTGCGTTCCGTCGACGTCGTCGCTGCCGTCGCCGTCCACGTCGACCCCCGCCTGCAGCAAGCGCGTGAGCTGGAGCTTGTCCCACGTGGATTGGCGGAAGTGGTCGCGCAGCTTGCGGCCGTCGATCGCGCGCGTCGCGCGGTCGCCATCGAACGTGAAGAAGTTGAGGACCGTGTTGAGCGTGTCGGCCGTCGATCCGACGTTGGTCGGATGCTCGCCATGACGCACCGCGTCAATCGCCACGGTCGCGAAGCCGAGCGGCGCCGCGAACTGCGCGAGCCGCGACGCTTGATCGCGACCGCTGCCGAGTCCGTGGCCGAAGAGCAGCGTCGGGAACGGCCCGGTGCCCGTCGGCGGCAGCCAGAAGGTGACGGGGAGCGTGTACGTCGACTGCGGTGCCGCAGCGGCGCCGCGGGCGCGCGCCGGGAAATGCGCCTCCGCGTCGCGGTAGTCACCGGCGACGAACGACGCCTGGCACTCACGCCAACGGCCCATCGCGTCGGGCGTGCACGTCGGCGGCGCTGTGAGCGCGAAGTCGCGCGTCAGGATGTCGGCGGCGACGGCCTCGGAGTCCGCGGTGATCGACTGAGTCGGGTAGACGACGAGCGAGACGAGGTCGCCCGCGGAGGCGATGATGCCGAGCGAGGTGAGCGCCGCGATCGCGCGCGCGTCGTCCGCCGAGGGCGCAGCGAGCCGTGCAGCCATGCCCGCAGAGGGCTCGAGGCAGCCGCCCGCCGCCGCGGTGAGCGCGCGCGTGACGTACGCCGCGACCCACGTCGCCTCAGGCAGCGGACGCTGCGGCGCGAGCATGAGCGTCGCGTCGCGGTCGGTCGTCCGCAGGAGCGCAGGCACGAAGCGCGGCGCGTCGTCGAGCACGACGAAGCCGACGCCCGACGCAGGCTCGTTCGCCTGCACGTTCGTCGGCAAGAGTTCCCGCTCGAACGCGCGCCCGTAGCGGAAGAAGACCTCGGCGTTCACGCCGAAGCCGTCGAGGTCCGAGAGATCCTCGGTGAAGACGCGCGCATAGCCGCCCGCGGTCGCGAGCAGCTCCGGCCAGTCTTCGGCGACGACGCGCACGCGCTTGCCCGTCACGGTGCCCGGGTCGTCGACGAGCATGCGCGGCTCGGGCCAGACGTCGACGTCGCTGCGCGTCGGGTCGTAGCGACCGACCGTGCAGCTCGGCCCCGCGTCCACGCCGCCATCGAGCGGCGCGGGCGGCGGAGGCGCGTCGTCATCGCCGCACGCGGCGAGCACGAACGCGACGAGGAGCGGCGAGACGCGCGAAAGGCGCGACGACACGGGGGAGAGGGCAGCGGTGCGCATGAGGCGGGAGTGCAACAAAGCCGCGCGTCGGCCGCAAGACCCCGACGCCCCTCGACCCGTGCGCTCGGACACGCGACGGTCGAGGCGCCGCGTGCGTCAGGCGCCGTCGTCGTCGCGGGCGAGCTCGCTCAGCCCGGTGCGACACGCGTAGCGGCGCAGGAAGACGTCGCGGCCCACGGGCTCCGCGACGAGCAGCGCCTCGCCCGTCCACACGGCGCGCGCACCGGGCCGCGCGAGCGCCGCGGGCAGGAGCGCCTCGACGCGGCTCTGCGGCGCCTGCAGCGGCAGCGCGATCGTGACACCGTCTCCGCTCGCCCGAAGCTGCGCGCGCCCGCCCTCGCAGGGCGCCGACAGCGTCGCGCGCGTCGCCGTCTGCGTCGCGCGACCGTCCGAGCCGAGCCGCGCGACCTGCAAGCCCTCGGCGCAGCGCACGAC
>Ga0172372_10007686_pt1 | contig 14436 bp, 12 predicted proteins | sample LakKiv5m_2_FD_114544 | JGI IMG/M metagenome (GOLD analysis project Ga0172372, IMG submission 114544) | Freshwater microbial communities from Kabuno Bay, South-Kivu, Congo - kab_092012_9.5m | ecosystem: Environmental > Aquatic > Freshwater > Lake | place: Democratic Republic of the Congo...
GCGAGGCGGTCACGACGCGCACGCTCGTCGCGCGGCCGTCGGGGCCGAGCACCACGCGCACCTTCGCTTCGCCTTCGATGCCCTGCTCGCGCTCGGCCTGCGGGAAGTAGCGGTCGAGGATGGTGTCGGCGTTCGCAGGGGGGCGCGGCCCGCGCGAGAGATCGGCCGCGGCGACGATGCGTGGCCCGGCGGGCGCCTGCCCCGTGCCGGTGCCGCCCGGTACGCCGTTTGGCGAGCCTTCGACGCGACGTCCCGTGGGCGTCCCCGGCGGGCCGATGGGCCCTTCGCGGGACACGCCGCTCGATGGCGCGATCGCGAACGACGAAGGACCATCGTTCGTGAGGGTGACGTTGTCGAAGGCGACGGGCGTCTCCTCGAGCGGTGCGGGCGGCGGCTCGTCCGGCGGCGGCGGTGTCTCACGCGGTGCAGCCGCCGGGCGCGGCGGCGGCGCAGGCGCCTCGGGCTCGGGTGGGGGAGGCGGCGGCAACTCCTCCGGTGCGGGCGGCGGCGGCAGCGGCGGGGGCTCCGGCGTCTCGACGACGATCGCGATCTGCGCGGGCTCGTCCCGCTGGAAGAGCGACGCCGGCAGCACGCCGAGCGCGAAAAACGCAGCCGCGTGCAGGCCCACGCTCGCGAAGAGCAGGGCGACGAGCATCAGCGGGCTGCGGTCGGGACGCATGGGAGAGGAGTTGGGTTCGGACGTGCCGCGCCACCAGACGGTCTGCTCAGTTCTGCATGTCTTCGGGGCGCACGTTGATCGCGAATTTCGTGACGCCCTCTTCGCGCAGCACGGTGATCACACGAACGACGCGCATGTACTGGATCCGCCCGTCCCCCGCGATGACGGCGCGGAGGTCGCGGTCGCGCTCGTGCGCGGTGCGGATGCCGCGGCGCAGCTCGGTCTCGTTCACGGCGCGCGCGTCGAGGAAGAGATTGCCCGTCTGGTCGATCGTGATGGCGAGCGGCGGTGTGTCGCTCGCGGCGCCCGCGGAGGACTGCGGGAGATCGACGGGGATGGTCTTCGAGGCGAGGTAGTTCGCCGTGACCATCAGGATGATCAGGAGAACGAGGACGATGTCGACGAGGGGCGTGACGTTGATGGCGGTGATCGCCTCCTCGTCGCCTCCTCCGCCTCCGCCGCCCATCGCTCAGCCCTCTCCGCCGGCGCCCGCGCGCCGCGTCTTGAGGAAGGCGAGCACGTCGTGCCCGAGCGACTCGCCGCGCGCGAGGCGGCTCTTGATGATGCGCTGGAAGACGTTGAAGAAGGCGACCGCAGGCAGCGCGACGAGGATGCCGATCGCCGTCGCGACGAGCGCCTCGCCGATCTCCGCCATCAAGTTGGGCGACACCTGACCGCCGGCTGCGTCGAGCGCGGCGAACGCGCGGATGATGCCGATGACGGTACCGAGCAGCCCGAGGAAGGGCGCGTTGTTGCCGACCGTGCCGAGGAAGACGAGGTTGCGCTCCATCGACAGGCGCGCGAGCTCCTTCTCGCCCTCGATGCGCTCTTCGGCGGCCTCCGCGCCCGCCTCCACCGAGTCGAGCCCCGCGCCCGCGATCCGCGCCTCGAAGGAGCGCGAGGCGCCGAGCAGCTTCCGCGCGCCCTCGACGTCCTTCTTGCCGAGCAGCGCGAGCAGCTCGCGCTTCACGCGGACGGCGTCGTCGCGCGTCGCGAAGAAGTAGTACGCGCGCTCGAGCACGATCGCGAGGCCGACGATCGAGAGCAGCACCAGCAGCCACATGACCCACGTGGCGCCGAGCATCGCGAAAGCCGTCAGCCGTTCCTGAATGTCCATGCAGCGTCTCCGGGGATCGAGCCGGGCGTGCCGGGGTCGGCGACGCAGGTCGATGCGAGCGCGCGGACCTTATGGCCACTGCCCCGCTGCGGCAAGGTTGAAGGCGCGCGAAGTCAGTCCGCGTCGGGTGACGGGTGCGCGTCGCCCGTCGCGGAATCGTCGCCGGCGCCGGACGTCGCGGCCGACTCGGGCTCGGCCTTCGTGATCTCCCGGACCAGCACCGTGGCGTACGCGCCCTTCGGGAGCGTGAAGCGCAACACCACCTCGCCCGGCGCCGCCACCTCGGCCTCCACGTCGGTCGGCCGAATCCGCAGCGGGCGCCGCGTCCCCTCGCCGTCCCGCGCGAAGCGCTCGAGGTGCGCCTCGGTGAGCCCCGCCTCGTGCAGCACCCGCTCCTCGCGCGCGCGCGCTTCCCGCTCCGGCCAGCGCATGCGGGCCCCGAACATCGGCCCCGTTGCGCTCACCTCGAAGGCGGCCACGCGCGCCTCGGCGTCGGCTTGATCGTCCGTCGTGAAGAGGCCGCCCGAGTCCTCCTTGCGCAAGAGGTCGCCGTCGACGGCCCGCGCGAGCAATCCGTCCGCGACGCGCGCGGCGAGCACCTCGTTGAAGAGCTCGGACTGCAACGCGCTCACCAGCAGCTTGCGGCGGAAGGGGTCGCGGGGCGGGCGCTCTCCGTCGACGATGAAGCGGCGCGCGTCGGCGGCGTTCTGCGCGTCGCGCCCGAAGCGCTGCTCGCCGTAGTAGTTGGGCACGCCCTCGTGAGCGAGCCGCGCGAGGAGGGTCCCGGCCTCCGCCTCGCGTCCCTCGGGGACGTCACGGAGTCGGAGCACGAAGCGGTTCCCGCGCAGGTGTCCCGTCCGCAGCTTATTGCCATGACGCGTGATGGTCAGGACGCGCACGCCCTCGACGGTCTCGCCGATTGCCTGCGCCCGCGCGTCGTCCCGGCAGGGAACACTCATCCACTGGCGGGTGACGGCATGCCGATCCTTGAGACCGGCGGTGCCCGCGCCGCGCGGGTCGACGTCGAGCGCGCGGCAGAGGCGGCGAACCGCCTCGTGCGTGGTCAAGCCGCGCTTTTCGAAGCGCAGGTAGAGATGTTCGCCGACGCCGGAGAGCTCGTAGGCGGGGAGTTCGTCGACGAGGAAATCATCGTCGATGGTGCGGAGACGGCCGGGGAGGCCGGGGAGGTCCGCCGTGAGAAAGGGCAGAGTTTTCACGTGGGGGCGCGCTTTCCGGGTAGACGAGCGGGGGGCTGGTCCGGTAGACGGTATAGGGGCTCCGGCGATTGGGGAACGCAAGGCATGAACGCGTCCGCGGCGAGGCGGCCCGTCTCCTCGAGGCGGGCGTCGCGGGGACCGTGTTTCCAGGCGCGACGGCCTGCCTCGCGTGGCGGGACGACGCTGGCGCGCCGTATTTCGCGGAGGCCTGCGCGGGGAAGCTCCAGGAAGGCGCTGTGCGCGTCGAGATGCGGACGCCCTTCGACCTGGCGTCGTTGACCAAGCCCTTCCTCGCGACGGCGGCGCTGCGCCTCGTCGCCGACCGCACGCTCGCGCTCGACACGCGCGTCGAGCAGCACGTCAGCGACGCGCGCGGCGGGCACGGCGGCGCGGCCACGCTCGAGCAGCTGCTCACGCATCGCTCGGGGCTCTCGGCGTGGGGCGGTCTCTACCTCGACGTCCCGCACGAGCCGGGCACTGCGGCCGCACGTCGCTTCATCGTGAGCGAGGCCTCGCGCCGCCCCGAGGAGGGCCCGCGCACCCCGCCGGACGCCGCGCTCTACAGCGACCTCGGCTACATCCTCGCCGGGGAGCTCGTCGCGCGGGCCGCCGGGCAGCCGCTCGATCGCGTGGTCGCCGCGCAGGTCACCGAGCCCCTCGGCATCGCCGAGGAAGTCTTCTACGCAGGCGCGCTCAGCGGCGAGCGCCGCGCCGCGCTCGTGAAGCGCGCTGCGCCCACCGAGCGCTGCGACTGGCGCGGACGCGTCGTGCGCGGCGAGGTCCACGACGAGAACTGCGCGGCGCTCGGCGGCGTGGCGGGGCACGCCGGGCTTTTCGGCACCGCGCACGGCGTCGCGATGTTCGGTCAGGCGATGCTCGACGTGCTCGCCGGGCGCTCCGACTTCCTGCCGCGCGAGCTGCTGCGCGCCGCCCTCGCGCCGCGGCCCGGCAGCTCGTATCGGCTCGGCTGGGACGGCAAGAGCGCGGAGGGCAGCAGTGCGGGTCGCCGTCTCTCGCCAGAGACGTTCGGGCATCTCGGCTTCACCGGGACCTCGATCTGGTGCGATCCGACGCGCGGGCTCGTCGTCGTTTTGCTGACGAACCGCGTGCACCCGAGCCGCGCGAACGAGCGCATCAAGGGCTTCCGCCCCGCGTTCCACGATGGCGTCGTGCGCGCCTTCGACGGCTGACCGTCGCGCCGTCGACCGCGCGCCACATCGTGAGAGCCCCGCGGTCGGTCGTGCGCCGCGTCCTTCAGCGCTCCGCCATCGCCTGCTGCATCGCGGCCGCGCGGATGCGCTCGGCGAGGCGGCTGCGGATCTGGCTCGACTCGGCGCGACTTGCGGCGCGCGCGAGGGCCCGCTCGTCGCCGACGATCACCGCGAGCCGCTTCGCGCGGGTGATCGCGGTGTAGAGCAGGGCGCGCTCGAGCAGCACGTGGTGCGCGCCCGCGAGCACGACGACGACCGCGGGGAACTCGCTGCCCTGCGATTTGTGGACGGTGCAGGCGTACGCGAGCGTGAGGTCGTCGAGGTCGTCGACGGAGTACGCGACCTCGCGTCCATCGACGTTCACCCAGGTCGTGCCGGCTGCGATGCGCCGCACCTCGCCGAGATCCCCATTGAAGACGTCGCGCTCGTAGTCGTTGCGGAGCTGCATGACCTTGTCGCCGACGCGAAACGCGCCCGGGCGCGCGCCGTTCTGCGGGTTGAGCGCCTCCTGGAGCAGCGTGTTCAGCCCCTCGGTGCCGACGGGGCCGCGACGCATCGGCACGAGCACCTGCACGTCGCGCTTCGGGTCGAGGCCGTAGGAGGTCTGCATGCGGCGCACGACCTCGACGACCTTCTCCGCGATCGCCGCGGGCTCGCGGGCGCGGATGACGAACAGTTCGCCGTCCCCGCGTGCGCCGGGCGCGCTCGGCGTCGGCGGACGACCCTCGAGCACCTCGTGCGCGCCGCCGACGATGCGCGAGCGCTGCGCTTGTCGGAACACCTCGCGCAGCCGCACGACGGGCGCGACGCCGCTCGCGAGCAGCGCGCGCAGCGGCTGCCCCGCGCCGACGGGTGGGAGCTGGTCGATGTCGCCCACGAGCACGAGCGTCGCGCGCGGCGGGACGGCGTCGAGCAGGCTGTCGGCGAGCTGCAGGTCGAGCATCGACGCCTCGTCGACGAGGACGAGTTCGGCGTCGAGCGGGTTGTCGGCGTCGCGCGAGAACGCGGCGCTCTCCGGGCTCCACTCGAGGAGGCGATGCAGCGTGCGGGCCTCGCGCCCCGTGGCCTCGCTCAGCCGCCGCGCGGCGCGGCCCGTCGGCGCCGCGAGCAGCACGCGATGACCGAGCAGTTCGTGCGCGCGCACGAGGCTGCGCACGGTCGTCGTCTTGCCGGTGCCGGGCCCGCCGGTGATGACGACGAGCCCGCCGCTGAACGACGCGACGACGGCGTTGCGTTGTTCGCCGGAGAGCGAGCTGCCTTCGGTCGCTCGGGCGACCGCGTCCTCGAGGCCGCGGGGCTCCGGACGCGCGGGTGCGAGACGCGCGAAGGCGAGCGCGGCGCGGACCTCGGCGTGAAAGAGCGGGGGCGCGTACACGGCCTCGCCCTCGACGACGAGCATCCCGCGCGCGGCGAGCGCCTCGACCGCTGGCGCGATGAGCGTCTCCGGCACTTCGAGCGTGCGCGCCTCGGCCGCGAGCGCCTTCGCGTCGGCGTAGACGTGCCCCTCGTCCGCGCTGCGGGCGACGAGGTGCAGCGTGGCGCCCGCGGCGCGGCGGGGATCGTCCGCGGCGATGCCCGAGGCGCGACCGATCCGATCGGCGGTGCGAAAGCCGACGCCGCGCACCTCTTCGGCGACGAGGTACGGGTCTTCGCGGAGCACCTGCGCCGTGCGATCGCCGTAGCGCTTGAGCAGTCGCCGCGCGAGCGCCGGGCCGAGCCCGAGCGCGTGGAGGAACGACATCGTCTCCGCCTCGTCGCGCCGGCTGCGCACTGCGTCCGCGATGTCCCGCGCGCGTCGGGCGCCGATGCCGCTCACCTCGCGGAGCCGCGCCGACTGCGTCGCGATCACGTCGAGCGTTTGCTCGCCGAAGCGCGCGACGAGGCGCTCGGCCAGCGCGGGTCCGATGCCTGGGACGAGCCCGGAGCCGAGGTAGCGCGCGACGCCCGCGCGACTCGACGGGAGGATCGGCGTGAACGCGCTCACCTGGAAGCGCGTGCCGTGGACGGCGTGCGTCGTCGGGCGTCCGCGCAGCCGCAGCGTCTCGCCGATGGCGACCTGACCGAGATCGCCGACGGCCGTCAGCGCGCCGCCGTCCGGTTCGCGCACGCCGCGCACGACGGCGAAGCGTCCGTCGTCGCTGCGGAAGACGACGTCTTCGACCGTGAGCTGCACGACCTGCTCGCCGGGAGTGCGCTCCGCGTCAGGTTCGGCGGGGCGGATCTTCATGGCGGCGCAGGGCGATCGGGCAGGCCCGGCGTGCACCCGCCGAGCGCGTCGGGGCGGAAAGCGTCGGACGAGCCGTCGCGCGGGTCGAGGCTCGCGCGCACGATGCATGCGCCCGGGGAAGGTGCGGCGAGCGCTGGGGCTGCCGAGATGCGACGTCCTTCGGCGTCGCGGAGGAAGAGCGGCTCGCCACCGTTGGCGAGGCCGCCTGATCCGAGCGAGCCGTCGAGTCGCAGCAGGGGGACGCCGGGCGCGGGGGCGTCGTCGGCGTCGTCGTCGGGGTCGAAGGCCTCCGGCACGATGAGTGCGCGCGCGCCGGGCGGGAGTACGAACGACCGCGTCACGACGTCACCGATGGTGTCAGCGCGGTCGCTGAGCGAGAAACCCTGCAGGTCGACCGGCACGGGGCCGAAGTTTATCACCTCGACGTACTCCTGCCGCGGCTCGGAACCACGCGGATCCGCTCGGATTTCCGTGATCGCGATCGTCGCGAGAGGCGGCGTGGTCGCGATCTCGAAGGCGCGCTCGACGACGAGCCCGGCGCTGTCGACGAGCCGCAGCAGCGCGCGATGGGAGGTGTCGGGCATCAGGTCGCGGAGGGCGAGCCGGACATCGCCGCGTGCGCCGATCTCCGCGGTCTCGCGGTGCGTGTCCGTGTCGAGGGAGAGCGACGCACGGATGGGCTCGGACGCGCGGATGCGCACCGTCGCGCTGCGGTCATCGAGGAGCGCGCAGCCGCCGCCGAGCGCCAATTCGTCGGGCGCGCACGCGCCTCCGTCGAGGGGCTCAGGCGGCGTCGTGTCGGACTCCGTGCTGGTTGTGAACCACGTGCGGGTCGGTGAGATGGCAGCGCCCGTCGCGTCGCGGAGTCCGTCGCCAGCGACGAGCGCGTAGCCGCTCGCGCCCATCAAGGCGGCGTGGGGCAGCACCGCGACGCAGTGCGCGCCCCGCCAGCCGAGCCCTTCACACGGGACGTCGCGCGTGCTGGCGGGCACGGGCACGCCGGCCTCGTCGGTGAGGAACACGGCATCCTCCGCGCCGGCGACGCGACCGTCGAAGCACGTCGCGAGCAGCGGCAGGTTGGGCCCAATCGCCGGCGCGCCTTCGGGCGGCCAGCTCGCGATGCGCGCCGCCCCATCGTCCACCGACGTCGAGACGCGCAGCTCGAACGCGCGCGGAACGCCGAGCGCACGCACGTCCTCTGCGCCGACGAGCCAGCCGACGACGGCGAGCGTGTACGCCATGCCCGGGACGAGCGGCGCGCGCGGCGTGACCTCGAGCGCATCGCCGCTGATGAATAGGTCGGCAGGCACCGCGCGCGCGAGCGTGTCGCTGCGGAGGGGCGCCGTCGCGAGGTCGGCGCGCAGCGCGTCGTCCGGCGCGCCGCGGAGGAGCAGCACGCCGGACTCGGTGTCGCGGAGCGTGCCCGAGAGCGCGATGTGCAGTCGCGGGCTGCGGGGAATCGACGATGCGTCGCGCACTGCGCCGCGGGCGTCGCGCACCGTGAGCGCGCCCAGCGCGGGTGGGGGACTCGCGTCGGGTCCCGCGTCGGTGGATGCGTCTGGGGGCGCGCGGAGATCGAGGGAAATCGGCTCGAGGCAGCCGCTCGAGATCGCGATGAGGAGCAGGGCCACGAGATTGAGCGGAGCGTGTGTGGGGGTGGGCATGGTGCGCGCTTCATCGCGCGGCTCTCCCTGACGTTGCGGGCGTGCGCCGCGCGTCGGCGCGCTATCCTCGCGCCCGATGTCCGCCCCTCCGCCGCGCGCGCCCGCAGGCTCGGAACGCAACGCGCGCACTGTGCCTGCGTCGATGCGTGACCCGGACATCGGGCGCGTCGTCGCGAGCGCGTATCGCCTCTGCGCGCTCCTCGGTCGTGGCGGCATGGCGCGCGTCTTCGAGGCTGAGCCGCTCGACGGAGGGCCGCGCGTCGCGCTGAAGCTCGTGCACGTAGAACTCTGCGATGACCCCGTCGTGCTCGCGCGTTTCGAGCGGGAGGCGCGCGCGGCCGCGGAAATCTCACACCCGTACGTCGTGGCCGTGCATGCGGTCGGGCGTGACGACGACGGGGCGCCGTTCCTCATCCTCGAACTGGTCCGCGGGCCCACGCTCTTCGACGTGCTCCAGAGGGAGCGGCAGCTCGATGTGGCGCGTGCCTGTGCGCTCGCGGTCCAGCTCCTCGCGGCGCTCGAAGCCATTCATGCGCGCGGTGTCGTGCACCGCGATCTCAAGCCGGAGAACGTCCTGCTCGCGACGACGCACGAAGGCGGCGAGGCTTTGAAACTCTGCGATTTCGGGATCTCCACGCTCGTCGAGGCACGCCGCCGCCTCGAGCTCACACCGCTCGGGCGCGTGATGGCGACGCCGCACTACGCGACTCCCGAGCAGCTGGGCGGTGCGCGCGGCGATCAGTCGAGCGTCGATCTCTACGCGGTCGCCGTGATGCTCTACGAGATGCTCGCGGGGAGACGCCCGTTCGAGGCGCCGGCCCTGCCCGCGCTGATCGAGCGCGTGCGCAGCGAAGACCCCGCGCCGCTGCGCGTCTACCGGCGCGATGTGCCCGAGGCGCTCGACGCGCTGATCGCGCGCGGTCTCGCGAAGGATCCGTCGCGTCGGCCTCCGACGGCGCGCGCGTGGCGCGACGCGCTGCACGCCGCACAGCATCGCTGACGCGCTGGCCTGCAGCGGCGCGCATTGCGCGGTGCGACGGGCCTTGATACATCGCCGACCCGATGGCCGGACGCGACGACGACGCGCAGCAGCCGGAACCGCGCGCGCCGCAGCCCGCAGCCCCGCAGCCGGCAGCCCCGCGGCTGGCAATCCCGCAGCTGGCAACCCCGCAGCTCGCCCCCCCCCGCATCCGTCCACGGCCCCGTCGCGTCATCGTCGTGAGCGGCGCGAAGGGGGGCGTCGGCAAGACGGTCTTCGCGACGAATCTCGCGCTCTACCTGGCGACGATCGGGCGCCAGGTCATCGTCGTCGATGCGGACGCTGGCGGCGCCAACGCCCATACCTGCCTCGGTGTCGAGCGTCCGCGCATGACGCCGACGGACGGTCCGCTCGGACCCATCGTCGACACACCCGTGCCGGGGCTCCGGCTGATGCGTGAGGGCATCGACCGCCCCGCGACGGGCAGCGTTCGCACGCTGCGTCGGGCGCGTCTTCTCGAGGGACTTCGCGCGACGGAGGCCGAGTACCTCGTCGTCGATCTCGGCGCCGGCACGGTGAGCTCGCTGCTCGATCTGACGCTGCAGGGCGACCTCGCGCTCTACCTGACGCTGCCTGAGCCGACGGCCATCGAGAACACGTACCGCTTCATCCGCGGCGCGTTCGCGCGGCGTCTGCGGCTCGCGGCGCCGACGCGCGAGGTGCGCAAGGCGCTGCTCGCCAGGCTGCGCGAGCACGGGGGCGCACCGGCGCCCATCGATCTGCTCCGCGACCTCGAGGGGCGCGGCGACCCGCTCGCGGAGCTCGTGCGCCAGGAGATGTCGTCGTTCGTGCCGCGGCTCGTGCTCAACCAGACGCGCGTACGCGCCGACCTCGAGCTCGGCGATCACCTGCGCAGCGCGGTGTACCGGCGCTTCGGGCTCGAGGTCGATTACCTCGGGCACATCGACTACGACGACACCGTCTGGTCGTGCGTGCGCACGCTGCGTCCCCTGCTCGTCGAGAGCCCCGGCACCAAGGCGAGCAAGAGCATCGAGAAGATCGCGCGGCGCATTCTCGCGCTCGAGTCGAAGGGGCGCATGCGGCCCCTCCGCACGGTCCCGCCGGGCTCGCACCACGATCTGCTCGAGGTCGATCGCGGCGCGACGGATGAAGAGATCCGTCGCGCGTACAAGCGCGTGAAGGAGGTCTTCGCGCCCGACGCGCTCTGCTGTTACGGCCTCTTCGACAAGGCCGAACTCGCCGCGCTGCGCGTGCGTCTCGACGAGGCCTACGACGTGCTCCTCGATCCTGCGCGTCGGCGCCCCTACGAGCTCGGGGTCTTTCCGGAGGACGTCGCGCCCGAGCGCGATGCGACGGCCGCCGAGGCGCAGCGCGAGCCACTGCCGCCGCGTCCCGAGATCAACCCCGACACCGAGTTCACCGGTGCGCTGCTCCGCGCCGTCCGCGAGTCGCAGGGCGTCGATTTGAAGGACGTGAGCGCCAGGACGAAGATCGGCGTCCCGCACCTCCGCGCGCTCGAGGACGACGACTTCAGTGCGCTGCCTGCTGTCGTGTATGTGCGCGGATTCGTTGGTGAAATTGCCAAGTTGCTGCACCTCGACGCGCAGCAGGTGAGCCGCACCTACGTGCGCCGCTACCGTCGCTTCCTCGACGGACGCGCGCGGAGCTGAGCGCCGCGATGCCGACGCTTCGCGCGCCGCTCGTGCTCGCCTCGTCGTCGCCGCGCCGGCGCGAGATCCTCGCGACGCTCGGCTTGCCGCACCTCGTCGAGGGCAGCGGCATCCCCGAAGAGCGCGCGCCCGGCGAGACGCCGATTGCGTACACGAGTCGGCTCGCTGCGGCGAAGGCCAACGACGTCGCGACACGCTTCGCCGAAGGCGTCACGGTCCTCGGCGCGGATACGATCGTCGTCGTCGACGGCGACGTGCTCGAGAAGGCCGCGACGCATGACGAAGCCGCGGCGATGATCGCGCGGCTCGCGGGGCGCACGCACGAGGTCGTCACCGCGGTCGCGCTCGTGCAGCGTCCGGCGGGCCTCGTTGCTGAGTCGCAGACGACGACGCGCGTGACGTTTCGCGCGCTCACGAGCGCGGAGATCACGCGCTACGCGGCGAGCGGGGACGGCGACGGGAAGGCTGGTGCGTACGCCGTGCAGGGGCTCGGCGCCGGGCTCGTCGACCGCATCGAGGGCTCGTACACGAACGTCGTGGGCCTGCCCGCGACGGAGGTGCTCGCGCTGCTCCGCGAGGCGGGCGTGTTGGAGCAGTGGCCATGAGCAGCGATGACGCGGGCGGTCTCGAGGCGGACGTCGCGCAGTCGCTCGCGGCGGTGCGCGCGCGGATCGAGGTGGCGTGCGCGGCGGCGGGCCGTGCGCCGGGGAGCGTCGAGCTCGTCGCCGTCTCGAAGACGCAGCCGGTCGAGGCCGTGCGCGCCGCGTACGCCGCGGGGCAGCGCGTCTTCGGTGAGAACTACGTGCAGGAGCTGGTCGCGAAGGCGGCGGCGTGTGCCGACCTCGCGGACGTGCGCTGGCACTTCATCGGCCATCTCCAGCGCAACAAGGCGCGCGATGTCGTCCGTGTCGGCGCGACGAGCGAGTCGGTCGACTCCGCGCGGCTCGCGTCGGCGCTCTCGGAGCGTGCAGCCGCGGACGGTCGCGTCATCGACGTCTTCGTGCAGGTGAACGTCGCGGCCGAGCCGCAGAAGAGCGGCTGCGCGGTCGCGGAGTTGCCCGCCCTGATCGACGCCATTCGCGCGATGCCCGCGCTGCGCCTGCGCGGCCTGATGACGGTGCCGCCTGCAGACACCGATCCGCGCCCCGTGTTCGACGCGCTCGCCGCGCTCGCCGCCGTGCACGGCGTGTCCGGGCTCTCGATGGGGATGAGCGGCGACCTCGAGGCCGCCATCGCTGCGGGCGCGACGCATGTGCGCGTCGGGACGGCGATCTTCGGCGCGCGTCGCCCGCTGCCGCGCTGATCGACTGCTGCGCGTGTCGCGCGCTGAGCGCTCAGCGACCGAGCTTCGTCGCCGTCTGCTCGCCGAGCTCCTGCGCGCGCCGCGTCGCGGCCTCGACGGCGTTGATGAGCGTGGTGCGCAAGCCGCCTGCCTCGAGCGTGTGCAGGCCCGCGATGGCGGTGCCGCCCGGCGAGGTGACCATGTCCTTGAGGCGGCCGGGGTGTTCGCCCGTGTCGAGCAGCAGCTTCGCGGCGCCGAGCACCGTCTGCGCGGCGAGGAGCTGCGCGGAGTCGCGGTGGAGGCCGACCTTCACGCCGGCGTCGGAGAGCGCCTCGATGATGAGGAAGATGTACGCGGGGCCCGAGCCGCTGAGCCCGGTGGCGGCGTCGACGAGCGACTCGTCGAGCTGCACGGCGACGCCCACGCTCGCGAAGATCGCCCTGGTCACCGCGATGTCCTCGGTGGTCGCGTGCGTGCCCGCGGCGATGGCGGTCGCGCCAGCTTCGACGATCGCGGGCGTGTTGGGCATCGTGCGCACGACGCGCGTGCCGGGGGCGAGGCGCGCCTCGATGGCGCTCGCCGGGACGCCCGCGGCGATCGAGACGACGAGGCTCTCCGGGCGCACGGCGCCTGCGATCTGCGTGAGCAGCCGGTCGAAGACCTGCGGCTTCGTCGCGAGGACGACGACGTCGGCCCACGCGGCGGCCTCCGCGTTGTCGGCGCTCGTCGCGATGCCGTGGTCGCGCGCAAGCTGCGCGAGGCGCTCGGCGCGGACATCCGTCGCGAGGATCTGCGCGGGCGTGCACGCGCCGGCGTGCAGCAGCCCCTTGATGAGGGCGCCCGCCATGTTGCCCGCGCCGAGGAAGGCGATCTTCTTGTCGAGAGTCATCGTGGGCGGCGACGCTAGCACGCGCGTCGTGCCGCACGCGGCCGCTGCTAGGCTCCTCGCCCGATGTCGCGCCTCCGCACCGCTGCGTTCGTGCTCGCGATCTGTGGTCTCGGCGCGGCGTCCGAGGCCCGCGCCAACGGGCGCTTCCCGCAGTCGAACCAGATCGTCTTCCACCCGCGCGATGCGCGTGTGATCAGCGCGCGGACGACGTTTGGGCTGCTCGTCACGCGCGATGCGGGCGCGACGTGGACGTGGGTCTGCGAAGAGGCGCTCGAGTTTCGCCCCACCGAAGATCCTCCGATTCTGCGGATGGGCGACGGCTCGACGCTCGTCTCGCTCTTCGCGGGCTTGCACCGCGGCACCCCCGACGACTGCAGCTTCACGGAGCCCGACGCCACGCTCGGCGCCACGGTGGTGATCGACAACTGCCTCGATCCGTCGAACGTCGATCGCGCCTACGCGCTCACCTCGAGCGGCGGCCGCGAGAACCAGCCGTGGCGCAGCGACGACGATGGCGTGACCTGGACGCCGGTCGGCGCACCGTTCGAGGCGCCGCTGCTCTTCGAGACGATCGAGGTCGCACCGTCCGATCCTTCGCGGCTCTATCTCACGGGCGCGATCCCTCCGACCTCGACGCTGCCGCGCCAGCCGTTCGTGTTCCGCTCGACGGACGGGGGAACGACGTGGGCGCGCTACCCGTTCGCGCTCGAGGCGACCGACACGCAGCGCGACAAGAACATCTTCGTCTCGGCCATCGACCCCAGCGACCCCGATCGCATCTATCTCCGCGTCTCCGGTGATCCGGACGACCGCCTGCTCGTGAGCGACGATGGCGGGCAGACTTTTCGCGAGGCGCTGCGTCAGCCGCTGCTCCGCGGTTTCGCACGCTCCGATGACGGCCTGACGGTCTACGCGGGGAGCGATGTGCGCGGGCTTTTTCGCTCCGACGATCGCGGCGAGACGTTCGCGCCCGTGACCGGCGGCATCGAGCGTGTGAACTGCCTCGCGGTGCGCGGTGACGAGCTGTGGGCGTGCGGCAACGACTACATCGACGGCTTTACGCTCGGCCGCTCGCGCGATCGCGGCGCGAACTTCGAGCCGATGCTGCGCTTCAAGTTCATCGCGGGCGTCCCGGAGTGCGCGGCGGACGCGCCGGTCAGCGCACTCTGCGGGCCGCGCTATCCCGCGCTCCGAGCGATGTTCGATCCGACAGGCGGCGCCGATGCGGGCGTGCCGTTCGACGCGGGCGCAGACGCGGACGCAGGCGCAGTCGATGCGGGAGCGCCGCCGGGGCGCGACGGCGGTGCACGCGATGCGGGTGCGGCGACCAAGAAGAAGAGCGGCGGCTGCGCGGTGTCGATGTCGCCGCCGGCCCGGGAGATGAGGTGGGTCGCGGTCGTCGCGGCGATGCTGCTCCTGCTCGTGCGTGCGCGCACGCGGCGGCGTGGGCCGCTACGAACTCCGCGTCCGGCGTGATGGA
>Ga0172372_10007688_pt1 | contig 14433 bp, 13 predicted proteins | sample LakKiv5m_2_FD_114544 | JGI IMG/M metagenome (GOLD analysis project Ga0172372, IMG submission 114544) | Freshwater microbial communities from Kabuno Bay, South-Kivu, Congo - kab_092012_9.5m | ecosystem: Environmental > Aquatic > Freshwater > Lake | place: Democratic Republic of the Congo...
AGTCTGGGGTTCGGGGACCGAAGGTCCCCGAACTAAACTCTTTCTCCCTCCCCTCTGGGGAGGGTCGGGGTGGGGATATAAATGTGGGCGCTGCGCGCCCAGCCCCGCCAAGGGGGCGGAGCCCCCTTTGAACCCCCAAAGATAGAATGTGGGTGCTGCGTGCCCACGCCCGCCTTAAGGGCTCCGCCCTTAAGAATCCCAATGGGGCTATCCCGATTGATGGGGTTCCAAGGGGCTCCGCCCCAGGGCGGGGTTGGGTTCGCAGCACCACATTCAATCACAACTTCAGGGGTTTTATATCCCTCCCCATCTTGTTACACTAAGTAAATGAATGAGTATCAACACTGGGTTCCACCAACTATCCAAACCCCCGTTTTATCCCTTCCCGGATCCATCACTGAAATCATTCCCCTATCCAATACCCAAATGATCGCTTGGGAATCACCCCTGCATTTGGGCCTCCAAACTGCTTTAACTGAATTAACCACCGCAACATTGTCCCTATCCCTACAGGCCCAACAACACGCCCTTGCCACACAAAAAGACCATGCGGATGATTGGGTCACCAATGTGGATCGAGGTATCGAATGGATCTTTCGTTCATGGATTGCGCAACACTTTCCTGATGATGGTATTGTTGGTGAAGAATGGGGTATTTCTTTAGGGAATCGTCAAAGACTATGGGTCCTTGATCCCATTGATGGCACCCATAATTATGTCGAAAAAACAACGGGATTTAGTGTTTTAATCGGCTGTATATCTGCCAATGGTGTTGTCGCGGCCACCCTCGGTGATGCCCGTACCCAAAGCGTTTGGTCGCCCAATGACCCATTTCCCCAACCACTTTCCAATTCGCCCCACACCATTGCCACTGAATACCACCACTATGATGCCCAAGAACGTGATCTTGAATATAAAATACTAACCCGATTTCATGCAAAAGGCATTCATCTGCGATCTATTGGCTTGTCATTGTTGGATTTATTGCACGGAAAACATAGCGTTTTTTATAAGCCAACGGCTAAAGTATGGGATCTAGTCGCCCCGTTGTGCATCATTGAATCAACCGGTTTTTACGATATTTTGATTCGATACAACCCCGATTCAACTCACTCTTTTTTTTCCCCTGAATCCTGGGCCTGTCTGTTAAATCAATTACCCCATGATCCCCGCATTGGGGACGTGGTGGTGGTGCCAAAAGGAGAATTAGAGTGGGCCAAACTCATCCTGTCTTGCATACCCCCGTCCTAGTTAATGAGGTCGTCCGCGAATTGGATATTCAACCCAATGATGTGGTTCTCGATGCCACGTTGGGTTGGGGTGGACACGCCAAAGCACTATTGGCCAATCATCCCAAGCATTACATTGGGTTAGATCGTGACCCCGTGGCCATTTCCCACTGCCGTGATGCCTTGCCAATGATACAGATAATCGAATCCAGATTTTCAGAATGGGCGTTACACATTACCGATCCACCCAATAAAGTATTGGCCGATTTGGGTATGAGTTCCATGCAATTGGATAGCCCCCATCGTGGGTTTTCTTATTTAACTGATGCCCCTCTCGATATGCGCATGGGCCAAACGGATGAATCAGCATCCGATTGGATTAATTCACAATCATTTGAGGGTCTCTCGAATGCATTTTATGAATATGGTCAGTTAATTCACAACCGACGATTGGTTGAAAGCATTTTGTCCAGACGCCGTTCCCATCCCATACAAACCACCACGGAATTGGTTCAATTAATTAAACAATCCTATCGCTTTACCAGTCGGCAACACATGATGAAAGTATTTTCGCAAGTTTTTCAAAGCATACGAATGGCCATTAATAATGAAATGGGGGAGCTGAACGCGTTTTTACACTCCATCTCAGAGGCCTTACCTGTTAATGGCAAAATGGCCATTATTACCTTTCATTCTGGTGAAGATCGTGTTGTGAAACGCTTTTTTAAATCATCGCCTCTTCTACAGTCCATTAAACCCGATTGTATTAAACCAACCCAACTCGAAATTCAGTCCAATCGTCGTGCCAAAAGTGCTTTGTTGCGAGTGGCCACCCGTGTTGATACGCTTTAAATATGATTTTTTGGGGTTTTTTACATCGATTCATTCTTAAGTAATAATAAATCTAAAAAAATGGATGTTTTTTTAATTCAAATAACTGCTATATTAATAGATAAACTAAAAAATAGGTGAAAAAATGAGCAAAAAAACACTAAATGGGGCAGAGGTTTTAATAAAATGTTTAGAAGAGCATGGTGTTGAATATATTTTTGGGTATCCCGGTGGTGCTGCGATTCCCATTTTTGATGCATTGGTTGATTCTAAGATCAAGTTAATATTAGTAAGGCATGAGCAGGGAGCCACTCATATTGCAGATGGGTATGCGCGAGCAACGGGTAAGCCGGGGGTGGTATTGGTTACCAGTGGTCCGGGTGCGACCAATACGGTAACGGGCATTATTACGGCCCATATGGATAGTGTGCCGTTGATTGTATTAACGGGGCAAACAATTACCTCGGCGTTGGGTAAGGATGCGTTTCAGGAGGCGGATGTATTTGGTATTACGGCCCCGATTGTGAAGCACAGTTATTTGGTTAAAGAGGTAAACCATATTCCCAGGGTGCTATCGGAATCATTTTACATTTGTAACACGGGGCGGCCGGGACCCGTTTTAATCGATTTACCCAAAGATGTAACAAGTTCGGTTTGTACGGCATTGCCTGGGCGGGTGCCTGTAAAGTTGCCTGGGTATCGGCTTGAGCCTAAACTGGATGAGGCGTCCATAAAAGAAATGGCCCGTTATTTGAATAAGGCAGAGAGACCTTTGTTGTTAATTGGGCATGGTGCTGAAATATCGGGGGCTGGCGATGAGATTTTAACATTAGTTGAAACCTTAAATATGCCATTTGTGAATACATTGTTGGGCAAAGGGGTTGTATCCGAGGCGCATCATTTGGCGTTGGGAATGTTGGGAATGCATGGCACGGCGTATGCCAATAAAGCAATTACACGCTGTGATTTGATACTATCGATTGGATCACGTTGGGATGATCGGATTACCCCAGCCAATATTACCCGTTTTTGCCCTGATGCCATTAAATTGCATATTGATATTGATCCGGCAGAAATTAATAAAATTGTGATGCCGGACGTCTCGGTGGTAGGGGATGCCAAGAAGGTGGTAGGGGTCTTAAATAAGGCGATTATATCACGCCCTGCAAAAGCATGGGTGAAAGAGGTTCAGGGTAATCGGAGAAAATTTCCGCTGACATTTAATCGGCAAGGGGGATTAAAGGCCCAACATATTATTGATGAATTGTACCAATTAACCAAAGGGGAGGCCATTGTAACGGCGGATGTGGGTCAGCACCAAATGTGGGCAGCCCAATTTTTTAAAACCCATGCTCCACGCTCCTGGATTACCTCTGGGGGGGCCGGCACGATGGGCTATGGTTTTCCATCCGCGATTGGTGCTCAGTTCGGGCGTCCGGGTGAGACCGTCATCGCGATTGTGGGGGACGGGGGATTTCAGATGACGGCATTTGAATTGTCGACGGTGGCGATTCATCGATTACCAGTCAAAATTGTGGTCATTGATAACAAATATTTGGGAATGGTCAGACAGTGGCAACAATTGTTTTATGATGATCGATTGTCTGGGGTTGATTTGGTTGGGAACCCTGATTTTGTTGCCTTGGCAGAGGCGTATGGGGTGAAGGGATTCAGAATTAAGCGTGCTGGCGATGTTAAGAAGGTGTTAACCAAGGCGTTATTGTATCAAGAGGGTCCGTGTTTGATTCATTGTGAAGTTATGAAGGAAGACAATGTGTTCCCGATGATACCAGCGGGTGGGGCGGCAGATGATATGATTATTACGCCTCCAAAAACCAAACTAGAAAAACCGAAAGGAAGCACCTAATGTCTCAACAAGCGCATACAATTAGTTTATTAGTGGCGAATAAACCAGGGGCTTTATTGCGGATTGCACTGATCTTTTCGAGACGGGGTTACAATATTGAGTCGTTGGTGGTATCCCCAACCATGGATGGTGAATTTTCGAGGATGACGATTGGTGCCATCGGGGATCCATCGGTATTGGATCAGATTGTGAAGCAGGTCAATAAGCTGGTGGATGTCATTCATGCCACGGAGCACCAGGATCAGGGGGCAGTACAAAAAGAATTGGCATTAATTAAGGTTAAAATGGGGGATAAGCGAACCCAAATTTTACAGGCAGTGGGTCATTTTAAAGCCCAGACGGTTGATTTAACATCCGAGTCGGTGATTATTCAATTAACCGGCAGTTCTGCGAAGGTTGATGCGGCGATTACGTATTTAACTGAATATGGCATTATAGAAGTGGTTCGTACGGGGAAGGTGGTGATGGCGAGGGGGGGGGACGTAACATAAATGGGGGGGGCTTCTGTGCCCCCCCCAGCAATATCAAGTTAATACTCTGGCATCATATGGGTAACCCCTTCGGTCCCATCTGGATTAATGAGGGTCACTTTAATTTTTTTATCAAGTTTCCATTCAATTTTTTGATTTAAAAGACCCGTCACTTCCGAAAATCTAAGTTCAATGCCATCCTTGAGATTATTATTGTATCGCAAAATCCGTTTCGGGTCCTCGTTATCAAAATAATGGGCTTCTTGAATCTTTTTGCCATTTTCGTACATAATATCTAAAGCTAGCTTCCCGTATCTATAAATTCTGGTTAGCCCATGTCGCTCACCATTTAAAAATGTTTCATCGATAACTTCATCTCCCTCCCCAGCAGCCCCATTATAGAAAAGATAAGATTTTCGATGGGTCATCTTTCCGAATTCCCAAGTTATTTCTTGATTGATATCCCCATTTTCACCGTATCTAAAACTGGTACCATGTAATATTCCTTTTTGGTACACTTGAATTCCCTCAGTCACCCCATCCATACTTGTTTGAGTTAGATTGCCGTGTAATTCATTATTTAAGAATTCCCCTCTTTCATAAGACCTTCCATCTGGATGTAACCGTGTAAATAAACCATTTTTTATCCCTTCTTTATATTGGATTTCTGATTTTAGGTTCCCATTAACTGTATACTCTTTTTGTGTTCCATGTAACGTTCCTTTTACATAGTATTCATCGCTCTTTAATTTACCCGTATCATAATAACGACGACGATTCCCATGTAATAGCCCACCTTTATAGGTAGCACGTTCTAAAACAATATCATGGACTTTCCAAGTATGAACCCCATCTGGAATAGAGCCTTCCATCTTAAGATATTCGCCATTTTTGTAATATCGTATGGCTAGAACTTGATCAGATGATTTAAAAATCTGTTGTCCATTACTAGGGTTTTCAGGATCGGCCAAATAAATCATATCAGCGCCCATCACCCACCCTGCCATTCCTATCATAAAAACAGTTGATATCATTAAAAACCATTTAATAGGTACAATCTTCATTGTTGAACTCCTTGTAACATATGATGTTTGTTGGGAGGGCCCGGTAAGCGCCTCACATCCAACCCCATCGAATGTAAGCATCTTCTAATAACCCCCTTGGCGGTATAGGATACCCAAATTCCTCCTGAATTTAAACACCTAATGTAGTTCCCTAGTACCTCGGCACCCCATAAATCTGGTTCACATCCGGGCGAAAAGGCATCCCAAAATATGACATCAATCGGTATGGCTTCAAATGGATCCAATACCGATTTCATACGCTTTTCAATCACACCATATTGCCCGATCGCCTGCCGTTGGTTCCATGGAACCGCTTGGATTGTTCTCATCCAATTTTGTACGTTTGTAGGTAATGCCATTATAAAATTATCCCCTAGTTCACTGGGAGGGGTCGGATCTAACCCAATATAGGTCATGGCAATCCCCTGTTTTTGTGCATAGTCAAAGGCCAAGGCGGCATTCAGCCCCGTTCCATACCCTACCTCTAACACCGTACATGGTTGCGTGCCATGGGTTTTACACCACGCCATCAAGCCATTTTGAATAAATACATGCACCGACTCAGTCATCGCACCATGAATTGAATGATAGGTTTCCCCATTTGGATGCTGAAGGGTAGGGGAGCCATCTGCCGTTAGAATGATAGGGAACGAGGAATTCCTCATTCAGTCGGGGTGTAATGGGGAAGGAGCCATCCCCGAACGGATTCCGGCAATGCTCGTTTTTGTCGTGTTTGGTGATCGATGCACACATGAACTGTGGTCATATTCCCAACTTCTTGCCCATGTCGGGTTACCACATAATGCAAGCGGAATGAGGTGGTGCCAATGTGTGTCACCGTTATTTGTATATCAATGGGGTCTCCCACTTTAAGGGATTGGCTATAATTTGCAGAGGCATGAACAATCACCAATAAATAGGGCCCCGACTCCAACATGCTTCCAAATGAGACCCCTTGCTGAGCCATCCATGCTTCTAAGGCATCATGGGCAAACCGAAACTGATTAGCAAAATATAAAATACCAGCAGCATCGGTGTCGTACATCCGAACCGTCATGCGATGCGTCAATGTCATATGCTCACCTTATTTCTTCTCAAATTGATTGACATTTTTTTATGATTCGTAAACGGGTTGATACGCTTGAACCTGTTCAACCAATCGACTCACCATATCAATGGGCACATCCGGTGTGATGCCATGACCCAGATTAAAAATAAAACCGGGACGATTTCCAGCTGATTGCAATAGTCGGGTGACTTGGCTAGAAAGTACCGTTGGGGTTGCTGTTAATACCATCGGATCTAAATTTCCTTGCAATGCCATGTGGGAGGGTGCTAATCCAGCCACGCCTTTAATATCCACTTGCCAATCCAAGCTTAAGCATTGCACGGGTAAGGTGGCCAACCGATTCCAAAATACAGCACTACCCCTTGTAAAGATCGTAATGGGAACACGTCTTGGATTTCTTATTCGGTTTAACACGGCTTTTAAGGGGCTCATGACCCATTCTTCAAATTCGGGCATGCTTAAGTGCATGGCCCAAGTATCAAATAATTGAATGCCATCGACACCAGCTTCAATTTGCATCGACAAATAATCCGCTGTTGCCAACACCAATCGGTCAATAAGATCGGCCATTATATTGGGATGAGTGAGCATCAGACGCTTAACCAAGGTTAAATCTTTACTAGATCCCCCCTGTATCATGTAAGAAGCAACTGTAAATGGAGCGCCTGCAAACCCAATCAAGGGGGTATTTCCCAATGGCCCCGATTGTAGGAGTTCAATACACTCTTGAACGTAGTGCAACGACTCACGAATGGGTGTTTGCGACAATAAAGTGAGGTCCGACTCAGTGCGAATGGGGTTATCTATAACCGGGCCTTTTCCTTCTACAAATTCTAGTTTTGAACCCAATGCCGATGCGACGGTTAGAATATCAGAAAATAAAATAGCGGCATCCAACCCAAAACGACGAATCGGCTGAAGCGTAATTTCAGCTGCAATTTCGGGGGTTTGAATCATGTGCATAAATGAATGCCGCTCACGAATGGCACGGTATTCCGGTAGGTACCTTCCCGCTTGTCGCATTAACCAAATGGGTAAGCGATCCACCGGACGACACCAAACGGCTTCTATATACCGAGACATTATTGTTTCTCCTTTTTTCGCTCATAACTGGCCATTTGATTGAGCATTTCAATGTGTCGAACAATCCGTACAATGTCATCATTTCGCAAACGACCTTTAAATGGTGGCATCCCATTTCCTCCCGATTCAATTCTCGATATTAACCATGCAATTCGTTCTTCATCAAATACCCATCGTTCATTAATCAGGGAGGGTCCGTCTACCAACCCCGCACCCCGCCCCCCATGACACGATGCGCATTGATTAATGTATAAAATTTCTCCCAAGTGAGAAACGGTTTTGGGGGTTTCCTTAGGTGCCTCTTGTTGTTCCACCACCACAGCACTTTCTTGCACATTCTTGACCACTTGATGGTACAAAATGACCGCTGTTACGCCAAATACCAAACCAAAAAATAAAAATATTACCTGATAGGGCACTTTCATCACAAACTCCTTATATCGTTTTAGAAAATCCGGTTTGATGTCCCAAATAAGCATCAAACCCCATGGCTACAATTCGTACAAATAACTGACCTAATTCAGTGACGGTCAACCCATCTTCATGGAGTGTAATCAGCCCATCTTTTTCGCAGGTTCTAAGATGGCTCATCACACCCGGTAATGCATCGATGGTACTTCCAAATTGATGATGGTAGGCCATAAAATCCAACTTAAACTGACACATAATGGATTGAATAGCCCATTGTCGACGTAAATCATCGGGGGTTAGGTTTAACCCTCGTTCAATCGGGAGGTGCCCCTCATCTAATAAGGCCATATATTGCCCCATCGTTTTAACATTTTGGGTAAAGGCATTTCGAAATTGACCAATCGCCGTTAATCCAAAACCCACGCTATCATCCGCCGGTTTAAGGGTGTAGCCCATAAAATTGCGATGCAATACGCCGTCACGATAGGCCAGCGCTAACCCGTCGGATGCTTTTGCAAAATGATCCATCCCAATGGCCTGGTACCCATGGGCCAATAATTGTTCTCGGGCGGTTATAAATAAGGCTAATTTATCACGACCCATCGGAATGTGATTTGGATTTAATAATGACTGATGCGATTTGAGCCATGGAACATGGGCGTAACTATACAAGGCGATTCGGTCTGGGCTCATTTTGATAATGTCTTGTATGGTATCTGCCATCGTGGCTGGTGTTTGATGGGGTAATCCGTAAATTAAATCAAAATTTAAAGATAGATGATGGGTTCGTATCCACTCCACACAGGTTTGAACCATCTCAGTGGGTTGCAATCGATTAATCGCTCTCTGAACCTGTTCGTTGGTATCTTGAATGCCCATTGAAATGCGATTAAAACCAATTTGGGATAAGGTTTTGACTTGCTCAAACGTGAGGGTTCGAGGATCGACTTCAATGGCGCACTCAGCCCCACTGGCCATCTGAAATCGGGATTGTATTAACGAGAATAAACGGGCTAGTTGTGGGGCACTTAAATAGGTGGGGGTTCCACCGCCCCAATGCAATTGGTTAACGGTTGCCGGCGTGGACCATTCGCGTGTAACCAATGTCATTTCTTGATCCAAATAATCAATATAACGATCCCCCACCTCATCAGATGGTTTTCGAATTAACACATTGCATCCGCAGTAATAACACATCTTTGGGCAAAACGGGATATGCACATAGATGGAAAGTCGATCGCGATGGCAATCGAAGGATTGTAATGTGTGACGGTAGTCTTGCTCGGTAAAGGTATCTACCCAATTCGGAGCCGTTGGATAACTGGTATAACGTGGCCCAGATATATTAAATTTTTCGAGTTGTTCGAGGCTAAGTATCATGATTAAAGACATCATCTCGATTCAATTGTACACGCCGCCCATAGAACCAATATACACCGGCTCCCAATAGCATCCATACCCCCAACCGAAGCCATGTATCCACATGCAAGGCCATCATTTGGGCAATCGCGGCCATTGCCCCCAATACGGGAACCAAGGGTACCAATGGGGTTTTGAATGGACGAGGCAAATCAGGACGGGTGCGACGCAACACCAATACCCCAATACATACAATCGCAAAGGCCAATAATGTGCCAATTGATACCAACTCACTTAACAATTGGATGGGAAAAATGCCTGCTATCCCCATCGCCACCACACTGGTAATGATGGTTGCCATAGAGGGTGTTTGAAAGCGCGGATGAATACGGCAAAAGAATTTGGGCAAGAATCCATCGGATGCCATGGCATAAAAAATGCGGGTTTGACCCATTAACATGACCAATATGACAGAACTTAACCCAGCCAAGGCACCAAGTTTAACCGCTAATTTTAACCATCCCAAGTGGGGACCGAATGAATTAACGGCAACGGCAATCGGATCGGGCACATTGAGGTGCGGATAATAAACGGTTCCAGTTAATACAACCGCTACGGCAATATATAACAATGTGGCAATGCCGAGTGAACCCAAAATGCCAATGGGTAGATCCCGCTGCGGGTTTTTGCACTCTTGGGCAGCTGTGCTCACGGCGTCAAATCCGATATAAGCAAAAAAGATGATGCCCGCCGCTCGTATGATACCACTCCACCCAAATACACCCCATTCACCCGTATTAGCCGGAATAATGGGGGATAAATTGGCTGGGTTAATATGGGCCATGCCAAACGCAATAAACAATCCAATTACCATTAATTTAATGGCAACGACAATGGCATTGGCTCGGGCAGATTCCCTGATGCCTAGCCACAATAATCCCCCAATCATACCCACAATAACCATGGCAGGAATATTTAAAAAATGACCTGTTATTGTAAAATGTCCGTGGTGATAGGCAAATGGAGAGTGACTCCATTGGTCAGGAATGGCTATTCCAATATCACGACATAAACTGGTAGCATAGGCCGACCAGCCAACGGCAACTGTTGAGGCCGCAAATAAATATTCCAAAATCAAGTCCCATCCAATTACCCACGCCATTCCTTTACCCATGGTGCCCAATGCATAGGTGTAGGCACTGCCTGCTTTGGGGATCATGGAGGCAAATTCTGCATAACATAACCCCGCCAATAAACAAATAAAAGCGGCAATCATAAATGATATAACAATACCGGGGCCTGCATATTGTGCGGCTGTGGTACCAGTTAACACAAAAATGCCAGCACCAATAATCGCCCCAATTCCTAGTGAAATTAAATTCCATACCCCCAAAACACGTTTTAATTGACCCACCACATCCTCCTTTTAATCACGACTCTCTAACGCAACGGCTTTAATACCAATTAAACTGGCCAACCTCAATCGGTTGTACAACTCTTTTGATATGGAATCAAGTGAAACCGGCTCAAACAACATGCCACTAGAATTTAAGTTGTCGATGGCACCTTTTTCTCGATTGACTCTCATAAAAAGCCCGACCATTTGGGTGCCCACATTAACAATAACCCATTCAGCGGGGTGCTGATCTTGTGTTTGCAATGTGGTGGGAATCCCTTCTTGTAGCAAATAGTCGTGAATCGGCTGACTGTTTTTGCCGGTTTGTAAGCGGTTTCGTCCCTTTCGATTGAGATTTAAAATGTCATCTCCGGAATGTGCCACCATAATTCCCATTCCATAGGTGCCTGAGTTATGTTTAATAAACACGGAATGAGAACCCGATTTGCCAATAAATTGATGAATGGCTTGGGATAATGTGAGTCGATCGGCTGCATCGTTAATATTGAGGTGATGGCACACGTCGTGATGACATAAAAATAGGGTGGGATCGAATGAATACATCGATGCCAATTCATTTACTACCTGATGAAATAGATCAAAATGGTGCGATTTTTGTCGTTGATACCACCCATGCTGGGGGGATGGCAAAATGGGGATTGATAGATTGGATAAAATAGGGGCAAGCCCATTGGATAAATCATTGTTTAAGATGGCCAAGTGGGGGGCATAAAGGCCCGATTGGATTTCGTTAATCACATGGTGTAGACACCATAAGGTGATGGGGGATTGATTGGAATCAGACAATGTGACGGATGTTTCAAATTGGCAATAATCTAGGTTGTTGGATAAAAAGGTGGCACACCGGACGGTGTACCCCGCATCCACCAAAATGGAACACAACGTATTGAGATGACTTAAGTAAAAGGTGTTTCTGGTATTTTCTTCACAAATTAATAAAACAGAGGCATTGGATGGGAAGGATGAAAGGGTGCTTTTAAATGCATCAGAGGCCCGCCGGTAATCCAAGGGATGAATATTATTAAACCCAGCCGGAAACACATTGGTATCAACCACAATGGTTCGATTCTCATTCATTCGAACATCCATCGAGGTATACAGGGGAATTTGATGCGAGGGGATGGTTTGTGAAAAAGATGGGATGATAGTGTCAAACAATGCTAAATTCATACCCTTACTCTACCCAACCCGCTTTCGATACGCAACATTTGTAGTCATCGATGGTTGGTTACCCTTTTCTGAGCGGGGCGTATTTGGCGATTAATCGCTTGTGTTCCCCACCAAATGAAACGGTTAAAACCGCATTTTCGCCCTCTCCGGACATGGAAACAATATGCCCCATCCCCCAACGACTATGATGAACCCGGTCATGGATTGCATAGGATGTGGGCTCTATGTTTTTTGCAGGAGGGGTGGACGACTGAGCCCCTCTGTTAGGTCGAGGTGGCCTGCTGTATCCGGGACTACGACCTGTTATTAATTCCGGTGGGAGTTCATCTAGAAAGCGAGACTCAATTAATCGTCGTTTTTCACCTTGAAACATGCGTGATCCAACGGTTGTAATGATCACATGTTCCTTGCCACGGGTAATACCAACGTAACACAATCGCCTTTCTTCTTCGATATTGCCCTCCGCAATTGATCGGGAATGGGGCAATATGCCTTCTTCTAGGCCGGCCAAGCACACCAATGGGAATTCCAAGCCTTTGGCATGATGCAATGTAAGGATGGAAACTGCGTTGGGAGCAACTTCATCTTGATGAATCCCCAGGCTGAGTCGGGTAATAAATTCTCCCAAATCGGTGATTTCTTCTTTGGCCAAGTGAATGAGTTCATTGAGAACCTCCAATCGATCTAGTCCATTGGGTTGTGCCACTAAATACTGGTCATATTGGGTAGCCGCTATAATGGCGTGAATTAAATTCGCAACGGCGGTAGGTTCTGGGTCTTGTTGATACCGTTGATCCAAGTGGTTAAGTGTATCAAAAAATTGACCGATACTTTCCCATTGTCGATTCCCAATTGGGTTGATGCCCGATTGAACAATTTGAAATAAACTCATTTGTTGACGGGCCCCAATGGCCATTAATTTGGATAGGCTTGTTTGACCAACCCCACGGGACGGCACTCCCAACGCCCGAATAATGGCAGAGTCATCATGCCGGTTGTGGATACATCGCAAGTAGGCCCCCATATCTTTGATTTCTGCACGATCCATAAATGCAAATCCACCAATAACACGATACGGAATGTGGCGACTTGAGAAGGTTTCTTCGATCACACGGGTTTGGGCGTTGGTTCGAACCAACACCGCCATATCCGTATAGGGACGGCCACTTTGGTGACTGGCCATGAATCGATCTGCAATTTGTCGCCCCTCATCCCGATCATCTTGACATCGAATGACCTCGATAGGGGTGCCCCCTTGGTTTTTGGTCCACAAATTTTTTTCTTTTCTTTGCGTATTATTGGCGATTAAGGCATTGGCCGCCGCCAATATGGTAGGGGTTGATCTAAAATTCTCTTCTAATTTGATCATCGTGGCATCAGGAAATTGTTGCTCAAATTGTAAGATAGTTTGAACCGAAGCCCCACGCCATGAATAAATCGACTGATCAAAGTCACCCACAGCGGTAATATTTCGATATTTTTGTGATAATAAATGTAACAATGAAAATTGGGCTGGATTGGTATCCTGATATTCATCGACCAAAATAGCATAGTATTGTTCTTGGTAGCGATCTAAAACGCCTGGGTGGCCCTGAAATAGCTGAACCGTTTGTGAAATCAAGTCGTTAAAATCCAAGGCGTTTTGTTGGGCTAAAATTCCTTGATAGGCTTCGTAAACCGATAATACAACTGGGTCCATGCGAGGGTCTCTGGCATACGTTGGGGGGGGGATCATGGCGTTTTTAAGTCGATCTAATACCCGCAACAACATGGCGGGGGGGTATTTTTTGTCATCCAAAGCCATTTGTTGGGCAATTTGCTTAATGAGACGATTTTGATCGGTGGCATCAATAATGGTGAATTGATTCGAGCGTCCCAAGGCATGAATGGATTCTCTTAGAATTTGATGGCAAAATGAATGGAAGGTGCCGATAAATGGAACATTCTGACTGGATTGGCACAAGGCCATGGTTCGATGTCTCATTTCACTTGCAGCCTTGTTGGTAAATGTAATGGCTAAAATACGATCCCCAGGAATTCCAAGTTCTGTCATCATATATACCATTCGCCGGGTTAATACCAATGTTTTGCCAGCCCCAGCCCCTGCAATAATCAATAAGGGTGATCCAAAATGGGTAACCGCCGCCCCTTGTGGGGCATTTAATTCAACTGACATTATGGCCTCTTAGGTTGGGTGACGAGGTTTTTTAAATTTCCTTGTGATCTGAATAGGGCAGGGTATTCGCGATAAGCAATGCGAATATCATGGGGGGTTTTTTCAGGTCCCTGACTTAAATTAATGGCCACCAGTCCAATGGGGGACAAATAAAAGTCAGGTTCATTTTGATATAATTTAAATAATGATGGGTCTTCGCCACTAAATTCCAATTCAGCTTGAATGATTTCCCATAATCGAACCATACTGGCATTGTAAGGATAGGCCAAAATATCTTTGAGCGGCAT
>Ga0172372_10007692_pt1 | contig 14430 bp, 13 predicted proteins | sample LakKiv5m_2_FD_114544 | JGI IMG/M metagenome (GOLD analysis project Ga0172372, IMG submission 114544) | Freshwater microbial communities from Kabuno Bay, South-Kivu, Congo - kab_092012_9.5m | ecosystem: Environmental > Aquatic > Freshwater > Lake | place: Democratic Republic of the Congo...
ATGCAGTCGGCGTTCATCGACATCGGGCTCGAGAAAGCGGCTTTTTTGCACGTGGCCGATGTCTGGCATCCGCCTGCTGAGGGAGAAACCATTTCGATGGCGCGCAGCATGGCAGCGCAAAAGCCGATCGAAAAACAGGTGTTTGAAGGCCAGAGCCTGGTGGTGCAGGTGATCAAGGACCCGATTGGCACCAAGGGCGCGCGCTTGTCCACGCAGGTGAGCATTGCCGGGCGCATGCTGGTGTTTTTGCCACAGGACGATCACATTGGCGTGTCGCAAAAAATACCGGCTGAACAGCGCGAGGCCTTGCGGGAACGGGTGCAGACGCTGGTGGGCGACATGGGCGGTGGGTTTATTTTGCGCACCAACGCAGAGGACGCCACTGACCAAGAGCTCGCTGACGACATTGCCTACCTGCGCAAAGCCTGGGCACGTGTGAAAGAAGGCGCAACACGCCTGCCAGCCACGTCGCTGCTGCACCAGGATTTGAGTTTGCTGCAACGCGTGTTGCGCGACCTGACCACCGAAGCGACACAATCCATCAGGGTGGATTCCTTGGAGCAGTTTGGTTTGCTACGGGCCTTTGGCGAAGAGTTCATGCCTGCTGCGGCACACAAGCTTCAGCATTACAAGGGCGAACGGCCCATTTTTGACCTGCATTCGATTGATGAAGACATTGCCCGCGCGCTGGGGCGGCGTGTGGCGTTGAAGTCTGGCGGCTACCTGATCATCGACCAGACTGAAGCGCTGACCACGGTGGACGTGAATACCGGCGGCTTTGTCGGTGCGCGCAATTTTGACGACACTATTTTTCGCACCAACCTGGAAGCCACGCAGGCGATTGCGCGCCAACTGCGCCTGCGCAACTTGGGCGGCATCGTGGTGGTGGACTTTATTGACATGGAGCGCGACGAACACCGCCAGGCGGTGCTGGAAGAGATGCGCAAACAGCTCAAGCGCGACCGCGTCAAGACCATGTGCGGCGGGTTTTCGCAATTGGGCCTGGTGGAGATGACGCGTAAACGCACGCGCGAATCACTGGCGCACCTGCTGTGCGAGCCGTGCCCGCTGTGCGATGGCAAGGGCATGGTCAAGACGGCACGCACGGTGACCTATGACATCTTTCGCGAGATTTTGCGTGAGGCGCGCCAGTTCAACCCCAAGGAATTTCGCATCGTCGCCTCGCCCACCGTCATTGAACTGTTTCTGGATGAGGAAAGCCAGCATTTGGCGGGCTTGAGCGAATTTATCGGCAAGCCGGTGTCGCTGCACAGTGAGAGCGCCATGGGGCAGGAACAGTACGATATTGTGTTGATGTAGCGCGGGGTGCTGGCCATGTCTGACCGTACCTGCAACGCCGCGCCGATACCGATTCTGGTCTATCACCAGATCGACGTGGCGCCGCCCAAAGGCGCACCGTTTCGGAGTCTGACGGTGTCCCCCGGGGCTTTTGTCCGGCAGATGTTTTTTTTAAGTGCGCTCGGGTATCAGGGTCTGTCGATGTCGGCACTGCTGCCCTATCTGCGGGGCGACAAGCAGGGCAAAGTGGTGGGCATCACGTTTGACGATGGTTATGTCAACAACTTGCAGCATGCGCTGCCTGTTCTCCAAAAGTTGGGATTTTCTTCTACCTGCTATTGCGTCAGCCAGCGGCTGGGGCAAACCAATGTGTGGGACGCTGCCGTGGGCATTGCGCCTGCTGAGCTGATGAACGCGGCGCACTTGCACCAGTGGGTGGCCGGCGGGCAAGAGGTGGGGGCGCACACGCGCCATCATGTCAACCTGCTTGAGTGCCAGGACGCTTTGGCTGATGAAGAAATTTCACTCTCAAAAAAAGAGCTATCAGCGCATATTGGACAGGCGCTGGAGGCATTTAGTTATCCCTATGGACGGTACGTTGACCGGCATGTGGAAATGGTGCACCAGGCAGGTTTTGAGACGGCTACCACCATGGTACGGGGTCGCGTGCGCGCCGGGCTGAGTCTGTTGGAACTGCCGCGTGTGCCAGTCGTGCGATCCACCACCTTGCCGGTGTTTTGGCTCAAGGTGGCATCCGGCTACGAAGACCGACGCCGCACGTGATGGAACAGCGTCGCCTGCGTATTGCCGTGTTGAACCGCCAGTTTTTGGCTACTGGCGGTGGCGCGGAGCGCTATTCGATTGCGCTGGTGGAACATCTGGCTGCACAGCATGACATCCATGTGTTTGCCCAAGCCATCGACCATGATTGGCCCGGCGTGACGTATCACCAAGTGCCACAGCCCTTGCAGCGACCGCGTTGGGTCAATCAGCTGTGGTACGCCGCTGCAACCTGGTGGGCGACACGACACGATTTTGACGTGGTGCACTCCCATGAGAACACCTGGCACGGGCAGGTGCAAACGGTGCATGTGTTGCCGATCAGGTACAACTTGCTGCACGGTCTCACCGGGGTGGCGCGCGCGCTGCGCTGGTTCAAGATCGTCACCAGCCCACGACTGCTGACCTATTGGCTGCTGGAAGGCAGCCGGTTTTCTTTGGCAAAACCACGCTGCATGGTGTTGACCTCGCAAACGCTGGTGGCGCAAACGCTGGAGGCTTACCCCGTTTGCAAAGAGGCCATTGCAGTCATTACACCGGGCATCGAACAAGTGGTCGGCGTTGCCACCACGCTACAAAAAGCAGAGTCAAGGCGCAAGCTGGGACTGCCTGAGAGTGGCTTTTGTGTCTTGTTTGTGGGCAATGACTATCGTAAGAAAGGTTTGGACACTTTGCTTGCGGTGTTGTCCCAATTGTCCGCAGAGGTTTATCTGGCGGTGGTGGGCAACCCGGCTCAGATGCCGCATTTCAAGGCACTGGCGTTGTCGTTGGGGGTGGACAATCGGGCGTTTTTTTTGGGCGCGCTGCGTGATGTATCGCCTGCCTATGTAGCAGCCGATAGTCTGGCCCACCCGACGCGTGAGGACACTTTTGCCATGGTGGTGCTGGAGGCCATGGCGCATGGGTTGCCGGTGGTGGTCAGTGGCGCGCGCTATTGCGGCATTGCGGCGTTGCTCACACACGACGTCAATGCGCTGCTGCTGGATGATCCGCTGAATGCGGCTGCGTTGGCGAGCGCGCTGGGCCGGTTTGAGGCCGATGGCGCACTGCGTCATCGGCTCAGCCAGGCTGCGCTGGAATTTGCCGCACATCATCAATGGGCCGCGCTGGCGCAGCGGCAGGAACAAATCTACCTGTGCATGACAGAAGGCACAAAAAACAAACCGGATAATTAACGGGATGAACAAGCAGGCATTTTGGTACTCACGAGTTATGCAGAGTGTCCTTAAGCCCCAGTAGATTTTGGAGAAAGTAATGAAATACAAAAGACATCGGGTACTAAGAAAAATTGCGAGGCTTCTTAAAAATTATCTATCTCGCCGTAGTGTCTATATCGAGAGAGCTGTCGAGCCTCAAAACATTGTCAATCTGGTCAAGAAAATTCGGCCAGTGAGAACAAAATTCGAATTGATAAGAGTGGGAGGGACCGGCGATGGGGGATACCTTTTGCCAGACGATCTTGCGGATATAGCGGTTTGTTTTTCACCGGGTGTCGCTGGAACAGCAGCTTTCGAAATGGAGTTGCTTCAAAGTCACCTGATCCATTCGCACCTTGCCGATTTTTCAGTGGACGCGCCCCCGATGAGTTTTCAACCCCTGTCATTCACCAAGAAATTCATCGGGACAGTCAATGACGATATGTTCATGACCCTGGACCAATGGGTACATGACCAAACTGACCATGGCAACAACAAGGATCTGCTTCTACAGATGGATATTGAGGGATGGGAATACCCAACGCTGTTGAATACATCCGAAGAAACATTGAAAAAGTTTCGGATCATTGTTCTTGAGTTGCATGATATCGAGAGTTGGGGGCATCCTCATTTTTTCAGAATCGCAGATGCTTTTTTTTCCAAACTGCTGACTCATTTTTATGTCGTCCACAATCATCCGAATAACTTTTGTGGAACGATCAACCTGGGTGGTTTTGAATGCCCACGTGTTATCGAGATAACTTTGTTGCGCAAGGACAGAAGCGAAATGTTCGGTTTTTGTACTCAATTTCCGCATCAACTGGATGTGCCAAATGTCAAAAAATATGCGGACATTGCCTTGCCAACGGGTTGGTATGTATTTTCAGACCAGTGAGCTCGATACATCAATCGAGGCGCATCGCACGCGCTGTAGCGGGCGGGCGGCGGTAACTGTTGACCGTCAAGCCGTTGCACTGTCATGCAAGCCCAGCCGGTACAGCCGCGCATACAGGCCAGCACGTTGCATCAGTGCGGCGTGGTTGCCCACCTCAGCAATACGGCCATGCTCCAGCACCACGATGCGGTCAGCGTGATGCACGGTGGACAGGCGGTGGGCAATGACCAGGGTGGTGCGGTTGGTCATGAGCCGGTCCAGGGCGTCTTGCACGCTGCGCTCGGATTCGGTGTCGAGCGCTGACGTGGCTTCGTCCAGGATCAATATGGGGGCATCTTTGTAAAGTGCGCGGGCAATCGCCAGGCGTTGGCGCTGGCCACCCGAGAGTTGGGTGGCGTTGTGACCGACGAGCGTGTCCAAGCCATCGGGCAGCGCCAGCACAAATGCGTCAAGGTTGGCCGAAGCCAGGCATTGCTGTACCTTTTGCCTGTTCATGGGTAAACCCAAGGCGACGTTGGCCGCCACGGTGTCGTTGATCATGACAACTTGCTGGCTGACCAGGGAAAACTGGGCGCGCAAACCGCTTAATTGCCAGTCGCCCAGTGCATGACCGTCCAGGTAAACCTGGCCGGCCTGTATATCAACAAAACGGGTCAGTACATTCACCAGCGTGGTTTTACCGGCGCCTGACGCCCCCACCAAGGCTACTGTTTCACCGGGTTGGACGATCAATTCTTTGATGCATAAAGTGGGCTCAGGCGCAGAAGGGTACTGCACAACAAGCTCTGAAATACAGAGCATTCCATCGGCCCTTGCTTTATCATATTGGCCGCTGGATTCGTCCGCCGTGTCCTGGATCAGCGCCAACGCGCGCTCCAGCGACACCAGTCCACGGGTAATTGGTCCAGAGACCTCCGAGAGCTGGCGCACCGGTGCAATGATCATCAGCATGGCCGTTACAAACGCCACAAAACCACCCACCGACGTGCCGCTACTGGCACTTTGCACCAGCGCCACCGAGATCACCGCTGACAGTGCGACGGCCGCCAGCATTTGTGTCATCGGGGTCATGGCGGCCCCGGCCACCGTTGATTTCATGGCCAGGTGGCGCAGCGACTCGCTGAGCCGGCCAAAGCGCCCGGCTTGCGTGGCTTGGGCTGCGTACAGGCGGATGTCGCGGTGTGCCAGCACGTTTTCTTCGACCACGTAGGCCAATTGGTCGGTGGCTTGCTGGGTGGCTTGCGTGAGTCTGTGCACGCGCCGTGTCAGCACCTTCATGACCCAGGCCACCGCCGGGAAAATTGCGGCGACGATCAGTGTGAGTTTCCAGTTCAGGTAAAACAGATAGGCGCTAAGTGCCAGCAGGGTCAGGCCATTACGGGTCAGGCTGAGCATCGCATTGACCAGCATGGCGGCACCGGTTTGCACTTCATAAACCACGGTGTTGGACAGCGCGCTTGAGCTTTGTTGCGAAAAAAGCTTGAGTTCTGCCGTCAAAATCTTGGCAAACATGGCTTGGCGCATCAGCAGCAAACCCTGGTGGGTGATGCGTGTCAGGCCAAGCTGTGAGGTGTAGCCAGCCAGGCCACGCACGCCAAACAACAGTAGCAGTGCGGCAGAAACCTCCCAGATTTCAAGTTCACCGCGCTGAAAACCCCGGTCCAGCAGGGGCTTGAGCAGCGCTGGAATCATCGGTTCGGTGGCGGCGCCGACCACGGCGCTGAGCGCCACCACGGCCCAGATGCCTGGCAGGGTGCCGAAATAGGGGGCAAAACGTTGGATGCGTTGCAGCATGCCAGCGCTTGGCATCTGATTTGCCGTATCTGGTTTCGACGAATTTGATTCGCTCACGCTGGTGCCTTTGGGGATGCATCGGACACAAATGCGGGATTGGTGCGGCTACTTCTGAGGCCGAGCGCCAACAGCAGGCCCAGTGTGACGCAGAAAAAGTCTCCAATCAGCGCGTCGTACAGCGAAGCGTTGAATAGGCATGCCACCGCCATGACAGCGGTTACAGCCAATGTGGCCCTTTGGACGGGTGGCTCAAAACGCTGGGCATCGCGCACCAGGCTGGTGATCAGTAACAGCAGCAACAGGACGCCGCCCACTCCAAGTTCAACACCCCAGAAAAGATATTCCTGGTGTGCGTTGCCGCTCAGTCCTGGTCTGAATACTTCCTCAGCTTGCGCCCCTTCAATGCGTTTGACCGTAACTGCCCAACTGCCAACACCGTGACCGATAAGAGGCTGTTCGGCAATCGCTTGCAGCGAACGATGCCAGGCGTGCAACCGAAAACCGGAGGAGCTCATGTTGTCGCCGTGGGCGCTGTAGTTTTGACCTTCGTTCAGAATCTGTGCTGCTTTTTCCTGGATTTTTGCGGAACCCAACCAGGCCAGCAGCCCCAAACTCAAGGGCGCTGCGACCAAAATCCACCAGCGCCAGCGGCGCGGCACGTGCCACATGACGGCCAGTGTCAGCACGGTCAACGCGGCAATATAGCCGGTTTTACCTTCCTGAAAAAACAAGACATTGACCACACTTGCTATTGCAAACGTAGCTAGCAGTGCTTTTAGCCATTGTTGTTGCGGCCAAATTGATCTTATGTGCCAAGCTACGGCGGCGGCGGCGCTGGCGATCAGGGTTTGGTCAAGGTAGCTTGAAAAGACCACATTTTTGAATTGGGGAATGAGATCACTTGTGGCCCAGGGAACGCGCCAACCCGCCACCATCAGCCAGGAGCTCAAGAGCAAAAAGCCTTGGCCCGCCAGAAATGCGGCAAGCATCCACAAGGCTTCGCGTCGGGTTCGCAACAAACGCACGAGCATGATGATTTCAATGAGCTTGCTGTGTTTGGTGAACGCCGGCACGGCGATCGCGGGTGGTGCTTCAGTCCAGCTCAGGCTCAATGCAAAAATGGCAACGCTCAGAAGAACCAGCCGCACGGTCCATAGCTTGCCAAGTTCAAAATCGGCCTTGTTTTGAATCAGTTGGGTGATCAGGTAAGACAGGCACGTGACAAAAAGAACCAGCTTGCCAAAGCTCACCCAAGCCATCGGCAGGCTCACCGAGACGGCGACAAAGCCCACCAGAAACAGCCGAAGACGATCAAGCAGGAACATGAAGGCAAAAAAGATGAGACAACAAGACGAGCCTAAGACGGTGCGACTTTACCTTACGGGTCGGAGAAGGGGCAAAGCGCATGGGACGGTCATCTATGATCACGCTCCCGAAAACCAATTTCCGTCTTCATGCAGCTTTCCGTCATCATCATCACCCGCAACGAAGAGGCGAACATTGGGGACTGCCTCAAGAGTGTTGATTTTGCCGATGAGGTGATCGTGCTGGACAACGCCAGCAGCGACCAAACCCGGGAAATTGCCAAATCCATGGGCGCAAGCGTTTATGTAGCACCAGATTGGCCTGGCTTTGGGCCGCAAAAAAACCGTGCACTGGCATTGGCCAAAGGCCAGTGGGTGCTGTCCATCGACGCTGATGAGCGGGTTACGCCCGCGTTGCGCGATGAAATTTTGGGATGGATAGCGCGACCGGATGCGTCCAGCGGGTATTGCATACCGCGATCGTCCTGGTTTTGTGGGCGATTTATTCGGCATTCTGGCTGGACACCTGACTATGTCGATCGCTTGTTCAAGGCAGGCACGGCCCGGTTTTCCGATGACTTGGTGCACGAACGATTGCTCTGCCAGGGCGTTGCACAGCCGCTGAAAAATGCTTTGCTGCATTACAGTCATCGCCATTTTTCTGATGTTTTAATCAAGATTGACCGCTACTCAACGGCCTGGGCCGAACAAGCCTGGGCCAAAGGCCAGCGCGCTTCAGTGCTTGGGGCTGTGGGTCATGGAGGCTGGGCTTTTGTCCGCACCTATTTTTTCAAAGCAGGATTTCTGGATGGTGCGCAGGGACTGGCCTTGGCCATTGCCAACGCCCAGGGCAGTTATTACCGGCACCTGAAGCTTTGGCGGCTGGGGCAGATGCGTTCGTCTTGATGGGTTAACGATGTTGCATATTGTCGAGCCGACCCTGAATAGTTTTACCGGCCACTGCTACAGCTTGGTAGAAGCCATCGCACAAGCTGTTCCCGAGGGAAAAGTCTGCGTTTGGGCCGGCACGCAAAGTGGAAAATTCTGGCCAGTCAAAGACCAGATCAGACCCTATTTCTTCCAGTCGGTTCGAAAGATACAAAGTTTTTTTCTTTTCAGAAAGCTCTTAAAAAAGCCTGGCAAAGTGCTTGTGTCAACGGCTGTCAGTACTGACTTTTTGCTGTTGGATTGGGCCGCCAGCGGCAAAATTCCGAAGGACAAGGTCTATTTGTACGTCCATTGGGTGGGGGGCAAAACCTCAACTGCAAAAAAGCTGGGCATACTGGCGCAGCGCCAACCCAATTTGGAGGTGTTGTGCTCGACACCACTGACCACTGAATTTTTCAGACTGTTGGGGTTCCGGTCAGCCACCGTGCCCTACCCAAGGGCTGTTGCCGCCGCACAGGCCAAGCCAATGGCGGCGTTTCACCATTTGCTTGTTGCTGGCGCGGCGCGCATGGACAAGGGGTTTGACCGGATCACCGATTTGGTTGACTATCTGGCCAGTACGCAGGCCACGTTGCCGATCTGGATCCAAATATCGGCGACTCACCAATCCACGCATGGTGACGAGGTGTTGTTCCAGATAAACAGGCTTGAGCATTCGGGTTATTCACATCAGACCCTGATTGAAAACACTTTGAGCCCCACGGACTACCAGGCCTTGTTTGCCGGTGGCATCAGTATTCAGCCCTATGCTGAAGTTGACTTTCAGGATCGGGTCAGTGGTGTCACGCTGGATGCACTGGCCGCAGGTTGTCCGGTCGTTGTGACGGCCAATACCTGGCTGGGGCGACTGGTGTGCAAGCACAATGCGGGTATTGCCACGTCTGATTTGTCGCCCACCGGGTTACACGCTGCGATCACGCGCACTGCGGCCGACTATGCTGCTTATTCCCAACGTGCTGCCCGGGCCGCAGTGCTGTTGGGCCAAGAGCATTCTGCGCGTGCCATGATACAGGCTATTTTTGAAAGTCATGACGATCATGATGTATAAACAGTCGTGACAAGTCACTGGATGAGCTGAATTTGTTTTCCGGAAATTTTTTTGATATGCGTTTTTCTTTTTGGTTGAAGTTTCTTTGGCTGTGGGTGGCATTGACTTGCGCGCCAGCCTACGCCCAATTCCGCGTTGAAGTCTCCGGCGTCGGTTTGACACAGGTGCCCATCAGTTTTGTGCCGTTCAAGGGGCAGGACGCGTCGCCCCAAAAAATCTCGCAGATCGTTCAAGCTGACCTTGAACGCAGTGGCCAGTTTCGTGCTGTCGCTGCAGCAGGTGCTGGCACACTTGACGAACTCACCCTGCCCAATCTGTCCATTTTTCGTCAGGTCGGCGCCGATGCGCTGGTGTCTGGCAGCGTGAATAAACTGGCCGACGGCCGGTTTGACGTGCGCTTCCGGCTGTGGGACGTGGTCAAGGGGCAAGATATGGGTGGCCAGAGTTTTGCTGTGGCATCAGCAGAGTTGCGCCTGGCAGCGCACCGGATTTCCGACTATGTGTATGAAAAACTCACGGGTGACAAAGGTGCGTTTTCAACACGCATCGCCTACGTCACCAAGGCGGCGCAGCGCTACCAACTCTGGGTAGCTGACGCAGACGGTGAAAATGCTTCGCCTGCGCTGGCCAGTGTCGAGCCGATCATTTCGCCGGCCTGGTCACCCGACGGCAACCAGTTGGCCTATGTGTCGTTTGAATCGCGTAAGCCGGTGGTCTATGTGCACGATGTCAGCTCGGGTAAACGGCGGCTGATTGCCAATTTCAAGGGTTCCAACAGCGCCCCTGCTTGGTCGCCCGACGGCAAAACAATCGCCGTCACGTTGAGTCTGAGTGGTGGTTCGCAACTGTTTTTGCTGAACGCCAATGGCGGGAGCGCCCCACGCCGGTTGATGCAATCTGGCAGCATCGATACCGAGCCTGTTTTTGCACCTGACGGGCAACACATTTATTTTGTCAGCGACCGGGGTGGGTCGCCGCAAATTTACCGTACGTCGCTCCTGGGGCAGAACGTTGAGCGCATCACGTTCACAGGTACTTACAACATTTCCCCGGCACCCAGCCCGGATGGACGCTGGTTGGCGTATATTTCCCGCGTCGGCGGTGCGTTCAAGCTGCACGTGTTGGAGCTGCAAAGTGGCCAGAGTCGCGCCATCAGCAATACCAGTGCGGACGAAAGCCCCAGTTTTGCGCCCAACGGCAAATTATTGGTGTTCGCCACGCAACAGCAGGGCAAAGAGGCGCTGATGACGACCACGCTGGACGGCGGTGTCAAAGCCAGTTTGAGCGGTCAAAGTGGTGACATCCGGGAGCCCCACTGGGGGCCGTTTGCCAGGTAACTGTTTTTTGAGGAGTGATAGATGAAGAGATTGTTTTGGGTTGTGGCGCTGTGCGCTACGTTGACGGCCTGTGGAACCTCGGTGCCACTGACCGATGTTCCAGTCAGCGACGCTACGGCCAAACCCGTGGCAGCGGGCTCGGCACCTGGTGCCACTGCATCTGCCCCGCCCGGTGGTGTTGCGCCGGTGGATCTGACAACACAGAACCCCCAAGCCAGTGTTGCTGCCGAAACGCGGCTTGTGTATTTTGACTATGACAGCTTTGTCATCAAACCAGAATTCCAATCGCTGATTGCCGAGCATGCGCGTTTGATCAAGAGCCAGGCCGGTCGCAAGGCCGTCATCGAAGGTCACACCGACGAGCGTGGTGGGCGTGAATACAACCTGGCGCTGGGGCAGAAACGTGCCGAGGCAGTGGTCAGTGCGCTGACTGTTTTGGGCGTGTCGGGTGCGCAGTTGGAGGCGGTTAGTTTTGGCAAAGAAAAGCCCGCCGCGCAAGGTGCTGACGAAGCCGCATTTGCCAAAAATCGACGTGCGGAGATTCGTTACCGATGAACGCAGCCGCATCACGGGTTTCCTTTTTTGCAACCCGGCTGGCGACGGCCCTGGCGGTGTTGTTATTGTGTACTGCGGCCAAGGCAGCCTTGTTTGAGGACGACGAGGCGCGCAAAGCCATTCTGGACTTGCGCCAGCGCATTGAAGCCATGCGTTCAGAAGCCGAACAGGCCAGGCAGGCTGCCGGTCGAACAGCGTCGCAGGAAGCTGCGAGTTTAGGCAAGGGACAATTGGAGTTGCACAGCCAAATTGAGACGCTGCGTGCAGAGCTGGCAGGCTTGCGTGGTGTCAACGAAAAGTTGTCCAAGGAGCTGGCTGATTTGCAGTTGCAGATCAGAAATGACGCGCAGACGCGCTTGTCCCTGGAGGAGCGCTTGGCTCGGCTGGAGCCCGCCAAGGTGACGGTTGACGGCATTGAATTCACAGCAGAGTCGTCTGAAAAGCGCGACTTTGAAGCGGCGTTGGCGGTGTTTCGGCGTGGTGATTTTGTCGCCTCACAAAGCCAGTTTGTCGGTTTCCTGGGGCGTTATCCGGCCAGCGGCTACGCCACGCAGGCTTTGTTCTGGCTGGGCAACGCGCAGTACGCCACGCGTGACTACAAAGAGGCGATCGCCAATTTCCGTGCGCTGATCGCCCGCGCACCCGGGCACGTGCGTGCACCCGAAGCCGTGTTGTCGGTGGCCAACTGCCAACTTGAACTGAAAGACGCCAAGGGCGCTCGCAAAACGCTCGCGGACTTGGTCAAGGCCTATCCCCAGTCCGAAGCTGCTGCGGCGGCTAAAGAGCGACTGGCCGCCCTGAAATAGCCAGCTTTGTTGCTCGGCGTCAGTTGTCATGACGGAAGATCGCCGTTTTTCAGCCCTGAGCCGCCTCTACGGTGTGGCCGCCAGCCACAGAATCCGAAGCGCGCACGTGGTGGTGGTGGGTATTGGCGGCGTGGGTTCCTGGGCCGCAGAATCACTGGCGCGCAGCGGCGTGGGGCGCATTACTCTGGTTGACCTGGATCACGTTGCAGAGTCAAACATCAATCGACAAATTCATGCCACGCTGGCTACCTTGGGCCAGGCCAAGGTGGTGGCCATGAGTGAGCGTATTGCCAGCTATTTCCCTGAATGCCATGTGCAGTGCATCGACGATTTTGCTACCTCCTCCAACTGGCTACACGTCGTGCCTGCTGATGCCGATGCGGTGATTGACGCGTGCGACCAGGTGCTAACCAAAGTGTGTATCGCGCATTGGGCGCTGGACAACAACACAATTTTTGTGACGTCGGGCGCGGCGGGGGGCAAGCGCCACGCGCATCGGGTGGATTTGGATGATTTGTCGCAGGTGACGCACGACCCCTTGCTGGCGAAGGTGCGCTATACGTTGCGTCGCCAGTACAGCGCGCCGCGGGGCAACAAGCGCATGCGCGTGGCTTGTGTTTACAGCAATGAGCCAGTGGCACCACCGGATGCTTCGTGCCAGGTGGCGGGCGACGGCACGCTCAATTGCCACGGTTTTGGCTCTTTGGTCACAGTAACGGCAGCTTTTGGCCTTTGCGCGGCGGGTTATGTGCTGAACCAGTTGGCCGGGCAACCTACGACAGAAAAACCATGAAAAATGGATATAATTTCGGGCTTGGCCAAGCGCTGTAGCTTGACAAAATCGGGATGTTAGCTCAGCTGGTAGAGCAGCGGACTTTTAATCCGTTTGTCGTGGGTTCGATCCCCGCACATCCCACCAGTTAAAGCCTTATAAAACAATAAAAGCCAGCTACAAAAAAAGTAGCTGGCTTTTTTGTTAAGTGATGATGGTGACAGTTTGGTGACAGTTTTTATCGCGTTGCTTTTGTCGCGATGATTAAAGTGGACCCCGAAGTCAAGACAATTTTCCAGTCAATTTAAGTTGGTCCCGTTTTGGTTGCAACTGCACGGCGTTGCCCCGGGTTTTTGACTTGGTCTTCGGACTTCCTTTCTTCAAATTCAAAACGGCTGTTCGGCAAGCGAAGCGCGTCAGGCCGAAGGCGAACCCTTGTGGGTAAGCACGGGTGGGAGCTGTGGGGATGTGGGCAAGCTGGGCGTTTTGCAAGCTTGTCCACATGTCCATAGCGACCCCCTGCTTATCCAGCAAGTGGAACTGCTCAGGCGCTTGCGTGCAGGGTTTCGGTTGTTTGGTTTTCCGCATTTTTCGGATACCTGTCAACGATCATCGCCCCACCGCCGCTGCTGCTGGCGTACACCGCATCGGGCGTTTGGTACTGCAAGGCCTGATGCGGGCGTTGACTGTTGTAGAACGCAAAGTAGTCGCTCAACCCCGGCAGCAGCTCAGCGACCGTGGCGTAGCCTTTGAGGTAGACGTCCTCGTGCTTGACGTTGCGCCACAGGCGTTCGACAAAGATGTTGTCAAAGGCCCGCCCACGCCCGTCCATGCTGATGGTGACGCCTTCGCGCTTGAGCACGCCGGTGAATCCTTCACTGGTGAATTGGGCGCCCTGGTCGCTGTTGAAGATGTCGGGCTTGCCATAGTGGCGCAGCGCTTCTTCCAGGCAGTCCACACAGAAGCTGGCATCCATGCTGTTACTGATACGCCAGCTCAACACCTTGCGGCTGTACCAGTCCATCACCGCCACCAGATAGACAAAGCCTTTGGCCAGGCGGATGTAGGTGATGTCGGTGCTCCAGACCTGGTTGGGCCGGGTGATCTCTACGCCGCGCAGCAGGTACGGGTAGACCGGGTGCTGGGGGTGGGATCGGCTGGTGTTGGGACCAGGGGCCATGCCTTGCAGGCCCATGGCCTGCATGAGGCGCTGGATGCGCTTGCGGTTGACCCGGTACCCCACTGCCGCGCTGATGCGCACAACCATGCGACGGCTGCCGTAAAACGGACAGCGGGTGTACTCCTCGTCGATCAGGCGGCTCAAGTGCAGGTCGTCTTCACAGACGGCTTTGGGTTGGCGGTGGGCGTAAAGGGTGGCACGTGAGACGCTGGCGAGCTCACATTGGCGTGTTACGGTCACGTCGCTTTGCATGTCAATCCAGCCTTGGCGTGTCATGAAAGGCTGATTCCGGACTTTTTTTTGAGCCAGTCCAGTTCCATCTTGAGGCGGCCGATTTCGCTGTACAGGCGCTCGGGCGCGCTTTGGGCGTCCACGGGCTTAGGGCCACGTTTGCCTTCGAACAGCGTCTTGGCCTGTTCTTGGATGGCTTTCTTCCATTGGCCAACCTGGATGGGGTGGACGTCAAATTCCTGGCTGATCTGGTTGATGGTCTTGCCACTGCGCAGCGCTTCCAAG
>Ga0172372_10007694_pt1 | contig 14429 bp, 10 predicted proteins | sample LakKiv5m_2_FD_114544 | JGI IMG/M metagenome (GOLD analysis project Ga0172372, IMG submission 114544) | Freshwater microbial communities from Kabuno Bay, South-Kivu, Congo - kab_092012_9.5m | ecosystem: Environmental > Aquatic > Freshwater > Lake | place: Democratic Republic of the Congo...
AGCCAAGATAAAATGCGCAAATTCAAAACTGCGATCTCTAGTATGACTAGAGAAGAGCGGCGTAAACCCGATTTACTCACGAGACACCCTAGTGCTCGTAATCGCCGCAGTCGTATCGCTCGCGGTTCAGGACTTAAAGATACTGACATAGATAAACTTACTGCTGAGTTCAGCAAAATGCGCGAACTACTAAGTAATATGGGACCGATGATGCAGATGATGAAGAGCGGTAATCCTATGGCGCAGCTCAGTCCTATGGCAGCTATGCGCGGAGCTATGCCACAACTAGCTAGGCCTAGCAGCGGCCCCTCAGCCAAAAAAGGCGAGAAACCTAAGCTTAAAGGTTTCAAAAATTAACAAAATTTCGGGAACTTTTTTTCAATTTAGCTATTGACGGCCCGGGCCACCAGTAATATGCTGAAAAACGGCGGCTAATAATTAGCCTAATTGGGAACTTTATACAGGAACTCAGCCAAACTTCTAAACAAATCCCATGGAGAGGAATTTGGAGAGGCAAAACAGGAGAGGAGAATAGTAATAATGGAAAATAACGAGCAAGGATTACCGTTTGCTGATGTGTCAGCTGGTGCGAATATCAAAGTATTTGGTACTGGTGGCGCTGGATCTAACGCGGTAAATGGCATGATTCAATCTGGACTATCTAATGTTCAGTTCTGGATCGCCAACACAGACAAACAAGCACTAGAAGTAGCACAAACACCTAATAAGTTGCAGCTTGGTGCAAGACTAACAAGAGGACTAGGCGCAGGCGGCAACCCTGAGACTGGTAAACTCGCTGCTGAAGAGAGTGTTAATGATATTAGTAACGCACTTATTGAAGCAGACATGGTTTTCATCACCTGCGGTATGGGTGGTGGTACTGGTACTGGCAGCTCTGAGATTATCGCCGACATCGCTCGCGAAAAAGGCATACTAACAGTAGGTGTAGTAACCAAACCATTTAGCTTCGAAGGACGCCGCAGAGCTAAACTCGCTGAAGAAGGTATCAAACGTCTTAAAGACAAAGTAGATGCTCTTATCGTTATCCCTAACGATAGACTACTTGAGATCACTGAGCGCCAAACTAGCATGAAAGATGCGTTCAAACTTGCTGACAATGTACTTCTTCAAGCAGTACAAGGTATCAGCGATATCATCAACCTACCGGGTCTAATTAACGTCGATTTCGCTGACGTTAAGAGCGTGATGAGATCTGCTGGTAATGCCATTATGGGTATGGGCAGAGCTAGCGGCGAAGGTAGAGCGGTATCAGCTGCTAAGCAAGCGATCAACTCACCTTTACTAGAGAGCACGATTAAGGGTGCTACTGGCATCATCTTCAACGTAACTGGTGGTAGAGATCTTACTCTTCATGAAGTTAATGAAGCTGCTGAATCTATCTATGATCAAGTCAGCGATGAAGCTAACATCATCGTCGGTGCGGTTATCGATGAGAAGATGCAGGGCGAGATCCAGATTACTGTGATCGCTACTGGCTTCCAGACTGTAGAATCTAGTGCTAAAGCTATAGCTCCTAACGCTAAAGAGAAATCACCTTTCTACCTTAGCTTCGGTAGTGGTTTTAGCAGCGCTGGCGCACCAGCAGCTAAGCAGTCAGCTACAGCTAGACCGGCTGCAAGCAGCAACAATCTATTCTTCCCTTCTAAAGAAGAACTAGATAAATCAAAACTGAGAACATCTATCACTGCAACAGCTCCAGTAGAGCCGCGCAGCGAAATGAGAGTACGCAAGGATGCTAACGATCAGCTTCTTGATATTCCTGATTTCCTCAGAGTTAAATAAATTAACAATTTTCCTCTCCAAGGGAATAGCAAAAGCGACCCGCGGGTCGCTTTTGCACTTTTAGCACTCGTCATTGCGAGCCGTAGGCGAAGCATAGCAAAAACATGACTTACGTCATGTTTTTGCGCTTCCAACCACGAGTGCAAAATCATTAATTATCGCTATTATAATAGTATTGTCTATTAACCTGAAATCTCTATCCTTCTACCTCGCCCTCGCCTGCGTTATCAGCGGCTTTATTGGTGCGACCCCGCATAGCATCTTGCTCGTAGTGGGTTTAATTATTTGGCTAATTGCTGTCTATAGGCGTGAGCTAACTCTCTACCAGCCCAGCCTGCTTAATACCCTCTTCGCCCTGCATGCTATCACCGCTCTAGCTAGCACTGCCTTGATCGAAGCTAATCCTCTAGGCGCCGCCAAAAGCCTTATCAGTACTTATATTCAATGGTATTGGTTTAGCTCCGTCATTAGCCGTCATTGCGAGGGCAGCCAGACTCGTCATTGCGAGCCCGAAGGGCGAAGCAATCCCCAAGCGAGGGATCGCCACGCGGCTGCGCCGCTCGCGATGACGAATGATTACAACAAACCAGCCTTAGTACTAGCCTGCGCCGGCACTATATTTGGTACTATAGTTCTACTACAAGCATTAGCTTTAATACCTAGCCCAGCACTGAATATCTACGGCTTACAGAAGCAACCCTTCACCAGTTCAGCCTTATTATTATTTACAGCCTTCACTACTTTATACTGCCTTGAAGAGGCTAAACGTGAGCATTGGCTAGATCTGCGCCGCAGTTATTTTATTGCTTTTAGCATTCAGCTTGTCGCCTTATTTCTGCTTGGTCAGCGCTCTACAGTAATAGGCACCATAGTTGGTCTTTTGATCTATCTTGCCGCCAGCCAAACACTAAATCTTAAACACAAACTCGCCTCACTCTCTGTTCTTGCTCTCGGGCTAGGCAGCGCTATTACGCTCGCTGAACGCTTTCGCCGCAAATTCGTCAAACTGCTTGAACCAAGTTCACTACTCGGAACTAATAGCATGCAATGTAGGCTAGATCTCTGGCAGCAAAACATAACTGCTTGGCTTAATGCCAAAAACTCGGCTCTCTATTTCGGACTAGGTGAAGTGATGCCACTAATATGTAAAGAAACTCAGCTTAATCATATGCATAATATTTTTCTGCAACAACTTATCCGCAAAGGATTACTTGGCTTAGCTTCATGGCTCGCATTTTACTTATGGTCTTTCGTTGAGCTAATTAAACGCCGTAGTTCTATTGCTTTTATTGCGGCTTTTATCGCTATTAGCATCGAAGGTCTCTTCGAGAATTGGTGGGGAGATACTGAAGTGCTAAGTGGGTTTCTGTTTATGCTTTGCCTAGCTAATAATGTCTCTGCAAATGGATTGCTTCGTCGCTAACGCTCCTCGCAATGACGGAGTTAATCGTCATTGCGAGCGCAGCGAAGCAATCTACAACTAAAGTTATAATAGACTAAGCCCATGCGCTACCTATATATATTTGCCATAGCCCTAAGCCTGACTGCCTGCGGCAAATCAGCCCAGCAGCAAAACCAAGCAAGACCAGTAGCAGTGAAGTTCGAAGCGGCAACTAAATCTAATATCGCAAGAAGCTTCGAGACTGTAGGTGAGCTTAAAGCCGATAGAGAAGTGCAGGTAGCAGCCGAGAGACCGGGGCAAGTTGAATACATATATGTACGCGAAGGCTCATATGTCTATGAAGGACAGGTACTAGCCAAAATCAAGGGCGAAGATGCTAGCGCCGATCTCGATCAAGCTCAAAGCGACTATGATTCTTTTAAGGCTCTCTATGAGCAAGGAGCTATCTCACATCAAGAACTGCTTAAATACCAGACTGTTCTCAAGAAAGCTCAATCGACCATAAGTAACCTTGAGATCCGCTCGCGCATCTCAGGTATAGTCGGACAGATATATATAGATCCCGGGGATTTCGTTAAACTTGGCGATGCGATTATGGATGTGGTCAAGAACCGCCCGCTTAGAGTTAGCTATAGTATCCCTGAGAAAATCATTCCACTAGTTAAACTTGGTCAGCTAGTAGAAGTCACTAACGATGCTGAACCCAATAAAATCATCAAAGCTTATATAGATTTCGTTTCACCGCGGGTCGATCCCAAGACTAGAGCCATACTAATAAGAGCGCGCATAGATGATAATGCTGCTGCTAATCTCAAAGCTAACCAATTCGTCAAAGTCAAACAATCTATAGAAGAGCATACGGCCAATATAGTAGTGCGCGAGACTGCGATCTACCTAGAACAAGGTCAAGAATATATCTATCTAGCTGCCAAAGATCCTGCCGCCAGCGACAATAAATCAGCACGGCCCTCATACAAAAATGGTCAACAAGTGGATTCTGGCTTAATCGCTAAACGCGTCCCCATTAAAACCGGTATACGCAATGATGAGGGTATGGTCGAAATAGTCTCTGGCATTAATAATGGTGATTTGGTTATTTATGCTGGCTTGCATAGTATTTACCCCGGAGCCAAGCTTAACCCTATCGCTGAAGACTAATGCAAGAACCACCTAACAAATTCTCACTCTCTGACCTATCTATAGATAGACCAGTCTTGGCGACTGTATTTTCGCTATTAATAGTTCTAGTCGGTTTTATCGCTTACATCAACTTACCAGTGCGCGAATATCCAGATATAGATCCTCCGGTAACCACTATCACGAGTATTTATCCCGGTGCAAACGCCTCAGTAGTTGAAAGTGAAATCACAGAAATTATCGAAGAAGAACTTAGTGGTATAGAAGGCATTCGTACTATGACTTCTACTAGCCGTGATGGGGTAAGCCAAATCATAGTCGAATTCACCCTCGAGCGCGATATAGACGTAGCAGCTCAAGATGTACGCGACAAAGTCTCACGCATCAGAGCCAAGCTACCAGATAACGTCGAGGAACCTATCATCGCTAAAGCCGACGCTGACTCACAACCGATCATGTGGATCATGGTCAAATCCACTCAGCGCGACCTTCTTGATCTATCAGAGTATGTCGATCGCGAGATTAAAGATAGCTTGCAGACTGTTACTGGAGTCAGCAAAGTCATATTCGGCGGTGCGCGTAGGCGCTCAGTGCAAGTGCTACTCGACCCCAAGAAACTTGCTTTCCACGGGCTCACTGTTCTAGATGTCGATCAAGCACTTAAAGCTAATAATATAGAGTTGCCCGCAGGCAGAGTACTCTCTAAGAACAAAGAATTTAGTATTAAACTTTCAGCCAAACTCAAAAACGCTGATGAGTATAGAATGCTAACCATTAAACCTGATGGCTCAGTCAGACTTGGTGATGTCGCTACTATACTAGAAGGTGCCGAGAACGATAGAAGCTTCATTAGATTCAATGGCCAGCAGGGTTTCGGGCTAGGCATACTAAGGCAAGCCAAATCTAACACTGTCGCCATCTCTGATAAAATCAAAGCTAAAATAGCAGATCTTAAAAAACGTTTACCAGCAGACATAGACTTAGATGTCGGCTTTGACGCTTCTACTTTTATTAGACTAAGTCTTGATGAAGTTTATAACAGTATTTATATCGCTAGTTTTTTGGTTTTTATTATCATCTTTCTTTTCTTAGGTAGCTTAAGAGCGACGATTATCCCAGCTCTAGCTATTCCTATCAGCCTTATCGGTACTATGGCAGCACTTGCAGCGATGCATTTCACCATTAATCTTATGACTTTGCTTGGCATGATTATCGCTGTCGGCATAGTTGTTGATGACTCTATTATTGTGGTCGAGAATATCTACCGCTCACTAGAGCGAGGGCTAAACCCTATAGATGCTGCCAAACAAGGCGCCCGCGAGATTACTCTTGCCGTAATCGCCACTACCTTAGTACTAATATCGATCTTCTTGCCTATAGCTTTTATGACTGGTATTACTGGCCGCTTGCTATCTGAGTTTGCTTTTTCACTATGTTTTTCTACTATTATTTCAGCATTCGTCGCACTTACTTTGACGCCAATGCTAAGCTCCAAGCTGCTTAAAGCTAATTCAATTAGTGAAGAGTCCAGCCCTATTAAAATTCGCGGCATTGAAAACAAATACCAAGAACTGTTATTAAAACTAATTAAAAACCCAGCCAGCATAGTACTGCCAGCACTTATAATTTGCAGCCTTGCTATTGTAAGCCTCTATAATTTCAACACTAAAGATTTTATTCCAGATGAAGACAGAGGCGTGTTCTTCACTATAGTTCAAGCACCTCGCGGCAGTAATATTGACTATCTCGACAAGCAAATACGCAAAATCGAAAACATAATAACTTCTATTCCTGAAGTTAAAACTGCTATTTCTGTTGCCGCATGGGGCTTAGATGCACCGGGCAAAGTCACCGACGGCATTATTGTCAGCAGGCTTAGTGACTGGAGTGAACGCAAGCGTAATGTTTTTGCTATAACAGGTCCACTTTATGGGGTTTTTGGTAATATCCCTGAAGCGTTTATACTGCCGATCACACCCAAATCTGGTCCTAGTGGCGGTTTTGGCGCACAACCAATACAGCTAGTAATTAAAAGCAACGATCAAGAGTTTTTAGTCAAAGCCTCTAGTGCTATTACTGCTAAAGCAAACACTCTTCCTAGTATTTTATTCTCGCGCTCTAACCTTAGTCTTGATAAGCCAGAATTCAGCATTAATATCAATCGCGATAAAGCATTAAGTCTCGGTATAGATATGCAAGATATAGCTCGCTCTCTAGAGATACTATTCACTGGCATAGATCTTACTGAATTCAATGTCGATGGCGAGAACTATAAGACTATAGTAAGCTTACCGCGCGAAGAAAAAGATACCCCACAAAAAATTGGCGAACTAGCAGTACGTGCTAAAGACGGCAGCCTAGTGCAGCTAAGTAATCTTATGAGCATTTCTGAGACTATAGGCGCAGAAGAACTTAACCACCATGACCGCAAAAAAGCTGTCACCATAGGAGCCTCTCCTAAACCGGGTTTCACCCCAGCACAGGGGCTTGATGAGCTAGAAGAACTTGCTCGCTTAGTAATCAAATCTATGCCTAATGTACCAGCAGATATGCAAATAGACTATCTCGGTACATCTAAAGAACTTAAAGACGCCAATATCGCCCTGTTTTTTGGATTCTTTATTGCACTTATATTTGCTTATTTATTTCTCGCTGGACAATTTGAGAGCTTCGTCACTCCGCTAATCATCATGCTTACCGTGCCGCTAGCACTAGCTGGCGCACTAGCATCAATTGCTCTATTCAAACTCTTCCCACTGGCGACAGGTTTATTAATAAGTATGGGCGCGCCAGAGTGGCTACAATTCGTCATCCCTCAATTCAAAAATATCAGTATCAATATCTATAGCCAAATCGGTATGATAATGCTTATCGGTATAGTTAGCAAAAACGGTATTCTTATTGTTGAGTTCATCAGCCAGCTCAGAGAGCAGGGTCTAGAGCTAGATCAAGCTATAGCAGAGGCTTCTGCCCGCAGATTAAGACCAATACTTATGACAGCTTTATCGACGCTGCTCGGCATCTTACCAATAGCACTAGCACTTGGCGTCGGCTCTGAGTCACGCCAGTCTATGGGCATAGCTGTTATTGGTGGATTAATAGTTTCGACTTTCCTGACTCTATTTGTGGTACCGGCAGGATATAAGCTAGTGCATCAGTGGCACAAATCAAACCAGAACTAAACTCTGCTGCTCTGCAATAATATTCTGCACAAAAGTTTTGCGATGATATTCATTTAAGCCATGAGTCAATATCGCATCACGGTGCTTGGCGGTACCATAACCGACATTACTATGCCAAAAATAATCAGGATATCGAGAAGCAAGTTCTTGCATATATTGATCGCGCGCAACTTTAGCTAGGTTACTTGCTGCTGCTATCGCCGCGCTAGTACTATCGCCGCGCACTATAGTACGCTGTTCTAATCGATCAAAACCCTTGATCTTACGCGGCCCATCGACTAATATTATAATTTTATTATAATCACCAGCCTTGGCTAAAATCGCTTCTATATTAGCGATCATCGATTGCCAAATACAAGTGACGATACCTAGACTATCAACATCTTGAGCTGAACGAAAATCGAGCGCATAATGCAGACCTTCAATTTCAGCTAAAGCTTGAACTACTGCAGAGCGCTGCTGAGCGCTAAGTTTTTTACTATCATTGAGCGCCTCTAAACCTTGATGCTCACTAAGTTTGCTCAAGCAAGCCTGATCATAAGCAAAAGCCGCCGTCACTACTGGACCCGCTAGGCAACCTCTACCAACTTCATCTACTCCAATTACAAGCGTTCTCTCATCAGCAAAACACTTAGCATCATAAGCTAAGAGCGCTTGAAGAGTATTATGAGTTTTGCCTCGCACTTAAACCTAGCTCCTTAGCTAAGTCTAAACGCCTACCACCAAAAAAATCCATAAATAGTTTTTTATATTGCTGCGAAGTTTCTATACCGCACATAATCGTGCAACTACGCAGCAGCCGCACATACTCACGAAAAATCATAAACTCGTCTTGCGCCAATTCTTTTTCTTGGCAAGCCACAGCTTCGCCCTTATACGCGCGCAAATATCTATCGCTATCCCTAAACTTAGTAAAACAACGCTCTAGATTAGCCGCAAGAGCCTTAGACTTGAGTCGCATCTGAGCCAAGACTGGTTCAAGCTCGGCAAAGCACTTATCGTCGTAGCTTTTTAATTCTTGATTTAGTTGATCAATGTCGATAATTAGTAATTGTAGCTTGCGCCCAAGTGACGCTTCGCGTCATCCTGAGCGCACCCTCGTCATCCTGAGCGCAGCGAAGGATCCCCATGCTATTACGCAAAGCATGGAGATTGCCACGCCGCTACGCGGCTCGCAATGACGATGAATTGCTACACGGCTCGCAACGACGCAGACTTACACACACCCGTCATTGCGAGCGAAGCGAAGCAATCCACAACTAAAACTCTAACGGCGCAGACTTAAAGTCTATGCCATAATTGAGAGTCAGTGATTTTGCCGCAGAGCAAGGCACGTTGTGAGCGAGGCAGCGGAGTTTACTAAAACGTAAATGAGCATGCCGAGCGAACAACTAACGCAGCTATGTGGCAAAAGCGCTGACTCGAACAAGATGAAGATTGGTTACCTAGGTCCCGAAGGTTCATATAGTCATATCGCCGCGCTAGATGTATTCCAGCGCCAAGGCGATCTTATTGGCGCCAAAACCGTAACAGATCTTATTGAAGATTTGCAGAAGAATATATACGACATAGCTATTGTTCCCATCGAGAATTCTATTGCTGGCAGTGTTAATGAAACTACCGACGCCTTATTAAGATCTAATGATATTTATATTACCGAAGAATATACTCTTGATATTAATCACTGCCTATTAGCCCCAGCTCAGACAGCTCTTAATGAGATCAATGGCGTTCATGCTCATACTATGAGCTTCGGGCAGTGCCGCGATTATCTGCGCAAACACTGCCCTAACGCTAGTCTTGAGCTGACCTCTAGTAACAGTCAGGCTGCCGAAAAAGTCTCTCAGCTCAACAACCCTAAGCACGCAGCCATAGCCCCAGAACTCTGCGCTAAGCTCTACAATCTAACAGTCATAGCCAAAGGGATTAATGATGAAGCGAATAATAAAACCCGCTTCTGGGTTATCTCTAAACGTGCCAGTCCAGCTAGTGGCAAAGACAAAACTAGCATAGTGTTTCAGACTATAGATGAGCCTGGTAGTCTTGAGCGCATACTGAGAATTTTTGCTGAAGCGGGGATTAATCTTACCCGCATCGAGTCGCGCCCTTCACGCACCAAGCTGGGTGAATATAGTTTCTGCCTAGATTTTAAGGGACACAAAGAAGACGATAAAGTTAATCAAACGCTCAAGAAAGCACAATTATATTTTAGTTATTATAAGTGGCTCGGTTCGTATAGTTCGCTAAACTAACAAGCTCGTCATTGCGAGCTGCCGAAGGCAGCGTGGCAATCCCCTCAACTACGCATGGAGATTGCTTCGTCGCTACGCTCCTCGTAATGACAATTTCAGGTTACTATATAATCTGTGAGCTCTTTTCGCTACCGCCTCTTCCAAATCTTCGTCTTAGTTAGTTTCGCCGCTATACTGGTTCGCTTATTACAGTTTCAAGTACTCGAGCATGGCAAGCATCTTACTGAAGTTCGCAATAATCACAATCGCCAAATCGCAGAAACACTAAGAGGTGATATTCTCGACAGATTCGGTAAAGTAATGGCTCTTGATATAAGCAAATATACACTTGAATACAATCCACTCAACACTGACGAGAACAAAACCCAGCTCGCGAGAAATCTTGCGCGCATTATTAGTCGTAATAATTTACCTGTGGATAAGATGGATATTATTCTCAGAAGTAATTTTAGTAAAGTCGTAGCGCGCGAACTCAATAAAGAACAAGCTGTGCAAATCCGCAAACTCGGTTCCAGATTACTTCTCCTCAGACGCACTACCCAGCGTTATTATCCACAGAAAACCGCAGCAGCGCATCTACTTGGCTATGTAGATCTCTATGGCAAAGCCCGCCAAGGTATAGAGGCTAGCTTCGAGAAACAATTACTCAAGAAAAACAAACTTAATCTCAGCATAGACTCTCGGCTCCAAGCCATGGTCGAACATGCCCTCTATGAGCGCATAGATCAAACTCACGCGACTAGAGGCACAGTAATAGTGATGCGCGTCGATACTGGTGAGATATATAGCTGGGCAAGTTATCCAGCCTTCGATCCGAACAAATACTATGAAGCACCTCTAGAACATACTAAGAACTGGGCTCTAACTGATGTTTATCAACCGGGATCTATATTTAAAATGATTACCGTAAGTTCAGCGCTAGATTCTGGGGCAGTAGGACTTGATTATACTTTTTATGATCGCGGCTATATAGAAGTAGAGCGCTGGAAAATAGCTAACCATGGTTATAGCGCCAAAACTTTTCATTGCGAGCAGCTAGATCTCGAAAAACTATTCGCCAGATCTAGTAATACTTTCGCTGGACACCTAGCACTCAAGATGGGAGCAAATACTTTTTATAACTATATACGTATGTTTGGCTTCGGTAATAAGACAGAGATAGAACTTATGGGTGAAACTAAGGGCATAGTCAAAAAACCACATAGCTGGCACCAATCTGACACTGCCACCACAGGAATGGGTCAGGGAGCGATTTCTATTACCCCGCTACAAATGCTCGCTGCCGCTAACGCTATCGCCAATGATGGCGTTTGGATTAAACCTACACTAACTAAAGTAGAAAATCCAGCGGCTATACATAAACGCCAAGCAGAATTAATTGAAAAATATTACAAAGAGAAAAAACATTTATTCAAATTCAAACGTCAAGGCAAAGATAAAGAAGAGATGTTCGTAGTGATTAACCCAGAGACCGCACGCACAGTTAGAGGGCTGCTCACGCGCTCGCTGGCTTATAACCTTAAAGAAAAACATAGTATCGCTGGCAAAGTCGAAGGTCTAGAAGTCGCTGGTAAAACTGGTACTGCCCAAAAAATCAAAGAAGGCGGCGGTTATCACCGTAACCACACTGTAGCGAGTTTCTTAGGCTTCTTCCCTGCTTCGCAACCGCGCTTTATCATACTTAGCGTCATCGATGATCCACAAACCGACGGCGGTTGGGGTGATACTGTCTCTGGTCCTCTGTTTAACAAGGTTGCTGGTTATTGCAAGAATATTTATTTGCAATAGATATAGCGAGTTGCTGAGACAGACTCTGATGATTAGCCTGCCAATCACGGTGCGCATTAAGATCTGTGTAATTAGTTACACCGAGATGAGCTGACCATTTAATGCCGCGCTCACTAGCCACGCGCGCAACGCCATAGAGTTCCATGTTTTCTACTGCTCGCTCAAAACCATAATGCTTGAGAATTTGCGCGGAGAGTTCTGAAGAGTTAGTAATCTCCAGCGAACAAAGACAATCTACCGCCGCATCACCCGTCATTGCGAGCGCAGCGAAGCAATCCCCATTCGCCTCATAACGACTCGGTGTACCCACACTATATGCCAGCCCCAACACCGTACCGCGCTCTAACAAACGCACAGAACTAACACTAACCACATCACCGATATTTAAGTCGTGATTATAAGAACCGCAAGTGCCGAGAAAAACAATCTCATCGATATCACTATGCTGCTCTAATATTCTAGTTAGTTCGAGTGCTGCTTCTAGATAACCTATGCCAAGCGCTGCTAGCATGGGGGTCGCTTCGCAGCTGCGCGGCTGATCTCCAGTCATTGCGAGCGCAGCATCCCTCGTCATCGCGAGGCGCGCAGCGCCGTGGCGATCCCGCGGCTCAATATACTTGAGTTCTTCTTGCCATGCAGAACAGATTAAGCGCATGCTTATCATTGTACACACTGCCCAATGGATTGCTTCGGTCCTAGCGGACTCCTCGCAATGACGTCATTGCGAGCCGCACAGCGGCGAAGCAATCCATAAAGAATCACGTTACAATTAATCTCGACACCGTCAATTTTGCACTCGTAATGGAAAGCGCAAAATCGACACATCGGTGTCGTTTTTACTATGAGACGACTAGCAATAATGACAAGCGGCGGCGACGCCCCCGGCATGAACGCCCACATCAGGGCAATAGTCAGGCACGCACTTGCTCGCGGTCTTCAGCCTTATGGCATCTACGAAGGTTATCAAGGCATGATCGAAGGCAAGATAGAACCGCTTAACTACGAATCAGTCTCGAACATAGTTCAGCGCGGTGGCACCATACTCAAAACTTCGCGCTCGCTAGAGTTTCTCAGCGCCGAGGGACGAACTAAAGCTGCTAATAATTTACGCAAGCATAATATAGATGGGCTAATTTGCTGTGGTGGTGATGGTAGTTATGCTGGGCTTAAAGCCTTCTCAGGTACTGGCACAGAGACTAATGGCTCAGCGCGCGGACAATGGTCAGAGGGGCTAGTAATTGGCACGCCCGGCACTATTGATAATGATGTCGCAGGCACAGAGCTGACCATAGGTTACGACACCGCGGTGAACACTGCTGTCACTGCTATTGATAAACTGCGCGATACTGGTGATTCGCACAATATTACTTTTATAGTAGAAGTGATGGGCAGGCACTCAGGTGATATCGCACGCGCTGTAGGCATAGCTAGCGGCGCGAGGTTAATACTCACTCCAGAGACAGTTAATGATTTTCATGCACTTACCTCTACATTGCGCTCGCGCGGTCACGACATTATAGTAGTAGCAGAGGGCGACGAGTCGGGCGGGGCTTTTAAGCTTGCTGAAAGGATCAACGCCTACCAAAAACAATGCGGCGAAAATCCATATAATTTCAGGGTCTGTATTTTAGGTCATGTACAGCGCGGCGGCGCGCCAAGTGCAAGCGATAGGATACTAGCTCATGATATGGGCATTAAGGCGGTTGATGCTCTTATCGCTGGTGAGACTATTAAGACTGTAGCTAGCATCAAAAATGAGCTTGTTTTAATAAAATTATAATTTAGTTATAATCACAATCGGCGTACCCGAACCTTATCTTTATTAAATTCTTGTTATCTTACTGCAGTTGAACTCTAATTGGTGTTACAATTAGGCCTCGTTCAGAGAACTTAATTTATGAATACAAACAAGAGTTTTAAGATTTTACTAGTTCTGGCCTTATGCCTATCTAATACAGTAATAGCCGCTGGCTTCACCGAGCTGGATGATACTAACACTCCGCCGCTAGCGAGACTCACTAATATAGGTACAGATAGTGGCCTGATCTTCGAAGTGCGCGCCAAAGATCTTGACGCTGCTGCTTCCAAAGCTAAAGTTGATCCTGTGATACTAGGCCGTGTGCGCGGCATACACAAGATTGCTAATTTTAGTTCTGATTTTAATAAACCAACTTTCTCTATCGCTACTTTTAAAGTAGTCGGCAGCAACGAAGAATGGGTAGCAACTACTAGCCATAGATATCATTTGCGCAAAGGTAGTGCTCGCTTCAGATTACCTCTTGTTGGTCTTAGCGATCCTAACACCAAATATCGCTTCTATATTCTTACTGACACTGGTGCTACTTATGCTGGTCCCTTCGAAGGTACTTTCTCACCAGCTGATGATGCACTAGTAACCGAAGAGACTGATTCTAACCAGTTCCCAGCAGCATTACCAAGTGGTTTCACTAAAGCTCAGCTTGATGGTATCGCTGAATATATTCTTCAACGTCTAGTGATACTGCCTCAGAGCAGCCACCGCGACATCACTTCAGCAGTTCAACTTGCTAGTGGTACTAATAATTTTGTTATCACTCTACCAGCAGCCAGCACTCCTGTGCATACCTTCAACAAAAAAGTAGCGCTTAATAATAGTGATGATGGCAGCACCAATGGCGGCACAGCTTCGGGGATCTCTGCTAGAGGTAATTTCAGCACTCTTGCTAGCTACTCTACTGGCGATATAGTTTCTAGCGACAACAGTTCTTTTATTGCTAGCAAATCAATACCAGCAGGACTCACTGCTCCAACCAGAGCTAATATCAGCAATCCAGCAGTATCACAATACTGGACTCTACTGGTAGCTGTACCAGATGCTGTAGCACC
>Ga0172372_10007696_pt1 | contig 14422 bp, 8 predicted proteins | sample LakKiv5m_2_FD_114544 | JGI IMG/M metagenome (GOLD analysis project Ga0172372, IMG submission 114544) | Freshwater microbial communities from Kabuno Bay, South-Kivu, Congo - kab_092012_9.5m | ecosystem: Environmental > Aquatic > Freshwater > Lake | place: Democratic Republic of the Congo...
AATTTGAAGCCATTTCTTTATGATGCTTTTAAGCAAATCTTATGGGGAAGTTTTATCAAATGTTAAATTATGATTTGTCTTACAATAACAACCTCTAATCGATTGGATTTATTTATTCAAACTATTGAATCGTTCGTAAAACATTGTAAAGATGTTGAATTATTTGACACTATAATACATTATGATGACTCTTCCTCAAATGAAGATAGAGATAAAATGAATTCAATATTGAATAATTTATTTAATAACAAATTAATTTGTAATCGAAAATTCAATAAAGACAGTTTTACAACCAAAAAAAGACATTGTGAAATAATGAAAATTTGGAAAAAAGATATTGAATTATTGGGTTTTGAATATGTTTTTCATTTAGAAGACGATTGGATGTTTATTCAAGATTTTTATTTAAGTGATGCTATTGATATTTTAAAAAATCGTCAAGACATCGCTTTAATAGGTTATTCGTGGCAACAAAAAAAATTTCCACCTGACATTTTCATACCCGAAACAATAAATAATTATTGGGAATGGTTTTATTCTAATAAATATAAAGTCAATGAAGTTTTATGGTTAGATGAAGTTGAAATTCAATATTTACCCAAAGGACATTGGGTAAAAATATTTAATTCGCCATATTTTGGATTTAGACCATCAATTCATGATGTTAAAAAACTTAAAACACTTGACACATTTGATATAAATGTGGATGGCTTTGAATTAGAATTTTCAATAAGGTTTAGTGAAAAATTTAAATCTTTTTGTCATTGTGATAGAATTACTTATCATATTGGAAAAGATAATTCGTCTTATGACATAAATAACTCAACAAGATAATATAATAAATATTGGAAAAAACTACAAACCCCTATAAAAAGAAAGGGTGGAACATTCCGCCCCACCGCTTACTTCAAACCGAGATACCGCAGAGTACCCGTAACAAGTGCTAATTATTTAGCCGTCTTGTAAACGAGGTAAGCGATACCAACCAAAGTCAAGGTGTTGTGTACATTTACACCACCCAGCCAGTTGGGGCTTTTGATGTCGAAAAATCCAGTCATTTTATTTTGCGTCAAATTGTTTAGTTTTGACATTACAAATATGGCGAATCATATTATGTAAATGTATAAATTTGAAGATAATCAAAATGCGAATCGTTAACTCTTCATTATATCTTCATAAGTTATTGATAATCATATATTTGAAAATTAAAAATGTCATATAAATCTCTATTAATGCGATTATCGTGATTAAAATCAAACTAAAATCAAATGAAAAACAATTTTACAGGTCGAGTTTCAGCAAAAATGAGTGCTTTTGAAGTAGCAAAAAAATGGAAAATTAGTCCAAATGACTTTATTCCAATTCTTGAAAAAGGCACTAAACATGAAATGGAGCATACTACCGATAAAGATATTGCCAGAAGAATAGCACTCGACCACATTGAAGAGAGATTAGATTATTACGACCAACTTGAAAAGTTGGACAAAATAAACTTTGCTAAAGGAGGCAAAAATTTTAATGATGAGGAATTACTCAAAAAATACAACGCTGGAAAAAGTATTGGATTTACTGGTATTGCTCATTTGAAATCAGAGGGTTTGATTGAAAGAGCGGATGGGACAAAAAGAAAAAGCCCAGATAAGTTGGAGAAAATGCACTTGGGGGGCAATATGAGTAAGCACAAAGGTGGAGAAATAGAAAAGTTAATAGACCAAGGTGAAATCGAACTTAAAGTATATCCAACCACACCTGAACATGCAAATATGTATGGGCTTAAATCCGAAAATCCTTTGTACATTCAAAGTATATTTATTTCCGAAAATCAAAGATTAAAAGGTATTGGTAAAAAGGTTTTAAAGTATCTGAATTATTTTGCTATAAAAAATGGACACGATGTTATGTTTGGTCATATTATACAAAAAGCATCTTTTTCAAAAGATGATTCAAGGGAATCAAATTTGGATGATGTTGATATGATTAAAAATTGGCTACAAAGTAACGGATATGAAATATGTGAGGGCAACAATGATTTTTATAAGGTCATGAACAATCCCGACATTCGGTTTGACAAAGGTGGGGAATTAGAAAATGCAAAAATCATTAGTATTGCCAAATCAGTTGTAGTAGAATTGGGTGAAATTTATTCGGAGAATGATTATTTAGGAAAATGTAAAGAAATTAGTGAAGAAATATCAAGTAGATTAAATAACATAAATATATATGCAATTCCCATGCGTATAATAGAAGGAGAAGACACTAAATACAAATCGTTGGTCTTTAATCATGCATATACCTTTTTACCTTATAAAAATTACATAGTTGATACTCAAATATGGCAATTAGAAGGTAATATTGATGATTTAAGTCAACGGAAAGTTTTATTCTCTTTTGAAGAATACAATCAAATAGTCAAACTATATGATGTTGAACCAATAGAAGATTGGGAAGAAAGATTTGCCAAAGGTGGTCGCACAATAGCGCAAACACCTGCACCTGCTTCAGATAGAGTTTACGGTAGTAAATCCAACCCCAAAGGAAGTGCAAGTGATACATCATTAGCCAAGTCAATTAAATTCAATGAATCACTCCTGAAAGCCATCGATAATAAAGTCAAAGCACACAATGAAGCGTACCCATCAAAAAAAGTTACTACTGCAACCGCTAAAGCAGTGGTAAGAAGAGGAATGGGTGCATATAGTAAATCTCACAGACCTACTATTACGGGTGGTGCACCAAACTCAAGACAAGCATGGGGTTTAGCAAGATTAAACAAGTTTCTCTTGAAGAAACGAGGTGTGAAAGTTAAAAGTGCTTACATTCAAGATGACGACCTTTTATAATGACAAAAAAACAAAAATTGGGTGATTGCTATGAGGTTGCTGGTAGAATGGCAATCTTGGGTCTTTCGAAAGCACCAAATGGTGAAAAATTTATGGGAAAACCGCATGTAGTTCATGGTGAAGTTCAAGGTCAAGGCAAGATTGAAGGAATTCGATATGGACACGCTTGGGTAGAAGATGATGTATATGTCTATGATTTTTCTAACGGAAGGAATTTGATGCTATTAAAAGAGGTTTATTATTATTTGGGTAAAATTATACAGGATAAGCCAAAACTCTGGAAATACACTTTCAGAGAAGCCAGAGAAAAGATGATTGAAACTGGTGAATACGGACCTTGGGATTTAATAACCGATTCAGGTCTTTAATTTATATCTTTGTTAAGTATTAGATTATGAATCAAGTATCTTTTTCAAATTCAGACGAAATAGGAACTCCAAATAAACCTTTAGATTCTTACAAGAAGGGTGGAGAGATAAAACATATTTCTGGAAGTGCTGGTGGTTATCTGGTTGGTAATAGACATTCAGAGGGTGGAATAAAAGCAATTAATAAAAGCACTGGTCAGCCTTTAGAAATGGAAGGTGGAGAAGTGGTTATTACACGAAATGCAGTAAGTGACCAAACTAAGTATGAGTTTGAAGGAGAGATGCTTACCAATCGCGAAATTTTAAGCAAGATTAATGAAGGTGGCGGTGGTGTTGCTTTTGCAGATGGTGGCGAAGTTTGTCATGTTTGTGATGCCGAGTATAATTACAAGGGCAAAAAAATGAAGGATTCAGAAATCTTTCGGGAAATGGCACTTGGTGGTGAAGTGAACGATATTTTAGAGGCAGTAGATAATTTAGATTTTAATGAAGAGGTCAGTGAGGATTTGGAACGACAAAAAATGGTTGATTTATTCGAGAACTACCCCGAATTGAAGGAAATACTAAAATATTGCTTTGCTGGTAAGAATGAATATTCTGGAAAGTATTATCACATCACCCAAAATACAGGTAATTACTTAGCGTTAAAAGAAGTTTTTTCAAAAAATCCTGATTATATAGATGCGATTTCAATAGATAAATTTATTGAAAATTTCACCATCATGGCTAAACCTTTTTCTCTTTATGTAAACTATACGGATACTTTATTTTATAAGGAAATCGGGACATTCAAAACATTCACTTTAGGAGATTCAAATAATGTAGCGTTAGAATTATCGGGAGAAGATAAATATGTAGATTCTGATGGAGTTATTTTGGTTACAAATGATAATATTGATTTACTTAGAACAAAAAATTACACAACACTTCCAAAAGATATATCTGATATTGTCTCGTATCAAAAAACTCTTTTGAATGATAAATTTACCGCATTAGAAAGATTTGAAACCAAATTTGAAGACAAACAATTTTTTAAAGTATATGCCATAATACACAGAGATTCCATAAATGAAGTTGTGGATTTAATTTACGCTATGCAATGGTATTATTTAGATAGTAAAACTTTTTTGATTTTTAACATTTCAGAAACTGGCAAATTTTATAATATTAAAGAGTCATATGGATTTGGTGACTATTATGATGATAATCTTACAAAAATTTCATTTTCGAATGATTATAATTTGGACATAGTAATCGGGTACTACAACGCATTTAAAAACATAAATCTGGGCGTTTTATTGAAACAAAGAATTCCTTTTTCCATGCTTATTGAGGAAAAAAGTGAAGAAGTAGTCGCAAATATTACGGGGTTCAATTACTTGGATGATAATTTGTCTTTTGAGTACAAAACCGATAGTGACCCTCGTGAAAATATAATTTTCAACACTTTTGAGAATATTTCAATCGATTCAATCGAATTAAACTTTAAATCGCCTTCTTATGAGGTTGACATGAAATATTTGGAGAGCAGGATAAAAGAACTTGGACAAAGAATAAACTTATTTAGGGCTTCTATGAGTTTGGAAGAGTATGGTGCAGTACAGAGGAAGTTAAGGACTTACAATGAAATGCTTCAATCAAGATATTTACAGGAACAAAATTCAAACTTGAACAATTTCTTTGATAGAATGAAGTCTGCATTAAAGTTGGAATTCGGTGACATAGATAAAAAATATGAATATACAGATAAACTATCTGTCAATGGGTTGCGGAGTCAGTTAACTGAACAAGAATGGTTTAAGGTTCGTACAGAAGATTTTAAAATATGGTTTGGAGACTGGGAGAAAGCATACTATGACCAAAATTATTCTGGTGTAAGTGTAATTATTGATGATGCAACTAAAGAACCTTTACCAGTTTATCATGGCACGAATGTAAAATTCGTTGATTGGAAAACATATGAAAGCAATAATCTACATTATTTCGCCAAAAAACGAGAGATGAGCGAGTGGTTTGCAAGAGCATGGCAAATGGGTAGAGATGATAAAGCAGGTAAAGAGAGCGAACAAATTAAACAAGGTAATCCATTTCAGGGAGCGTATTTATATAGGGTATTTCTTGACATCAAAAACCCTGTTGATTTCAGTCCTTTTGGAGTTGATAAGGTGAAATTGGTTGATTTGATTGCATTCTTAAAAATAAGGTATGGTGTCGGTGACTATGAGTTGTGGACAAATAATGAATACTTCAAAAAGGGTGCAGTCACGATGGAATCAAAAATTTACACTTGGCAAATTATTAGACTTTGGCAAAGTTTTAACACTTACATCAGAGAGTTTACTCCTTATGATGGATTCATTTTTTATGAGTACATACCAAGTAAAGCAAACTCTGGGAACATCGAAGATGCATCTTTATCTTACTGTGCTTTCAGAACTGACCAAATTAAGTTTCATGATGCCGTGTCGTTTTCACCTGAAATCAATGATAGTCGATTTGCTTTGGGTGGTGAGGTAATTACTAAAAAGACCAGAAGAAAAACCAAATAATTATATTTGTATATTGATGAAACCCAAGGCAAAAAATATCAAGCGTAATATTAATATAATTGGGGGAGGTCTTTCTTCCGATGTAATAAAGCGAGCATTAGATAAAGTTGAGGAATTAAAGGATAAACCCGAAAAAAATAACTTGGTTTCTAAAATTCAGTCCAAAATGAAAACTGCTGGGTTCATTCCTGCATTTTTGGATGGAGGCTTTTCTTCGGAATATGTTGATTTTAAAATAATCTACGACAATCCGATGTTCAGCCAGATAAAAATATCTGTTAACAACGCTAAATATAATATGGGATTCGAACTCATTCTTAAAGGTGAGTTAGAGTTGAAGATTACAAGCGATAGAAGTACAGGAGCGGATTGGAACATATTTTCTGCAACTTTTGTGAGTCGTTATGACTCAAGAAATATACCAAACCAGATTGTTGAAGATGGAATAAGAGTAAATCAAAGTGATTTAGGTAAAGTGATGGACAGATTAGAAAAAATATACGAGTTTTTAGCAAAATTGTATAATGATGAACTCTTAAAAGAAATTACCAAAGAGGCGAAAGAAGAGAAAGAAAAGGAAAAACAAGATAAAAAAGAAAAGTCTAAAAAAGAAGAAACAGAAGCCAAAGATGAGCGTGATGAAGATGAAGAAGGAGATGATGGTGAGGATGGCGAAGACGGGGAAGATGGTGAAGACGGAGAAGATGGTGAAGATGGCGAAGATGGTGAAGACGGGGAAGATGGCGAAGATGGCGAAGGCGGAGAGGATGGCGAAGATGGTGAAGATGGTGAAGATGGTGAAGGCGGAGAGGATGGCGAAGATGGTGAAGATGGGGAAGATGGCGAAGGCGGAGAGGATGGCGAAGATGGCGAAGATGGTGAAGACGGAGAGGATGGCGAAGATGGTGAGGATGGAGAGGATGGTGAGGATGGAGAGGATGGCGAAGGCGGAGAGGATGGCGAAGATGGTAAAGACGGAGACGATGATTTATCCGATGAGGAAATTGAAAAACTTTTGGAAAACTTAAAAAAGAAGCAAGGTCAAAATGATACAGAAGGTGGTGATTTTGAAGACTTCTTAGATAAAGTTAACAAAGGTGAAATTGACGATGATTTTACCGAAAATTATAAAGACCCTTCTTTAACATCCCCACAAAGTGAAATTACTGACGGAGATTCCATGGGAGAAAATACAAGTTTATCGGAAGAGGTAGAACCTGAGATTTCGGGTACGCTTCAAGCACTTGCTATGTTTAGCAAGTTTGATAATCAAGAAAGTTTTGTGAATTCCTTACAAGGAAGCAAAACTACTCTGAATGCATTAATAAATGGATTGACCAACGAAGAGGTCAATGCTATAAAAGTACTTTTAGGCAAACCTGAAATGACTAAATTTGATTTAAAATTCGAAGCAAATCAAGATTTTGATATTATAACAACCAATCAGCCATGAGCAGAAAACAAGATTTATTAAACATCATCAACGACCCAGCAGTTTCTCCAGTAATTAAGGAGGATGCTCAACAACAATTACAGGAACTTGAATTGTTGGAAATGAAACAGAATCCAAGCGTTGATGCCGATATAAACTTTGCAATTAGTGAACTTAAAAAGGTGTTGGAAGAAACACAGAAATCAGGTTCTATTGACAAAGGCGAAGTTGAAGACATCGTTAACCAAGAACTGAAAAGATTCAAAGTAGGAATCAAAAATTTGGATACATCTGTAAAAGATTTGATTTCAACAACGCAGACTATCCAAGTAGTGAATTGGCAAGATGTTAAGGTCATGCTGGATGGTAAAGGTAAACCAAGAAGAATTTTTGATGTCATTCTTTCTGACTTTGAAGCAGGTAACAATGTTTACTTGTATGGAGGTGCAGGTACTGGTAAAACTTATATCGTTGGTGAAATTGCTGACTCTATCAATTATAAGTTAATCACTATTAACTGTAACCAGTTTACAAGTCCTTTGGATATTCTGGGAGGTCAAACTATTGAGGGTTATCAAGAAGGTCGATTGAGTGAAGCATGGGGTAACTTATTTATGCCAGAGATAAATCCCAAAAATGGTTTACCATATTCTGGTGCTTTATTGCTTTTAGATGAGTTGCCAAAAATTGACCCAAACACGGCTGGTTTGCTTAATGATGGTCTTTCCAAAATAAAAGACCCAGTTAAAGATAAGGATGGTAAAATATATGGACCTACTATTACCAATGGTAGGGGAAAAGCAATTAGCAAAAAGAAAATTTTTGTAATTGCAACTGGTAATAGTAAATTAAATGAGGCTGATAAAGACTATGAAGCCAACTTTAAACAGGATTTATCATTACAAGACCGATTTGCTGGTTCTACATACGAACTGATTATTGACCCAGCATATGAGTTGAAAAATATTATGAGCGGTATTAATGTCCAAGGACAAGTTGTTGATTTTGTTTTCATTTTCAATTTCTTGTTTAAGTTGAGAACTGCCATCAAAGAAAATAATTATTTATCAAGGGCTTTTGTTTCGACTCGTTCTATGGTGTCGTTTAGGGATACTTACATTGCTTATCGAATCAACGAGACTATGGGAGATAAGCAGATTCCAAGACCAAAAACTTTGCAGGATGCAGTGAATTCCTTTATGGATTTGTTCACAGAAGACCAAAGAATTGTATTGGCACAAGCGGTTGATTTAAAGCAATTCATGACTTTGATTGATGTTAAAAACAAAATGCCACTATCAGAATTAACTACTGACATGGACAAACAAGAGGCTCAAGCCTTGATTCAAGCGTTCGATTTGGCAAATGCGAATAAGATTCGTTAATGAGCAAGAAGTACATCATAAGTTATGGTTTTGATGCAAATGAGTTCATCACAAAAGGCACTGAAATAGCCCAAAGGGAAGGGGTATTTGAATCAGGTGATGCACAACAAGCAAGACAAGATAGTTCCTTAGATAATATTGGAATTAACTGGTGGGGATACAAACCAAATGACCCCAAAAGTTTTGAAGAGCAGATGTCTTTGGATAATGTGTTGGTTTCTTTTTCTGACCAACAATTATTAACCAGAGCAGATGAACTTTATGACCAAATTTTAAGCACCATTGATTTAGGTGGTGACTTAAAACAACAAAGAATCATTTTTACCAGCCAACCCATAGGAATATTTTCATTCGCTCAGGCAAGTAAAGGATTGATTCGTTCTTTGGAATTTTTCTGCCCATCAGAAAATAGAATTATACCACCAGATTTGGTTTTTAAAGGTGAATTAGGTGATAAAGAATATTACTATTTTGAGGGCAAGGATGAAGATGAAATTTTGGTTGAAAGAAGACAAGAGGGGACTACTGCAATTTTGCAAAATTGTCCTTTTGCCAAACCACAATTAAATTATGATTCTGGTATGGTTTTGCCTTACGACAATGATGGTAAAATCATCAATTTTTATGGCGATTACAAATTAAGATACACATCTACAACCAAGAAGGTTTATCAAATTAGAGAAAAAAAAGGTGGTGGATATGCACCTTATGTTGATTTATACACACCTTTAGGTGCAGACAATCGTTTTGGAACAGAAGCCATGTTGGTACAAGCACTTCCAATGATTTTGTTGGCTCGCGTTTTAGAAAGAGCAGGTGTTAGAACAAGAGTTTTTGCCACAAATTTTATGAAGTCAAGCGGTGATGAAAATTTTATGGTTTCTCCAATACTTGTGAAAGAGTATGGTGCACCATTAGATTTGAATAAATTAGCGATTTTCACTGCTGACAAAAGACTTTATAGATTTCATTTATTCAATTCACTTTTGGGTTGGTTTGTTGAAAATGGTGATTTAAGAACTACCCATTATCGCACTTATGGAGTATATGGAAATGAAATTTATGCTCTCATGCCTCGTGTAAAAAACTTCTACCAATATCAAATGGATAGGGGTGCGATACCAAAAACAAATATTGACAAAGGATTGATGATTTTTGGAGGAACTCAGATTTCTCCCAAAGATACACTCCGTAACACAGAAGTTCAAAAAAGAATAGTAGATGAGTTTTACCGAATTAGTGATTATGTGTCATTAATGATGAGCAAAAAACCTGATGGAGTAATGAAAAAAATATTTGATAGAGAAAGCGAAAGAAAAGTTCCAAAAGACGAAACTATTCAAACATTAAGAAACACGATTACCCAAATATTAGCCCCAGTTAGAAGACCAGCAAATCCAACTGAAGAAGATTTGATGCTCACTGACTCTGACAAAGATTTCAAGCAACAAGACGAAAAAAGGGGAGAGTTATTAGAACTAATTAACAGATACGCATAACCATGGATTTAACCAGATATATCAACTTAGAGCCAGATGGCAAAATACAAATCGTATTAGGAAAAATATCAGATATTTCAAATCAATATTTGGTTTTATCCTTTAAGACCTCAGAAAAAAAATCTGCTTCTGGTAAAAATTACAATGTTATCGACATGACATCTTCAAATCAATTCTTTTCGAATTGCGATTTGAATATTTTAGAGGGTAGCGAAATTATTCGAACATTCTCGAATCTGTTTAAAAGCGATTTAGTTGGTAGTATAGTTCGTTATGAATATGATAAGTATTTGTGCGTGGGTATTTGGTTAAATACTTATGCTCAATTAAACATTCCAAGTCCGATTTTCTACAATGTTGAAAACATCATGAATGATATACGCATGATGTATTTTGGAAAGCAATCAGAAGAAGAAATTCTGGTTTCAATTCGAAATAACTGGTATAGTTCTAAATATCAAGATGACTTAAAGATACCTTTGGTAGACATTTCTAAGAAATTTACCGATGACTTCACAATAGTACAAGAGCCAAAAGAAATCGATAAGTTTAGAGATTTACTTATTGGGATAAGAGAGGAAAAAAAATCGCAAGAATCAGTTGGCGAATTTAACGATAAATACAACATATGTAAATTCATTAGTAATGCTACGAATGATTTATCACCTCGACCTTATAATTTATTTCTTTTAATAAACAAATATAATTCATTTTATGATGTAAAAAATAATTTTAGTGACTTAAAAAATAATCAATACTTTCTTGTATTTACAAATGAAAAAGGGTATTTAAGTAATCAGTATTTGCAATTTACTCTTCCATTAATAAATAAAAAAGAAGATAGGAATTATAATGAGTATTTTCTTGATGTTGAAGGACAATATTCAGGGAAGGGTGGTTATTTTTTTAAAGCAGGTGATTTTATCAGGGAAGATTTTAAATTTTCTACTAATGAAAAATATGAGTACGGAACTATCATTGAGTATAAAGCGAAATATGTAATTATTGGTTGTTATTACACTAAAGAAGAATCATCCCCAGATAAAAAGTTAGTTTATTTGAGTGTAAATGTCAGTTTGTTTGATAAAGATAGAGTCACTAATAATACATTCAACAAACTAAAGAAAATATGGTCTGAATCGGAAATAGATGAGTTGGCGAAAAAGAAAAAAGTTTTTTTAGAAACACCTGTAAAGTCTTCTTACAATTCCAACGCGGCGTTGTCAAATGGAGAGATTACTATGCCCAATACTTTCCAAAAACAAACCATGGCTAAATTAACGGACGATTTAGATTCCATTAGAAATAAAAATGTTGTTTTATATGATGCTTTTATAAATGTAATAAATTCAATAAACAAAAAAATTGAATCGAAAATTGTAAAACCCGAAGAATTTCCAAACGATTATTTATATGGTTTGAGTATTGTGACTAATAGACAAATATCTGAGACTATATTGAACGAATTTTTATCAGAATTTCTGAGTAGAGGAGAAATAGATGATTATTTAAATGAATGCATAGGTAATGAAAAAAGTGGTAATAACCAAAAAGTAAAATATTTTACTAATTTGGATGATTTAATGAAATATTCGGCTAATATTTTACGAATTTATACATATCTTTTTTATCAAGGTAATATTGATAACCGAAGAACAACAAATTTATTGGTTTATATAAATTTTCATAATTTACCTATTTATACACAACAATTATATTTTAACTTTAGAAGTGCTTATGGTATTCAATTATCTTTAGGAGGTCAATCTTCCATAGTTTTTAGTAATATTATTGAGTTTTCTAACATCAACACTTTTTCCTTTGAGCGACAACTAAACTTTTATTTAAATTTAATAAGGTTATCATTTAATTCATCTTACCTGCAAAGAATTCAAACAGAATCAATACTTTTCTATGATGAAAAAGATGCTATTAAAAAATCTCTACTAATGTTGAAACCGTATTTTTCATTAGATACTGAATTACTTAATGGTTTAGGAAATGTTCAAATAATTTATGGTTGTGTCCAATTATATTATTATGGATATTCAGATTATTATTGGATTAATTATACAAAATATAGAAATTCTAATGATATGCCAGAAGACATATATAGTGAAGTTTGGAAAAGGATAAATTTTAATATTTTTAATTCTAATGGCTCTAATGAATTGAATGAATTTAAAGATTTCTTGAGAAAATATGACCGATTGAGTCTGGAAGTTTTTGAGGGAGCACCCTTACCTAAATCTTCTGATGAAATAGAAACGGATGATTTTTTAAAGGAATTGGATAGCATGGATTTCACCGATGAGAGTCTTTTTGCTGATTCTGTTGTAAACGAATTAGAAAATTTGGATTTTGAAGACCCCGACCTTTTTAATTAATTAAAAAAGAAATATATTAACTTCGCAAAAACTAAAACAATGACTACCAAGGAAAAATACGAAATGATTGATAAAACCAAAGTATCTCCCAAGACTTTGGAAATCCTTGAAAAGATGCAAAAAGCCAGTAGTAACTTCACTAATGCTGAAGTAACTGCAAAGATTGATACTGCTCTGGATAAATTGATTGAGGGTTTTAAAGCCAGCAAACCCGAAGCACTTCTTACCGTGACACAAGCCAAAAAAGAGGTGAAGAAAGAAAAAGAGCAAGCAATCAAAAAAAATGAAGGCAAAGATTTTTCAGACAAAAAAGATACGGATGACAAATCTGGTTTACCGAAGAAAGACACGGTAAAAGAGCGTACTGACATAATCAAAAAAGATAATGAACCTTTGAATGAGGCGAGAGAAAGAGCGAAAAAAGAATTGGAAAAAGAGAAAGAAAAAGCAAAGGATTTCATCGAGAGTCAGTTGGATAAATTAAATAGAATCATCCTTGAAGACCCAGCGTTACAGGGTTTTAATCAGGGCTCTTCTGCGTTAGGTGGTAAGGGTCTTGGCGGTAAAAGTGACCCTTTGATTGATGCCGAGCGTAAAGCGATGCCCCGTGGTAGTAGAATAAGTAGAAAAGGTTGGAAAAACCAATGGGGTGAATCTTTGGGTGGTCGAAAATATTGGGAAAACAGAGAAAATCGCTCTGATAGAAAAAGTCCTGAATACGAAACTGGTAAGCCTTACTTAGATAAGGGTGGTAATGTGGCGAAGGGTAGTAAAATAGTTGGGTATGAAGTTGAATATGAAAAACTTGTTGATGGTGAAAGGGATAGGGATACAAAAAGTTTTAAAAACAAGGAAGATGCAGAAAAATTTGCGAAAGAAAATTATAGTTATGTAGAAAATGTTTATGAAGGTCAATATACAATGGCTGAAGGTGGCTACATGGCTGATGGTGGCATTGTAGTTACATCAATTAAAGATATTCCAAACTTTGAAGAAAGACTCAATGGCGGTGAGGTTAAAGATATGTATTCTAAATTTGAGTTAAATAAAGAAGGTAATTTTTCAGCAGTAATAGATAACAAAAACTACGAAATTATTTACAGGGATGATAAAAGCCAATTATATGATTTATTTGAAAATGGTAAAAAAATAAAAAGCAGTAAAGTGATAAGAGATTTGATGCAATTTCCAAAATACGCCAATGGCGGTGGGGTTGGTGAAATTAGAGGTGGTATAAGATATGTCAAAGGTAAAGAATTAGAGTGGCATTCAATAATGAGTTTTGATATTGCAGATTATGGCGAGGAGGAAGCGGAAGGTAAAGCATATAATTATATTCAAGAAAATATAAAGTATTGGAATGGTGAATTAAATGAAAATGATTTTGTAGTGCGTAAGTCAAGGGATGGTAAAGATTACAAAGGTTCTTATGTAGTGTATCGTCAATTTCCAAAATACGCCAAAGGTGGCTATATGGCTGATGGGGGTGGAGTTGATTTAGGAAATAATTTTAATATTATTTATGAAAAACCAAATGACGATGTAGCATATAAGCAAACAATTAATGCTAATTCAATGAAAGAAGCCGAACAAAAGTTTTATGCAAAGCATCCCACTTGTAATATTCTCAATATTAGAGAAGAATACGCCAAAGGTGGCTATATGGCTAATGGTGGCATTGTAGTTACTTCAATCAAAGACATACCAAACTTTGAAGAAAGACTTAATCAAGGTAGGATAACCTATAGAGGATTAGGTGTTGGAAAGTTATCCAATGATTTTTTTAATGTTGCTGGAGAGGGTGGTGTAATGATTAAGGTAGATGGCAAAGAGTATTATATTACGGATACTGAATTTAATAGTTTCTCACGCGATGCTGAGGGAATACTAAGGGTAAAATTTTCCGCACCAAAACGAAAATTTGCCAAAGGTGGCTACATGGCTGATGGGGGTGAGGTTGGA
>Ga0172372_10007697_pt1 | contig 14422 bp, 10 predicted proteins | sample LakKiv5m_2_FD_114544 | JGI IMG/M metagenome (GOLD analysis project Ga0172372, IMG submission 114544) | Freshwater microbial communities from Kabuno Bay, South-Kivu, Congo - kab_092012_9.5m | ecosystem: Environmental > Aquatic > Freshwater > Lake | place: Democratic Republic of the Congo...
GCCAAGCTCTTTACAAGCGGGGAATAGAACTTGTCGCCACCTTGGGCTGGAGCTGGATGGGCTGAGTGTCCAGCAGAGTGCCCCTTGGAATATTGAGCGGGAGCTGGAGCAGCTGGAGGCTGCACTGCAGCTGGTCTTGGGGCCTGAGCAGCAGGCGCAGGCGCTGCCTTGCCAGCACCGGCTGTGTCGATGGAGGCTATCTTCTGCTTGACCGGAACCACATCATTCTCTTTAAAGAGAACTTCACTTAAGACTCCTGAAGCCGGCGCAGGAATTTCGGAATCAACTTTGTCAGTTGAGATTTCAAGGATGATTTCATCTTTAGCAACTGACTCCCCGGGGTTCTTTCTCCACTTAATAATAGTGGCTTCGGTAATTGACTCACCCATTTGGGGCATTAGCATATCTATTTTCATAATGTTTCCGGATTAAATGCAACCTGCCTAAAGTTATCATTTCATTAGGAAAATGCAAGGCAGCAAGCCTCTTGGCTTTAAGGGTTTAAAGCCTTTAAGAAATTTCTCTTGAACGAATCAACCACCGCATCCATCTGAGCGGGGGAGCCTTCGGATTGCAGTGAAGACATCTCAATCCCGGTGAGGCCACAGGGATTGATAAGATTAAAGCCATCCTGGGTGTTGGTAACATTAAGGGCTAGGCCATGCATGGAGCACCAGCGGGATAGGCGCACTCCGATCGAGGCAATTTTTCTATTCGGAGAGGTCCAAACTCCAGTTTTGCCCGTAATCCGTATCCCTTTGATACCAAAATCCTTCATGGTGTTTATGATAATCTCCTCCAGTATTCTGAGGAACCAATCCACATCTCTTTTATAGTTGTTCAGGTTCAGTATCGGGTAGGCGACTAGCTGGCCAGGACCGTGGTAGGTAACATCGCCGCCCCGTTCAATCTTAATTAGCTCAATGCCCCGAGCCTTGAGCTGTTCTTCTTTTGCTAAGATATTTCCAGCATCGGCGCTGGTTCCCAGTGTGATCACGGGGGGATGTTGGCAGATGATTATCTTCTGTGAGCCAGTGCCGGCGATCAGTTCACTTTGGAGTTTTTTTTGTAGATCCCAGACCTCTCGATACGGTTTTAATCCGAGTTCAAGAAAGTCTGGGGGCTCTACTTTGTTAATCAAGCAGCACTATTAAAGGTTAATAGGACGTCCAAGTGCCAATGCCATCGCTTCCATCACGCTCTCAGAGAGAGTGGGGTGAGGATGGATTGTGTCCACTACGCTGGCAGCAATGCCCTCGTGAGATCTAATCACAGCGATCTCAGAGATAAGCTCAGTGGCTTCAGAGTGTAGTATGTGTACGCCTAAGATTTCGCCGAGTTGATCATCGATAATCACTTTGCACATTCCGTCTGGCTCGCCGATGGCAACAGCTTTGCCGATAGCGCTGAATGGAACTTTACCAACACGGTACTTAATACCTTTCTCTTTACATGCCTGTTCGGTCAGCCCAACTGATGCCACCTGGGGTTGGCAGTAGGTACATCCAGGAATGTTATCATACCGCATGGCGTGTGGGTGTTTGCCACAAGCAGCTTCAGCGGCAACGATACCTTCGTGGCTAGCTTTGTGGGCTAACATTGGAGGACCTGCCACGTCACCAATAGCGAAGTGGTTTGGAATATTTGTTCTTAAGAATCCATCAACTTTAATAAAGCCTCGGTCGGTGAGAGCGATGCCAGCGTTCTCTAACCCGATTCCCTGAACGTTAGCGTTGACACCGATTGCCACCAAGCAGGCATCGCCGCTCCACTTCTCTTCACCTTTTTCTGAGATGATAGAGCAGGAAACAGTTTTACCGCTAACCTTTAAGCCTTCTGTCTTTGCTTTGGTTCTGATAGTCATGCCGTGTTTGGTGTGAATTCGCTCTAATTGATTGGCGATCTCTGTATCTTCCACGGGCAGGATCTGTGGCAGCATTTCTACAACGGTTACCTTGGTTCCAAGGGAGTTAAAGAAGTAAGCAAACTCCATACCGATAGCACCAGAGCCGATTACTAAGAGCTTCTGAGGCATTACCTTATTTTCAAGAATTGTTCTGGAGGTATGAACAGTTTTCCCATCAACGGGAAGATTCGGTAGCTCGCGCGGACGAGCTCCGGTGGCAATTATTATATCTTTGTATGTGTAAGTGGTTTTTTTGCCTGAGGCATCCGTGACTGCAAGTTTGTTTCCACGCTCGATTACCCCGAACCCTTTTATGATCTCAACCTTGTTCTTCTTCATCAAGAAGTTTACACCACCTTCCATTTTGGCAGCGACGTCACGAGATCTCTTGATGACGGATGGAAAGTCTACTTTGACTTCACCAACTTCAAATCCAAATTCACCACCACGCTTCATGTCATGATACAGTTGCGCGGAGCGGAGGAGGGCCTTACTTGGGATACATCCCCAGTTTAGGCAAACACCACCCAATTCAGACTTCTCTACGATAGTTACTTTGCGTCCCAGTTGAGATGCGCGAATGGCAGCTACATATCCGCCAGGTCCAGATCCAAGAACAATTAGGTCGCGCGCTTCGGTGGTCATAAGTTAGTCTCCACATTCAAATTTAGGCTGAAGATAGATACCATTATTTTTTAAGGATTGAAATTCCAGCTAGCCTATAAACTAGCTGATATTATTAATTTAAATTGCAGCCTGTAGGTTTAAGGGATATAACCCAGGGTCTATGACCATTTATATGTATATCGCACTTATGTCGTGGGCTTCATTAGCTTACGGATATAGCCGCCGGAAGGATCGCTCCTCTCACGTCCCTTTCATGTTGTTTGGGATAATCATTGATATCCTTTTGGTGCTTTACCTGCAGATTACTCGCGATGCGATCGGTACGGCGCTATCTTTTGAATTGGCAATTTTAAAGCAGATTCATATTTTATTCTCGGCCTCGGCGCTTGTGCTTTACTTTCCAACTCTTTACCTGGGCTATCGCTTGGTTAAGAGAATCGCGAGTTTGGAGGAGAGAGCTCTTCACATAAAGATAGCAACTACAGCCCTTTTACTCAGAACACTTGGCCTGCTCTTTATGTTTTCTATGTGGCAGGGTTAGTTTTCGTTAGAGGGTCCAGAGAAGGCTGCGATTTGAGGTTGCTGGGAAGGGGCGTAAGCACTCTCCTTCTTTTTTATTGAGCTAGCGGATAAAGTTTTGCGACCGCCAAGTATCATAGTCGGGAAATCCAGCGAAAAGTCGACCCGAATAGAATCATTGGTAGATACCTGAGTCACATTTAGAATCTGATATCGGTAGCAGAAGTCACCGGTGCAGTTGAACTGTGCATTTGGATAAAGCGCTAGAGCAAGCCCTTGGGCATAGTTTTGAGCTTGGGATTGAAGCGTTGCTGGACTGGTGTTGCCGGGCAAGGCAGTCAGATATTCGACAACATTATCGGCAATGTCTGAGACCGAGGATCGCGCTCTAAATAGATTGACTAGGTCGTAGGCTCCGGTAATAAGGGTGAAGATAGAGATGACCGCAATACCAAATTCGAGGGTGTTCCAGCCATTCTCTTTGGTTTTTATATGGTCGACCATTGTCAGCATTCTACAGTTAAATATAAACGATATCAAATGTTTATTAATTATCCTGTCTTGAGTGTGTAATTTTTAAAATTAAATTTGAGAAGGAATCAACTTCAAAGTATATTGTGATTCCGTTACCGTTAACGGCGAGATAATTGATGAAATTGCCCCAAAGACGAACTGAATCAGGAGCCATGACCATCTTTGTCGCGGCGATGATTCTTCCTCTCCTGGTAATCATGGTTTCGATGGGCATCGAAATCGGTTCAGTCTTTAACTCCAGAAGCATAGAGCAAAAAGTTACGGACTCCGCTGCCCTGTACGCTGTCAAACAACTGCCTAACAAAGCAGTGGCGCTAGAGGCAGCCCAGAAGTACCTCCAAACAAATAGCGAAACCGTAAAGAAATACGGACTTAGTCGAGCTACGATCGTAACTTCATCTGATTCAGTCTCTGTAAGGTTATCAGTGCCGTTTTCATTTCCCTTGGCGAGATATTTCAACTTCTCTGGATCCTTTAATTATCAAGTCAAATCTCAAACACGAATTCAACCGAAAGATGTAGTGATATATTTTGATTCAAGTTCTTACATGATGCCGGCCAACATGGATCAGTATGCTGAGGATCCAGATCCTGGTGCAGGGGAGTGGTGGTCAGAGCTCTCAGTTAATTATCCCGCTGCCGGCAGCGGGATGGACTGGGATTTTAATAGTTTTTTCAAGTCTACCACTCTTTATAATCCTCCTGGGCCGAATGAGTGGAAGGAGGCGACGTTTTTCCGGACCTATAATAATATCTCCGTTAGTCCTCGCACATCACTGAAGAGGACTCAAATATGCTTTAATCCCCCGTTTTCGGCCCTCAAGGAGGCAGTAATAAGGCTTTATTATGCCAATTCCCAATTTAATTTGAATTCTGTGGCAGTCGAAACTGGTCCCTCACAGCTTGATCCTTCATTGATTCATATAATGAGACCAATCCAGCGGGGCGGCTTTGTTGGAGGTAAATCAGAGGGGGGCATAGAGAATGAAGCCTTTCCTGGTTTTATCTGGCGAGATAGACACTGCTTGGCTGCCGCTCAGGTTGCGCAAACTAGTCTAGATGCATGGCGGGCTAGTAATCCTAGTAGATTGCTCACCGAATTGCCGCCTGTGCGGATGAGACATGCATTCCCGCATCTGAGCCCAGAAACAGATCCTGCAATTTTGAATCATAATGGAGCTGGACCAAATCCCGCCTTTGCTAACACCGTTAACGGCGTATTGAATGCTTCCTTGTTGGTAAACAATATGTCAATTAGAGAGGCAGTTTGGTCTCGAAGAGCTTATCCTTATCTTGCTCTAGATCAGGAAACATCTATAGGTATTCGCCAGATTATCATAGACACTGGATTGGAGGCATTACAGGCGGATCCAAGAATTGCTGAGAGAGGTCCGTTAGCGGCAAATGTCACCAAGCAGGTATTTATCTTGTTAGGTAATTTTCCAAGAGCTTCTATTGGTGGCAATATGATCGGCTACGAGACAGCCACCGTATCTCAGAGACAAACTATAATAAATCGCATGATTTCAGGTCTGGATACTTTATACTATCAGACCGCTAATCTTACTCAGCCATTAAGCATTTATATCACGATGATGGGTAGAACATTCCCAAATCTAAAGAATCCTGTAACTGGTGCTGACATCACCTGCGTTTTTGGGCAGTGCCAGGAGTTTGAAGATGCAGTGTCAGAGATAGCTGCAGCGATAACCGCTTGGGAGGCAACTCATCCACGCATACGGGTCACATTTGAAAGAATTATGAATCAGGTGGGACTACCCAGCACCTGGGTTTCTCACATGTCGATGGCGGAGCGGCAGGTATATTTAACAAATTAAATGGATCGAGATTGAGCATACGGCAAAAACAAGGCTTCGCTTTACTTGAGATTGCTGTAACGATGGCTATTTTGGTGCCAATCATTTTTGGTGTGATTGGTTTAGTTGATTATGTTTACATCACCGGCAAAATTAAAAGAGTGGCAGTTAATACTCTCCCTGAGATCAATGTTCCTGTTCTCAAAGTTTCTCAGAGTGGCGTTGGTGATTATTTTAGTAGAATAAATGCCGATAATTTAAGAACCGCATTTGATACCTACGCACTAACTTTTAGAAACAGGCTCACCAGCACTTTAGGTTTAAATCCAACCCAACACAGCGCCTTTTATCGGGCAGAGATGGGGTTTGTGGGTTACCTAATCGATGTCAGAACCGGGGCTTTTCAAAGCCTGTCTGGCTCAAATATCGCGAGTTGGTCTGGCTCTGCTAACCCCCCAAGTAATTGGTCCAAGAATCGGGCAATTTATGCCAGGTGTTTTGGCGGATTTATTCCCTCTCATGTGAATATCTGTCCGCCTCATACATGCCCAGCTCAGAGTTGTAGTGGAACCTATAGCACTGCACCTTACGCTATCCCTGCACAGGGGATATCGCCTCTTTATGATATGTTTTTTCGTTTAGGGCAGAATCAGGCGAGTGATTCTGAGTTTAAAGTTCTAGCAATATCAAATCCGATGCGCGGCACTTATCAGCAGGGTTATTATGGCGAATCAATAGAGCTTTACTATCCTGCGGCTACCAGGCAGGAGCAACTCATGGACGGCTTTAACTACACTACCGTAAATTTCCTCAGACATACTGCCGTTTTCGGTATCCATATTACAGTTGATTTTCGTTATCGATTTACTGGCAAACTTATGAAAGCGATGGGATTGAATCCGGTTTTCAAGATGAATCACCTGGCTGTACCGCGCTCATTGTTCTAAGGTAGGCGATATTTAAAAAGTGGGCGGAAATTAAGTGAATAAATTCAATTTTGATATGGGGGAAGAGCAGCCGGGATCTAAAGTTCCCAAGGTCAAAGCCCCAGAGATTCTGTTTGAAGATGATGCCGTTGTCGTCATAGATAAGCCTGCAGGACTTCTCTCAATCCCGGATCGATTCGGAGCGGAAATTCCTAATGCTGAGGCCATCCTGAGGAAAAAGTACGGAGAGATTTATGTGGTCCATCGCCTCGACAAAGACACAAGCGGAGTGATGGTCTTTGCAAAGAGTGAAGAGGCTCATAAAAACCTCTCTTTGGCATTTGAAAATCGGCAGATTACCAAGAAATATTTGGCGCTAGTCGATGGCGTTCCGCTGCCATCAGAGGGCGAGATTGAAGCCCCAATTGGAGAGGATCCCTCAAAAGCAGGCAAGATGAAGATCGACTACAAAACCGGCAAGGATTCAAGCACAAGTTTCAAGATAATTGAGCGCTTTCGGAAGTATTCTCTTTTGGAGTTGAATCCTAAAACAGGGCGACAGCACCAGATCCGGGTCCACTGCGCTTACATTGGGCATCCTCTGGTAGTGGATATCCTTTACGGAAAACGGAAAGAGTTAAAGCTGTCTGAGTTTAAGCGGGGATACAAGGGAAGCAGCGAGAAGCCAATTTTAGGGCGCCTGGCATTACATGCAAAATCCCTAACATTTAACCATCCCACCTCCGGCCAGGAGTTAACCTTCGAGGCGGAATTACCTAAGGACATAAAAGCCACCTCGAATCAGATGCGACAACATGATTGCGTTTAATTGACTTTCAGTCTAGAAAGTCAGAGTTAACTTTTTTGGAGTCATTTATGGGAAGAGGAGATAAGAGATCTCGTCGTGGAAAAATTTCTACAGGCAGTTTTGGCAAAAGCCGTAACCGTAAGAAGATCAAAGCTCGCTTGAAGACGGCAGCAGCTACGGTAAGAGCTAATAAGAAAAAGAAAGCTACAAAGAAAAAGTAGCTCGCCAGTTAATCAAGCCTTGGGTCGAACCCCAGGCTTGATTTCTTTTTAAGGTTTTATATTAACCAGATTAATAAAACTTCTGCGGAATCTGAGGCAGTTTATCGGTGGTTATAATCTCAGCAACTCTATCGGCCCTGGCGCCAACTTGTTTAGCGTAGCGACTTATTAGTAACCGCTTAGAGGCCTCAGCGTAGTTTCCATTCTCTAGACAGCCTAACATTTTTTGAAAATCTAATAGCCCGCTTTCGCCTTTCTTCCCTATGCCCATATTAAAGCATAGATCTAGGAGGGCGAATTTTCTATTGGGAGATAGGTCCCGATACCAAGATTCTTTGCCAAAGCATTTCTCCAAATCGGCTTGGGCTGCTCTTATATCCTCAGTCAGCCATTTTTCAATCTGAGCAGAAGAGGCTGAGTTGTTAGTGTAATACGCAATTTCTTCCTTGGATCCTTTGGCATCAAGATTATGACCAACTCCAATTGTGCACTTACCCGCGGTGCACTTGTAAAGATCAGTCCGAACTCCTTCATGCCATCTGAGCAGAGCTCTTAAATCTTGGTTAGTCGATAGATCGATTGATTGATTAACATTAACCGAATCAACTTTTTTAATAGAGGATTCGAGAAGTTTTCCCCATGTTTGAGCCCCAACTTCGCCGTCAATCTTAATATTATTCCTGCTTTGGAACTCTCTGACAGCTTTCTCTGTGAGTTTGCCAAATTTACCATCAGTGCTCAGCTCAGCGCCTGATTCATTAAGTTTTTTCTGAAGATACTCAACCCACTCACCAGAGCTTTGAATTTTAAGAACAGGGAGAGTCTTAAGATCCAAATTCGAAGTTATCTCTCTACCATCGGGTAATCGCTCTGAACGAATCTGCGGAAGAGATTGCTGGCTTAAATCAAATTTATCTTTGACCTCTAGCACCGGACCATTATCTGGACCTCTATTTTGGGCTGCTTGGGCTTCTTCCCCGAAAGAAAAGGCTGCAAGGTACGGCAACGCAGCTGCCAACAGGGTGGCACCCAATCCACATTTTTTATCTTTCTCAAGCTCAGCGGTCATACTGTTATCTTTATATGTTATTGATTCAGCGAAGTAAAAAGTAACTTAAGTTTATGAATACTCTTGGGACTAAACTGTTGAAGGGAGAACTTTACTCAAAGATTTACTAGCTGATTTTGGGGTATTAATTAAGCTTTTTTCGTAAATATTTACAGATACTTATAATGATGCCACCTTCTTTTGTAAACCCAGCATAACTATACTGATACACTCATTTTTGTGTTCTTTTATCAGAGGGTTTTTGTGGGATCAGATATCCTTCTAAAGGAAAGAGATCTCGATAAAGGTTTGTTGGCGCCTAATCCAGGTCATGAGGCAGGTATTGCTGAATCTGTAACTTCTTTATCATCAAACGAACAATTAGAGATTCAGAAAGAGTTAGCGTCAAAGAATGTCAACCAAGAGACTAAAATAAATTCCTCAATAGATCCCCAAAAGGTATCTGCCCATATTGATGAGCTAAGAGATAAAGAAGAATCATTGTCTGGCAGTATTCTTTCCAATCAATTGCAAATATCTGCTAAAGAGGCAGCTCATATTTTAAGAGATCCATCGGTAGATCCCCTTACAAGAGTGAAGATTTGCGAAAAGATTGTCGGCCTAATGGATGATAAAATAGCTGACACTAAAAAGTTTTCTGCGGAAGAGTTGAAAACTCTCATGGTGGAAAGCGCTAGTTTAAGAATGCAGGTGGCCCGAAGGGCAGAAGAGTTGGTTAATCCAGAGAGATCTGCAAAGGAGCTCAAATTAAAAGGAGTAACAGCAGCGCTGACTCTTTCAAAGATCCCTGGCGAGCAACTTGATGAACGTTCCGAAGCCCTTTATCTGCAGGCTTTAATAGCTGGTAGAGAGATAGAGGGCACTAAGTTTAAAGATTACCTTGTTCCTGAGATACAGGCTCTTAGAAAAGAGAAGGGTTCAGCTTGCCCTGATATGGCCTCTCTGATCCCGGAGGCTGAGGAGCGACTCATTCTGAGGTTGGCGGGCAAACTCGAATACTCCAAAGATCCTGAGATCCGGGAATTTGTTGCATCTGTGAGGGCTCAATCTGGACCAAGTGAGATAGCCACGGCAAGTCAGGCTGTCATGCGCGAAATTGAAAAGGGGCTTGATAATTCAATCAAGGGTTCAGCCCTAGAGCTTGCTTTGGCGTCTGAGTTTAGTGGCAGAGCTATTACTTCTGAGATGAAAGAGGCTCGGGTGGAGTCACTGCATCGGCAATTTGCAGCGGTTGGATTAAAGCGTGAAGAGCTGCTTCAAAAACTAGAGTCAGAGATAGCTAGCCAAGCTCAAGCTATGTCGCAACTCTCCCCCGAACTTAGATATGCCATGAATGATCGGGTTGAAGAGGCGATGAGATCCCTTAGGAAAGATCCGAGTTATCCATCTGCTGAAACGTTAGCCAAAGCTGTTGAGAACTTTCAAGCTGGACTTAAACCAGAAGAGCTAGCAGCTTTTAATAAGCTATTAGGCGAGAATAAAAATTTTAGTTCATTAATAGTGCAGTCGGTTTCAGTGAACTCGCGTAGTGCTGACTCGGAAGACATGAAGCTGGTAAATACTTATGCAAATGAAGCTAGATTAAAACGGGAGCTTGCCGCCGCCACAGAGGTAGTAGAGAAGCAGATGGGCGCTGCTTCCAAGGCAGAGAAACAACAAGTTGAGGGTATTTTAGGCGAGCTAAAAGTTGCAGTATCAGCAGGGCCTGGAAATAATGTTTGGTGGGGCTCTCTTCAGACAAAAATTGAGCAGTTAAAATTAAAAGCAGATCCTCAAGGGGTTGTAAAACAGGAATTAGGATTGATGCTGGCTAAGGCCGAATTAAGGTCGATGGCGTTGATTGAGGATAACTATATTGATTTAAGAACTGTCGAGTCAGATAAACGAGTTCGAGAGAATTTTGAAACGCTTGGCCTTAGAGGTGACAGATTAGAAGATGCAATTCACAGTTACGCCAGAGGAGCTAACGCTCTTTATGCAGAGAGAGAGATAGAGCGGTTGAAGAGAGATTATGTTCTGTGGGGCGATCATTATTACGACGCTAAAAATAACTCTAATGGTTTGGGATTGGGAGTGCCTGGCGTCCGATACAAGAAGGGCGAAGCCGATGTGATGCTTCAAGATGCCACTTTGGCTCTCAGGGCACAGGGATACCAGGGGCAGGAGCTTCAAAAGCGAGTTGGAGATTTAGTCATAAGTATCAGTGAAAGATATCATGCCGATCTGAAGGTCAAAGAGACGACTTACGTGGCTAGAGTTGAGGAATTAAGACGCCATGGTGCCACCGCAATTGAAATCACCGATGATCCTGCTAGGCCTTTCAGGCCAATCCCGAAACATGATTCTCTCTTTAAGGATGAGAAAGAGCTATATCGGGCGGTATTGGATCGATATGCCCCTAAATGGAAAAAAGAACTCGAGAGTCAGGGAGCTAATCCGGAATCTCTAGATTCAGCGACTTTAAAAGAATACTGCCAAGCGGTATTTAAAGATTCTGATTTAAAAGTAGATTTTTCTGATAGAGCAGCAGTAGAAAAGATGGCCCATCTGGGAGGCATTTTTACGGTTCTGCGAGACACGGGTGGAGGACGAAGCAAGAGCATTCCATATTTAGAGGATGCCCAAAAATTCCTAAGAGGAGAATTGCCTCAGGAGCCATCTGCCAAGATGCTGGTTGAAGCGAGAGCTCAAGCTGCCTTTGAATATTGTAATAAACATATCGCAGATAAGGTAAAACGAACTGCCGATAGAGAGTATCAAGCAGCTGGTGGTGCGTTAGGCATGACCATAGCCACGGTAGGAAAGACAGGAGATTCGATTATCCGTGGTGTAACCGCAGACTGGGTTAGCCCTGAAGCCATAGGCAAGTGGATGGCTGGTAAGATATATGGCGAAAACGAGGTTGCAAGGAGTTATGACACTATCGACTCAGCCTATAAGAATCTAGAAGGCGTTGGTGGTGCAATCGCGCACGGTAGTGAAAAGGTCGGTTATGTGGCTGGAAATGCCGCGGGAGTATTCTTGGGGACTGAGCTGCTTCATGGCACTAAGGTGGCATCATTTACTGTTGGTAAAGTTACAGCGATGGCCGCTGCTGGCGCAGCCCATAATATGATTCATAAAGACGATCGGGGTCTGACGGATCGATTAAAAGATGGCGGCGTTGCATTTGCGCAGATGATGATCCTCGGAAAGGGTCTTGAATTTATAGGCTCGGCGGGCGCTGCAGTTAACAAACTGCCTCCCTCTGTCGCAAGCAAGTTGACTCCTCTCACTAATGCTCTTGAGCCGATGAGTGCTGTTACTGGCAGAGCAGCAACCGCAATTAATAATGGAATGACCAATGTGATAGGTCAGGCTGGAAGTCGCATAGTAGGCGGAGCCGCTCTGAACGTCGGTATCGAGGTTCCCCTAAGAATGGCGATGGGGGAGCAGGTGAATCAAGAAACCCTGATAAATGCTGCACTATTTGGAGCCTGCTTTGAGGCGTGTGGTGTGTATGGGCAGAAGTTTGGAACATTTAGAAGTGCGTCGATAGAGGCTCTGCCTCGTTTGAGCACTGGACAACTAAAAGAGCTTTTAAGCAAGGAATCAAGTGAAGCTCTACAGAGAGTTGAGGCTTTCGAGGCAAAATCAAGAGAGTTAGTTCAAGAGGGAAAAGGCCGATTAGATTTATCAGAAAGACAGGTCGCTGCTGAAAAGGTTATTGAGTTAAGAGCAAAAGCGGAGGAGGTGATTGGTCCATCTTCAGCTCAGAAAATTATAGACTCAGTAAAGCATCCAGTAGAAACAGCGAAGGCAGCAGTTGAAAGAGTAGATACTCAGGTAAGAGATGCTTATGAAGCCTCCAAGAAGGGTATCAGTGATGCCGCGCAGTTTGTAAAAGAAATTCCAAAAAAATCAGTTGAGGTCGCAGGGGAAAGTATTCAGCGAGTGGTCGAGGCAGGTAAAGGGACTTACCAGGCCGTTAAAGATATCCCCTCCAAAACACTTGAGATGGCTAAGCAGGCTCCAGCCAAAGCCGTAGAGATTGTTGTGGAGACCGGTAAGGCCATCAAAGACATTCCAGGTCGTACGGTTGAAGGCATCAAAGACGTTGCCAAGTCTACCAAAGACGGACTTCAAGCCATAGGAAAGCTTCCCAAAAATCTTCTCAGACTTTCAGAGATTCAGTCGCTAACCAAGGGATGTGAAGGCTCTCCACAGGCCCAAAAGGCGGCAGAAAACTTTTTAGAGGCACGGGATCGAGCAGCTAAGAGCACAGATGCCAAGACACGAATGGAAAATCTAAGAGAGATGGTGCACCAAGAGCGCCTCATCAGAGAGGTCAAGGGAAATGCTAGAGTCGATGCAGAAGTTAGAGATTTAATGATAAAGATGCTCCAGCGTGGAGTTACCCCGGTAGAATCAAGCACTACCACCAAGAGCTCAAAGGAGGCTCCGCTTGAAAATGGTACTGGTCTTAAAATAGATGACGCTGTCTTTAAAGAGATTGAGGCAGCAATTAACTCTGAGCAAGGTATCGATTTAGATTCCTCTTCTTTAAAATCTGGTGATACAGCCTCATCGGCAGATAATGCACCTAAGACAGAGCCCTCCAAGAGCATGGAATCTGAATACGCTTGGCTAGAGGATGCTTTTAATAATGCCAGGGAGCCAAATCGAGTGGTCGAAAAGAGCTCCCCAAAACCTGCGGTCGAGGAATCTAGATTTGATCCGCTCCAAGAGAAGATGGATGCCCTAAGAGAGCATCAAAAGCTAATCAAAGATGAGATAAAACTTGCTAAAGAAGAGCTTAAGAATACCTTCGGAGAATACGAAAAACTTGAACTTCAAAAAAATATCGAAACACTAGAGCATGAACTGAAGCTTTTAAAACGTGAGCAAGGAAGATTATTAAAAGAAACCACTTCTGAAGAGCTAAAAGTTGAGGATTCAGCTGATATAAAGAATGAGCCCTGGACTCCTGGTAAAGATGACGGCGGTGGGGTGGCGACAGAAGCTCCTCCAAAAGCAAAGACTGATAAAGCCGCAGAAACTCAAACAGAGGTAAAGAAAGAAGTTAAGACCGAGGTAAAAGAGGCGGCTAAGCCGGAGCAAAAAACAGAGCCCAAAACTGATGAATCTAGGAAGGTAGAGCTTAAGCCCGAAGTTAAGACTGAACCAAAGGCTGAAACAAAGACTGAACCGAAGACTGAGCTCAAGCCAGAGCTTAAGCCCGAGTCTAAAGCTGAACCAAAAGTCGAACCTTTGCCTGAGTCTTTAGCCGAGGCAAGACTTCAACCAAAGCCGATGCCTTCGCATCTGAGTGTGGAGCCTCTAGTTGCAACAGAAAGCGAAACAGTCACCAAACAGAAGAAGGGGGAACTGGATGGAGGTTTTGGAGTTTCTAGCGATGATCAAAATTATGGAACCCCCTTTATTAAAAACGGCCCGGTTAAATACTCTTCCTTAAAGTTTAAACCTGAAGGAATTGTGCTGCCAGGGACTGAGAGAAAGAAGAGGGATCAGCGCGAAGTGCGGTATCAAATGTCAGAGAAAAAAGTCAAGTCCACACGGGTCGGCTCGGAACAGCCCCTATACTCTAAAAAAACAGAGCAAAAGGGGAAAATATTGTTCAAAAATGCCGGGGACGAGGTTGAAAAAGATCGCTCAGAGGTGGATATTGATGTCAGAGCCGAGGAAGTAGAAAAACTCGAGTTTGTAAGAGAAGACGGCGATTAATTAAATTTTTGTATTTAAATGACCACCTCCAATCAATCAAAAGCAGTTATTGCCACATCGACTTTATTCCGTCGTGTAAACGGAGATGAAAAGGTTAGAGGGGAGCTTGCTGTTAAGGCTGCCGCTGAGGCAAAAACTCTGGGTATTCCGGTTATCGCAGTTGACGGTGGTTCAGATGCCTATTTCAAAAGAGCACTTAAAGATGAAGGGGTGGCGTTACATCAGCAAGAGGGAAAGACCCTTGGTGCCGCCAGAAGAGAGGCGATTCGGC
>Ga0172372_10007703_pt1 | contig 14415 bp, 14 predicted proteins | sample LakKiv5m_2_FD_114544 | JGI IMG/M metagenome (GOLD analysis project Ga0172372, IMG submission 114544) | Freshwater microbial communities from Kabuno Bay, South-Kivu, Congo - kab_092012_9.5m | ecosystem: Environmental > Aquatic > Freshwater > Lake | place: Democratic Republic of the Congo...
GCTGGATTAAATGATGAGTTTAAAAAACTTGTTCAAGTTCCAGCTATGAAAAAGCGCATTGATTATTTAGAAAAAGCAATACAAAATCCAATTGATGATAGAGATTATTTTAAGAACGTAGTTTTATTTTCTATGTTTGTTGAAAGTGTTTCTTTATTCTCACAATTCTTAATCATGATGTCTTTTAATAAGCATAAGAATGTTTTAAAAGGTATTTCAAATGCTGTTGAAGCAACTTCAAAAGAAGAAGATATTCATGCAAGATTTGGATTTGATATTGTAAATATTATTAAAAAAGAAAATACAGGTTGGTTCAATGAAGTTATGATTGAAGAAGTAAAAAAATTAGTTCTTCAAGCAAATCAAGCTGAAGCAGAAATCGTAGATTGGATTTATGGAAATATTGATTTAGACTTTTTACCAAAAGCACTTGTAAAAGAATTTATTAAAGATAGATTTAATAAAGCTATGAATGCTATCGGTCTAGAAAATATGTTTGAAATAAATAATGATATGATAAAAGAAACTGCATGGTTTGCAGAAGAAATGTTAAGTACTAAAAATGTGGACTTCTTTGTAAAGAGAAGCACGGCTTATTCAAAGAAAACTAAGTCATTCACAGAAGACGACCTTTTCTAGGAGGCTTATATGGCATTTGAATGGTTGAACAAAGAGTCGCGCAAGTTTTTGTCACGCGGCTACTTACTGGAAGGACAAACTCCAGAAGAAAGAATTAGACAAATCGCAAATAAAGCTGAAGAATATTTAGGTATTCCAGGTTATGCGGATAAATTTTATGATTATATGGGAAGAGGTTTTTTCTCGCTGTCCTCACCTGTGTGGTCAAACTATGGTATTGATAGAGGTCTTCCTGTATCTTGCTTTGGTTCGTTTATTGAAGACGACATGCAGTCTATTCTCTACGGTCACGCAGAGAATGGTATGCTTATGAAAGGTGGCGGTGGAACATCTGGCTACTTCGGTGAATTGCGCGGACGTGGAGCTCCAATTAAAAATAGTGGAGAATCTAGCGGTGCGGTTCATTTTATGAGAATGTATGATACTTTAGCTTCGGTTGTTTCCCAAGGTAGCGTGCGCCGGGGTTTCTTTAGTGCTTACTTACCTATTGAGCACCCTGACGCAGATGAGTTCTTAGATATTGGTACCGAAGGTAATCCTATTCAAGGGCTTACTCATGGAATTACAGTTACCGACGCCTTCTTAGATAAAGTAAAAGCAGGAGATAAACAAGCCCGCAAGTTATGGGCAAAAGTATTACAACGTAGAGCAGAAATTGGTTATCCATATATTCTATTTACTGATAATATCAATAAGGGCAGACCTGATGTTTATAAAGATAAGAACATGCCAATCTTCGCGAGTAACATGTGTTCAGAAATTGCGCTTCCTTCTAATCCCAACGAAACTTTTACCTGTGTATTATCTTCAATAAATTTATTACACTGGAATGAAATCGTTAATACTGATGCTATTGAAACTTTAACATACTTCTTAGATACAGTAGTTACAGAGTTTATCAAAAAAACAGAAGTTAGAGAGTATTATAAAAGACCAAGAAACTTCGCTATAAGACATCGCGCTTTAGGACTTGGAGTTTTAGGTTGGCACTCATACTTACAATCAAATATGATTTCCTTTGAAAGTCGGACTGCGGCTAAAAAGAACTTAGATATTGCAAAAACTCTTAAAGAAAGAACTTATAAAGCCTCAGCTGAATTGGCCGCAAAGTTTGGAGAACCAGAGCTGTTAAAAGGTTATGGTCGTCGCAATACAACATTGATGGCTATTGCTCCTACAAAGAGTTCATCTTCAATTTTGGGACAAGTTTCTCAATCTATTGAGCCTGAGTTTTCTAATTATTATGTTAAAGATTTATCTAAATCTAAAACAACAATTAAAAACCCATATCTGAAAAAGCTTTTGAAAAAATATGATAAAGATACAGAAGAAATTTGGGACTCAATCCAAAAAGCAGATGGTTCAGTACAACACTTAAAATTCTTGACTCAAGAAGAACGAGAAGTATTTAAAACATTTGCCGAAATCAATCCACACGCTATTATAGACCAAGCTGCTGTTCGTCAAGAATACATCGATCAAGCACAATCAATTAATTTAATGATGCCTGCAAGCGTTCCTGTTAAGGAAATTAACGCACTCATGCTATACGCCCACGATATGGGAGTAAAAACATTGTATTATCAATTTGGTATGAGTCAAGCGCAAGAACTCTCTCGTAAGAAAGTTATGAATGAGGGTTGCGTAAGTTGCGAAGGTTAATTTAATTAAACACGACTTTATTGGAAAAGGAGAAGTTGGTTTAAAATATCAAAACGCCCATATTTCATCTTGGCGTTTTATGGAGGATATTGATGAAAAAATTTATGACTATGGCCGCAGTAGCCTTTACTGCAATTTTAGCGGGATGCGCCCCACAAGAAACATTTGAAATCGCATTAGTTACGGACATTGGTGATATTGATGATAAATCTTTTAACCAAGGTACATGGGAAGGTATTGTAGAATACGCAGAAGAAAATGAAGTAACTTATGCATATTATAAACCAACAGCAGTTGATAATACAGAATACGTAAATACAATTGATTTAGCCATTGAAGGTGGAGCAAAAGTTGTTGTTACTCCTGGTTTCTTATTTGAAACCCCTATTTTCTTAGCTCAAGATCAACATCCTGATACAAGCTTTATTCTTTTAGATGGTGTCCCACATAGTGCAGACTATTCAGAATTCCGTCAAGAAGATAATGTCTTATCTATTCTTTACGCAGAAGAACAATCTGGTTGGTTAGCTGGTTATGCGGCTGTCGCCGATGGTTATCGTAAACTAGGTTTTATGGGTGGTATGGCTGTTCCCGCAGTTGTTAAATTCGGTATTGGATTTGCACAAGGCGCAGAAGCCGCCGCAATTGATTTAGGTTTAGTTTCAATTCCAGAAATTTCACCTATTGAAATTCATTATCACTATACCGGTGATTTTGCAGATACTCCAGAAAATGCTGGAACTGCACAAACTATGTTTGAAAGTGGTGTTGAAGTCATTTTCGCAGCCGGTGGTGCTGTTGGTTTATCTGTGATGTCAGAAGCCGAAAAAGCTGGTATGAAAGTTATCGGTGTTGACGTCAACCAAGGTCCAGGTGGTGCAGACTTATCTGATACCGTGATCACTTCCGCAATGAAGGGATTAGGCACCTCTGTTATTCAAGCTTTAACAGCTTATTATAATGATGAGTTCCCAGGCGGAGAAGTTTGGGTATTAGAAGCTGCAAATGATGGTGTTGGTTTACCAACTGACGAAGCCTCTTGGGGTTTTGAAAACTTTACAGTAGAAGAATACGAAGAAGTATATGCTGATTTAGCAGAAGGTTTATACGTAGTATTTGCAAATGACGTCTATGGTGTTATAAATGCAGAAACTCTAGACTTACTAGATGCTGATTTAGGCTTAGTCGACTTAGTTTGGGTTGCTTAATTTAGTTTTATAAAATTAGACTTTTTTCAAAGTATATGCTATAATTATAGTATAGAAAAGAAAAAAGTCTTTTCATTTAAAGGAGCAACAGATGCAAAGAACTGAAGTAAGAAAATTATGTAATAAGTGTCTTAAAGAACTTGTAACGCTTGGTTATGATATGCCTCCGGTTATATTTGATTTAGATTATAACTCGGTAAAAACAATGGGCTTATGTGCTAAGCGCGCTACTGATTTTTTTATTATACAAATATCAAGATTTCACTGGGAAAATAACCCAGAAGAAGAAGTTAAAAATACTATAATGCATGAACTAACTCATGCAATAGACAGAAATAAACATGCACATAGTTTTGAATGGGCTAAGTTAGCTCGCGAAGTATCTTTAAAAACCGGGACTAATATTACAATGTATGCGGCTCATACAGAAGGTGAAGATAAAGCATCTATGGAGCGGGCTTTTGCATATGTTGATTGCGGCGAGTGTGGTTATAGACATTATGTATTTAAGAGAACAAAAGTTTATAAGACTGAAGCAGCCGGGTATCACTGTGCTACATGCGGCCCGAAGTCAAAACTTACTTTTGTAAAATTAAAGTAGAGGTGCAAAATGAATAAATATATTTTAAGTCTAATAGTATTAACATCATGTAGTAATGTAGGTTTAAATGTTACAACAGAAAAAATTAATACCGATTTTATAAAAATGACTAGAACCTATTACTCAATTAATAGTCAAATATTTATAGAAGATGATGGATATAATATTATTGATATTACAGATACTATAAATAATAATACAACATATAATATATATTTCAAATTTATTAAATATATTGATATTGATGAAGAAGAATTTACAATTGGCTATGCAGAATTTGGTAATTATCCTGATCTTATTAATGTTCATAGTTTTAATGTATGTTATTATGATAGTTTAATATTACAATATTGTATACCTTTAGTATATGAAATTCCAAATAATACCTATTTTAGCGGGACTTTAATTCAATATATAAGTCACATACAGCAATATACAGTTTTTCAAGATTTAACAGAAAACAAAGAGGAGTTTATAAATAATTTTATAAATTTATTTCAACCAGTTTGGAATATAGATTGGCAATATGATTATCAAATTTAGTTCATAAAAATTGACTTTTTTACAAGACTATGTTATTATTATTATAATGCTAAAAGATAAGTAGAGCGCCTTATCAATAGCAATATATAAAAAGAAAATAAAGGAGGAAAACGAATGGAAAAAATTACGCTTACAGCAAAAACAGCTTCCGTTATTAGTTTTTTACAAGCTAATCACGGCCAATACTTCGGCGACGAAATCGCTGCCGCAGTCGGTTTAAACCCACGAGGAATTCACGGTGTTCTGAATTCATTAGTGAAAAATGGTTTAATCGAAAAGGTTGATACCGAAAGAACGATTTCAGCAGATGGCGTCGATGTCGTCAAGTCATACAAAGTGTATGGACTTACACCCAAAGGTGAGACATTTGACGTTGAAGCAGCGACTATTGACGCTGAATAATATCAATTAAAGATATAGGACAAACCTATAATTTATTCATGGAGGAATAAAAATGGACGCAAACAAAGAATTAGCCAAACAAAACAGTTTTAAAATCGTAGGGGACTTAGTCGAAGTTAACTTAGATACAAAGACCTCTGCACGTAGTGGTAAGGATTTTATCTCTGGCAAAATCGTTGTTAAATCATTAATTAATGGTAGACAACAACTTACCGAAGTAGAACTTTATTCAAACAAGTTCAAACAAGATGGAACACCCAATAAGCTTTATGACACATACGCCAACTTAGGCGCGCTCTTAAATAAACGTATTCGTGTTTCCGGAGAATTAGGTGAAAGCCGTTTCTTCTCCACACAAAATTCGCAATTAGTTTCTACGGTTATTAACCGTGGTCGCTATGTTGCCCCAGCCGATACTGGTGAAAAAGATACAGCAGATTTCTCATTTGCTGGTTATATCGTTAAACCTCTTTACGAAAAGAACGCTAAAGACGGTGAATTACTTGCTTATGAAATGATTGTTGCACAAGCAAACTGGAACAATACTAAACCTAACTATGTTAAGTTTACAATTGCAAAAGACAACAAAACCGCAATTAACGCTATCCAAAAGCTTTATGAAAAAGGCATGACAGTTAGTGTTCGCGGAACAATCTCTGTCGTTACCGAAGATGTTCAAGTTTCTGAACAAACAGCATTCGGTGAATCGACTCGTGTTTATCACAACACATATAAGAACTACCTTATTCAAACTGGTTCTCAACCATTAGACAAAGGTGCTTATACCCCACAAGACATCAACGAACTTACTCGTGCTTATAATGACGAAGGTATCGCAATTGAAAATGCGGTCAAAGGTCAAGCTACAACTGGTAAAACAACCACTGCAGCGCCAGCACCAGCTAAGACTCCAAGAACGTCTTTGCTTTAATCCAAACACAAAAGGGAGCTGTTTAATTACAGCTCCTTTTACTAATTAACAGGAGAGTGAACAAATGGATTTAACTAAATTACAACCACACGTTATTTCAGAAAGTCTTCATGATAAAATCTTTTTATTTTATGGTGAAGCAGGTACTCGCAAAACAACTGTCGCTGCAGAATTTGAAGGAAGCTTAATTGCTGCTTTTGAAATCGGTTATAAATTTATTGATGGTGTTAAAGCGCAACCAGTTCAAAGCTGGTCCGACTTCAAACAATTTCTTCGTGAATTGAAAAGAGATGAAGTAAAAGCTATGTTTAAAACAATTGTTATTGATACAGTCACTTTAGCTTATTCCGCATGTATGGAATATGTCTTAGGTCAGTACGGTGTAACTGATGCTGGTGATCTTGGTTTCGGTAAAGGTTGGAGAGCAATTCGTAAAGAATTTGAAAAGTCAATACTATCTATTCCACAAATGGGCTACGGGTTAGTCCTTATCGCACACGCGGATGAAATTGAAGAAAAAAATAATATCAAGAGTAAAGTAGATATTGATAAGCGCCCTGCGGCGATTATTAAAGGTTTAGCAGACTTTATTTTCTATGTTCGTAAAGAATATAAAGATAATACTGATGGAGCCCTAACTACTGAAAATCAAACAGTATTTGCCTATAATCAATTAGTTGAAATTGAAACTAAAACGCGTTCTCGTTACTTCTCTACAAGATTTGAATTTACTTATGATAATCTTAGAGCAGAAATGAAAAAAGCTATTGAACAACAAAAGAAAGTTGAAGGCATCGTTACCGTTCAAGAAAAAGAATTTAGCTTACATGAATTAGAAGTAGAAGACTTCGAACAATTAAGACTTGATGTAGTTAATCTTGCTAAACAGCTTTTAGAAACAGATGCGTTCCAAATTGTAGAACAAAAAATTATTACAATTATGGGCCCAGAAATTAAACTTAGCCAAGCAAGTAAAATATACGAACCCCAACTTAAAATACTTCAACAAGAACTTTTAGACATTAAAGCGTCATTATAATGACTAGGAAAGAATTAGAGCAACTTATTGCTGAATTATATGGTGTAGAAGCCATTAATTCAATGATAGATTCTCAAATTACCAAATTCCAAAAACTGCACGGCTATACTGAAAAAGATATAGCTCGTGCGGTTGCTTATTATGTTGAGGTATTGGGTAATGTGCCAGATCGAAGAAAAGGCATAGGTATAGTTCCCTTTGTCATGGAAGAAGCGCAACGTTATTATAATGCTCAGGCAGTAGAACGTGCGCGTCTAAAAGATGAGGCGCAAAAGATTAAAACGGTTGAAACCAAAGTTATAAAGGTTAAACCTAAAAAATACAAACCACATAGTGGTAGGTATATAGTAGACATCGAGAATTTATAACAGAAAGCAGAGGTGAGTAGTCGTGTCAAAAGCACTATTCGACAGAAATGCGGCTATGATGATTATTGCTGGTCTTATTAAAACACCAGAGCTAATCCATGACCAAGAAAATTTCAAACTCACCACTAACGATTTTGATAATGAATTTTATAAAATAGTTTTTGGTGCAATTGCAAACCTTGCGGCTGAAGGTTCACAACACATTTCTCCGCAAGATATTGACCTTTATGTAGGTCAGTTTAATAAACAATATGAAGTATTTAAGGCTGCTGGTGGATATGAATATCTTAGAGGGCTTCAACCCTTTATTGAAAGCATGGATCCGAGTAAGTTTAATTTTTACTATGAAAGATTAAAGAAGTTCACAGTTTTACGAGACCTGCAAAAAGCAGGTATTGAAACTAAAGAGTTTTATAATCCTGAAGTAGACTTCATGCACCTTGATAAGGAAAGTGAAAAACTTAATGCTATCACGGTTGATGAAATCGTAAAGACTATTTTAAAGAAACTTAATAAAGTAGAAGATAGTTTCGTATCAAGAACTATCAATACAACTCAAAAAGCCGCAACAGGCATTAAAGACTTATATTATGAATTGAAAGAAAGACCAGAAGTTGGCAAACCTCTTGAAGGCGATATTTTAAACTATATCGTTAGAGGTGCGCGCTTTGGTAAAATGTATATTAACAGTGCGCCTTCCGGCCACGGTAAAACTCGATTCATGGTTGGCAATGCTTGTGCTATTTCGCTACCGAGAATTGAAGGAAATAAAGTAATCATTAGAGATGATTTAGCTCCTGTTTTGTTTGTAACCACCGAGCAACAAGCCGATGAAATTCAAACACTTCTTCTCGCGTATGTTAGTGGCGTAAATGAAAGAAAAATATTATATGGTAATGCAAACTTTGAAGAAGAACAAAGAATATTACAAGCAATAGAGTTGATTAAAAAATATGAAAACAATTTTATTATTGAAGTAATTCCAGACCCTTCTATTGCATTAATTAGAGCAAAACTTACAAAACATATTCTGCAAAATAATGTGCAGTTTATTTTCTATGATTATATCTTTACAAGTCCCAGCTTATTGGTTGAATATCAACAAAGCAAGATTCGTGAAGACGTAGCATTAATGATGTTATCAAATACATTAAAAGAAATTGCGGCGCAATATGATGTTTTTGTCCAATCAGCAACTCAATTAAACGAGCGCTGGGAGCAAACTATGATTAGAAATGTAAACCATATTCGCGGTAGTAAAGCCATCGCAGATAAGGCTGACGTAGGTATGGTTACAGTTAAATTAGAAGAAATACCAGAAGAAAAAGAAATCATAGAGCAGTTATGTAAACATGCCGGTATTGAAATACCTAATGTTGTAACTGATATTTACAAGAATCGTCGTGGAGAACTAACTAACGTAAAGTTATTTAGGTACTTCGATTATGGGACTTGTAGAATTAGGGATTTATTTTTAACGGGTTTAAATCATAACATACTTAAAAACTATGATAAGATTGAATACGAGACAAAGGAACTAGATCTTCTAGATCTTATGACTCAATCCAAGAAAAATGAGGTAGATCAAAATGGCGAAATCGATTAGAGATTATCGGGAAATGCTTTCGCCTGAAGACATCAAAAGAATTTTAAAAGAGCATGGAGTTGAAGTCGCAAGAGAAAATAATAGCATGATAGTTTATCCTACTGTTTGTCATAATCCCGAACATGATCACGGTAGTCAAAAGTTATACTATTATAAAAAGAACAATATGTTTAAATGCTATACTGAATGCAATGCTGTATTTGATATATTTGAATTAGTTATTAAAATACGGCGACTTGCAGGGGAAGAAATTTCTTTACGCAAGGCAATTCAGATTTGTGGTATTGAAAATAATAATGAAAGCATAGATGAAAATGAATATTATGGAGTTCGTGAGCAATTAGATTATCTTTATGAAATAAATAATAATCCAGAAGATGAACCTACTACTCTAAAGATTTTATCAAAAGATATTATGAATAGATATATCTTTGATTTAAATTATTTAACTCCGTGGATTTCAGAAGCTATTACCCCAGAAACATTAGTAAAGTATGGAATTAAGTTTGATACAATATCAAATGCTATTGTAATACCTTACTACACAGACAATAAAGAATTAGTTGGAGTGCGAGGAAGATTTTTAAACCCAGAGGCAAAAGCAAAGTATATGCCAATGAAGTATAATGGCGAATATCTTGCTCACCCAACAAGTAAAATACTTTATGGTCTAGATATAAATAAAAATGCAATACAGCGATTACAAACAATCATACTATTTGAAGGTGAAAAGAGCGTTATGAAGATGGATAGTCTTTACGGCGACAATAATATCTCAGTCGCGGTTTCTGGCCGCAATCTAAGCAAAGAGCATATAGCGCTACTTATGAAATATGGAGTGCAAAATATTATACTTGGTTTTGACAGAGATTATAAATCACATAAAGAAATAGAGAAAGAATTAAATGAGTATATGGAAATCTTCAAGTATGCTAAGAATTTCTTCAATGTCAGTGTAATAGTCGATTATGACTTCTTATTGGAACATAAAAATGCACCAATAGACCAAGGCAAAGAATTATTTGAACAGCTAATGCTAAAAAGAATATACTTATAAGGTGAATAATGAATAAATTTAATTATAAATTAAAAGAGACACCTATTAACCTCGATAGTAGCAATATTATCGAGGACTACTTACGGTCTCTTGGAATTCAAAAGGTCGAAAGCTTCTTATCAGAACCATCAATCTATGATGAAGAAAGCTATGAAGGTCTTGAAAGAATACATCAATTAGTAGATACCTTGCATGAAGGTTTTACTAATAATCAAAAGTTTTTTATGCAGATTGATAGTGACGTAGACGGTTTCACATCAGCTTCAATATTTTATAGATACTTCAAAGACTTATATCCTGCGGCAGAAATCAAATGTCGTGTTCATAATGGAAAAGAACATGGTATTGTAATGAATTCAATTCCGCAAGATGCTAAATATATTATCATACCAGATGCGGGCTCAAATCAAATTGATGAACAAAAAGAGCTTGTTCGCAAAGGTAAAAAGGTTCTTGTAATAGACCATCACTTAGTTGATACCTATGAAGAAGTTCCAGGTGCAATAGTTATAAATAACCAATTGTCACCAAAGTTTAAAAATAAGTTTCTTAGTGGTGCCGGTATGGTTTATAAAGTAATACAATGCCATAGCAAAAAATATGGTGATAATGAACATCATAAAGAATTTATTGATTTAGCAGCGCTAGGACTGATTTCTGACATGATGGATACACGAGACCTAGACAATAACTTCCTCATTACAGCGGGCTTAAAAACCATTAAAAACCCCATGTTTAAAGCTTTGCTTGCAAAACAATCTTACAGTGTGAGCTCAGTAGAAAAACCTAACAAAATTGACGTTGCTTTTTATATTACGCCCCTGATTAACGCAGTTATTAGAGTTGGCACAGTTCAACAAAATGAACTACTCTTCCAAGGTTTCACAGAGTATGACCATGATGAGGCTTATGAAAAAGAATATAAAGGAAATAAAAGTACTGAAACATTCTACGAAATGTTAGCAAGAATGGCTTATAATATTCGTAATCAACAAAATAAAGAAAAAGAAAAATCTATGGAGTTTATTCACGGTGTTATAAAAGCAGAAAACTTAGACCAAAACATGGTTCTTACCGTTATAAGCTCTCAAGAAGATGATATTACAGTTCCTAAAACAATGACTGGTTTAGTAGCGATGGACATTGTTAAGAATTATAAAAAACCCACAATGCTTTTAAGACCTAGAAACATTGATGGAGAAAACTATTTTTATGGTTCAGCTCGCGCAAATATTCGGCCAGGATTTAAATCTTTTCGTGAAGTTTTGCAACAAAGTGGTTTAATACATTTTGCAGAGGGACACGATATGGCATTTGGTGTTGGAGTTCACGAAGATGACCTGCCTAAATTAAATGCTTACTTAAATGATAAGTTAAAAGATATCGATTTTGGTACAGAAGAAATTGAAGTAGATGCAATCCTTCGCGGCAGAAAAATATCTCACGATATTTTAACAGATTTTGCTAAGTATAACTTCTTATACGGCATGGGGATTCCTCAACCAAAGTTTGCTTTTGAAATCTTTATTACAAGAGATATGATTAATCTTATTGGTAAAGAAAAGAATACAATTAAATTCAACTACAATAATATTGAATTTATTAAATTCGGTGCAAAAGAAATTGTTGCAGAAATGTTTAAAGAACAAGAAGATGGTTTTGTAGATGTAAATCCAAAACTTCGCGTAAAAATTATTGGACGTGCGCAATATAATGAATTTAATGGCACGAAAACACTTCAGATAATTATGGATAACTTCAATTTTGAAAAGTCCACTGGGTCTGATTTAATTTAGAGGTAATATATGGCATTTATAGAATCAAGTCTCCCGCCGATGAAGGTGTTCGTACGTGATGGTTTTTTTTATGACGATCCTGATAACCCAGAGTACAAGGGTAAGTATACGAAGGCGATTCTGATTTCGGTCAGATGTAACGAAGGGTCAGCAGCATTGTTCCAAGTGTTGACAGAGTACGGCATGATGCGAGACAAGTTGCCGATCTCAGCGCTAGCTTGGAAAATTCCAGAAGATGAGTCGGTATGGAATACGTATCCATTCCATGCGCTCCAGTTATGGGATTGCTTCTCTAAAGTGTTCACCTTAGTTACACTCAACTATGTGTACAATGCTAGTGTGGATGTCAGGATGAAAAACCGAACGACATTAGAAGGGACATACTTGTACACTATCCAATGGGGTGCGAACGAAAACAACGGGATGGACTTTACACTGTCCGAAGATCCACAAGAACATAAGTCACACCACTTCATCATGTTGGAAACAGGACAGTTTGCACTACAACCGAACAATCGGATCTTACGTTGGTATGAGCCAAGCTTCGTGACAAAAACGTACGAAGGCAAACCGTGGAAGATTAATACGCAAGAGTACAGTTGCGAACAAGAACATGCTTGGGTAACTGAAGATACAGATGAATTTTTATATGAAGCAGATGTTGTTATTAAAAAATAAATGGAGGTAATTATGATTAATTGGAAATTAGACGAATTAATGAAAGTACAAATGTCAGTGCGAGATGAGGTAATGAAAAAACTTAAAACTGCACCGACTAAAGAAGATCACACTCTTGCTATGCATGTTGAAGTATTTGAATTATTTAATGTAATAGGAACTTGGAAATGGTGGAAACACAGTCATGTTCCTAACAAAGAAAAAATATTAGATGAGCTAGCAGATGTAATTGCTTTCTTCTTATCTTATATGTTATTACTTGAACCAACAAAGCAAGCTCAAGCTGCTATTTGGATGGACGATAACTTTGATAAGTTTATGGATAAAGATGTTGATGTTATTAGATATGTATCTGAAAATATTACCGAAGGAAATCCAACCCCTCCAATGGTATTAATGCTTGCCTCTTTAGCCGCAACAATCAAAACATTAAATTGTGAATGGACAGAAATCATTCACTCATATAACGAAAAAGCTAGAATTAATATTGAAAGACAAAAGAATAATTACTAATTACACATTCAATTACACATTCTAAAATTTGACTTAGAGTATTATTTATGATATAATTATACTATAAGAATGAAAAGGAGGTGTTGTCTATGATAGTTTATAAAGTTACAAATCTTTTAAATAATAAAACTTACATCGGTGTAAGTAAGTTTGACATTGATAAAAGAAAGTGGGAACATTTAAATAAATCTGACAACTCCTCCGATTTTGTCTTTCATAAAGCCATGAGAAAATATGGCAGTGATAACTTTAAATGGGAAGTAATTGACGATGCAAAATCTATTGATGAGTTAAAACAAAAAGAAATATTTTATATTAAAGAGTATAATTCTTTTTACAAAACTGGTCACGGCTATAATATGACCCACGGTGGCGATTTAAATGACCACTTAAAAGGTGAAAGTAGTCCTGTTTCTAAACTTACAGAAGAGCAAGTTTTAGAAATACATAAGTTATTAAAAGACACTTACTTAACATATCCAGAGATTGCAGAAAAATTAAATATACCAGTTGGAGAACATCAACTTTATTATATAAATTACGGAATACATTGGAATATTGATGATGTAAAATATCCAATTAGGGATGATGCTAGAGCTAAAACTAAAATGGGCTCAAATAATCCGCAATCAAAACTTAATGACGTAATTGTTTTAGAAATAATTAATAAACTAAGAAATACTAATCAATCTCAAACCTCTATTGCAAAAGATTATAATCTTCATTATAATACTATAAATGAAATTAATAGATGTTTAAAATGGACTCATGTTCATAACTATACAAAAAATATAAGAAATGGAGTTTAAAATGAATAATAAATATGCAGGACTACATAATCACACGCACTACAGCAATCTTAAGGTTATAGATAGTATCAATAAAGAATCAGATCTTATTGATAATGCCTATGCTAAAGGACTTTCTGCTATAGCGATAACAGACCACGATACTCTTTCCGGACATATTAAAGCAATTCAATACTTTAAAAGTAAATATGCCGATAAAGATTTTAAACTTATTCTAGGGAATGAAGCATATTTAACCCGAGAAGGTTTAAACTCCGAGAACTATGAAAAAGGCGAAAAGTTTTTCCATGTTCTTTTGCTCGCTAAAGACGCAGAAGGACATGAACAACTTCGCAAACTTTCATCTCGTGCTTGGTCTCGTTCTTTCATTCGCGGTGTAATGAGAACTCCAACATACGGAAGCGACTTAAAAGAAGTCATTGGTGCAAATCCAGGACATCTTATTACAACAACAGCCTGCTTAGGTGGTGTAACCGGTAGTCTGTTTGTTTCCTATGGTGCGGCAGCCTTAGATGATATTGCTGCTCACTTGGAAAAGATGGAACAACTCTTCGGTAAAGATA
>Ga0172372_10007705_pt1 | contig 14413 bp, 8 predicted proteins | sample LakKiv5m_2_FD_114544 | JGI IMG/M metagenome (GOLD analysis project Ga0172372, IMG submission 114544) | Freshwater microbial communities from Kabuno Bay, South-Kivu, Congo - kab_092012_9.5m | ecosystem: Environmental > Aquatic > Freshwater > Lake | place: Democratic Republic of the Congo...
CCACGACCAGTCCGCGCAGACGCATGCTCTTGCTCCCTGACCACCGTGTCGCCGGGGTGTCCCGGGTCTGTCAGTGACCGAGGGCATTCCAATACATGTAAGGACAACAAGTCAAGTAGACGCAACCCTCCGCCGCGTGTGCGCTCAGGGCTCGATCAGTACCACCGGCGTCCGACGCCGCAGATCCGCGATCCACTCGGCGATCAGCGCCTCGCGGCGCTCCTCGGCGGCGAAGCGCTGCCGCAGGTAGGCCTCGACATGCAGGTCGTCACGTACCCGCGCACGCAGGTGCTCACGCGTCAGGCCTCCGGCATCGAGCACCCGCGTCAGTGCCTCCGACCCGCCGACCCGCATGTCGAGCTCCCGGATGCGTGCCTCGAGGGCCGCCGGCTCGACCCGCACCGGAAAAAAGCGTTCGGCCTCGCGCAGCTGCAGCTCGCGATCGACCAGGCGATTCACCGCCGATGCCGACACGCCCTCACCCTCGAGCAGCCCGAGCCGCTGAGCCGTCAGCACGTCCGACTGCAGCAGCGGACGCCCTCCGACAATGGCGACCGTCCGGTCAAGCAGCACGGGTGCCTGCAGCGTCGCCATCACGAGCAGCGCGGGCCAGATCAGCAGCGGCATCAGAAGGCCTGCCCCAGCGAGATATGCAGCACGGCACGGCGCTCGCGCGCCCCCGCCAACATTGGCTGCGGCTGCAGCTTGATGCCCACGTCAATGCGAATCGGCCCGATGGGCGACCGGTAGCGCACCCCCACACCGGCCGCCGTCCGCAACGCGCCGACGTCGATGTCGCTCGCCCGCCGGTAGATGTTGCCGGCATCGAGAAAGGCCACGAGGCCGAGTCCCTTCCAGTAGGGGGCCCGCACTTCCGAGTTGAGCACCAGCAGCCCGGCACCGCCTTGCGGAAATCCCTGCTGATCGATGGTGTCGGCGGTCCCGAGCCGGTCGAGCGCAAAGCCGCGCACGGTCGTGTCGCCGCCGGCGAAGAACCGTTCGCTCGCCGGCACGTTCTCGACGACATCAATGACCGGGCGGCCGCTGCTGTCGACCACAGGGGCCCCCGTGTCGTCGAGGCGTGGCACGTTCCGGGGAAAACCACGGGCCACGCCCACGCGCACACCGCCGGCCACCACCATCCGCGTGCCCGGCACTCGACGGTAGGCGAACGCCTGCGTGAATGCCTTGGCAAAGCCGACTTCCGATCCGATGGCACGCGCCGCCACCGATCCGTCGACGCCGAGCAGCAGGCCGCGCGTCGGGTCGAGCAGATCGTCGCGCGAATCGCGCAGCAGTCCCGTGAACACCGTCGACAGCCGCACCTGCGGGAACAGCCGGTCGATGAGCAGCCGGTCTTCCGGGGCGATCTGCTGGTTCGACAAGCGCGTGTAGTCGGCTGTGTAGCGCGCCGTCGCCGTCAGCCGTTCCGCGAACCGGCGCGCGTAATCGACGCGCACACCACGACGATTGAACGTGAAGCTTGCGCGGATGCCCTGCTCGAGAAACGCCGTCACCAGCGCGTCACCCGCGCGGCCGAAGGCCCGTGGCTCGCGGAAGGTGGCCGCGAGCCGATAGTCGTTGAGGCCATACCCGCCGACAGCCGGGGCAGACGTGCCATCGACCTCGGGATCGACCGGTCGTAGTGACACACGCCCGAAGAGGCTGGCCGTGCGGTTCTTCCCCCAGAAATTCCGACGCGTCAAGTCAAAGAAGGTGCGGGGCGCGACCTCGATGCGCTCCACGGCGCCCGAGCCGTCGGCCGCCTGCCGGGGCCGCTGGCCGGCCTCGACGCCCCCGCCGTAGGTGAGGGTGGTGGGCGGGGCCTCTTCCACGGTAACCAGCACGTCACGGATCGGCGATCCGGTGCGCGGCACGTCACTGATGCGCACGCGCCTGAAGAGCCCCAGTTGGCTCACGCGGCCCTGGCTGTCTGCCAGCGCTGCCGGGGTGAGTGGCTGTCCCGGCACCACGGTCAACTCGCGCGCGATCACGCGCGCATCGGTGCGGACGTTGCCCGTGATCAGCACGCGATCAACGAGCGCCTGCTCACCCTCGTCGATGGTCCACTGCACGTCAGCCTGCCCGCCGTCCGACGACACAGTGACCGTCGGGGTCACTTGCACGGAAAGAAATCCGCGCCCGCGATAGTCACGTTCGATGAAATCCCGATCAGCCGCGACGAGCGGCCGATAGAAGGGGCGCCCGGCCTGCAGGCTCAGTTGCGGCAGCACCTCGTCTGCGCGCGTCGTCCCGGTAGTCACCACCTGCACATCCGATACCGTCACGCGCGGCCCCTCGGAGACCACGTACCGCACATCGACGGGACGCTGGCGTTCATCCCCCGCCCCGGTCTCCGGCAGCACCTCGACCGTCATCTCGACGCGCACCTGCTCGAAGCCGCGCACCCGGCAGAGCTCGGCAATTGCCGCACCGACGGTCGCCGCGCGCGCATCGGCAAACGGGCTGCCTTCGGGCAGAAGCACCAGGGCCCGCACGTCATCGGCTGGCACGGCCCGCATCCCTGTCACCTCGGCCTGCCGCACGCGATGCAGCACCCCGCGCGACACGGTAAACGTCAGGACGAGATCACCCCCGCTCTCCGTGCGCCGGTAGGGTGCCTGGGCCTCGCGGAATCCCCGTTCCCGCAGATAGCCCTCGATGTTGCGCCCGGCATCCTCGAGCAGGTCCTCGTCGATGGCCCGCTGGGCGTCGATCGGCACCAGCGAATCAAGGGGAGCGCCACTCAGCGAATCGCCGGCGTACACCACGCGGACGGGCCGTCCCGCGTCCACGGCAATCTCCACCACGGCCCGGTCATCGGCCTCGATGGTCACGGTATCGTCACGAACGGTGGCCTCATAGAACCCCTCGCGACGGAGGGAGGCTTCGTAGTCGAGCATTCGCGCGGCCACGTCCTGCGGGTCATACACACCGCCCAGTGCCAGGCCCAGCCGATCGAAGATGCGCTGCTGCGGATCGGTCGGAGCGCCCGTGAGCCTGAGCGCCCCCACCTGCAGGCGCGCGCCTGGCGACACGGTGACACGCGCCGTCGACGGCCCGCCCTTGCTCCCGGGTTCGAGGCGCGCCGTGGCCGTCGCGCGCCGGAATCCGCGGGCCCGATAGAACCCTTCAATCGACGACATCAGGTCGGGCAAACGCTCGGCGGTCCACTGACCGCCGAACCGGTCGGCCACCACCTGACGCTGCACGTCGCGATCGAGGGTCCCGGCCCCCTCCAATACCACCCGTGTCACCAGCGGCACCGGACGGACGCGCCACACCACACGGATACCGCCCGGCACCGTCTCTGTCGCCACCCGCACATCGTCGTACCGATTGAGGCCCACCAGGTGCGCGATCGTCGTCCGGATGTCGACGGCGCGCAGGGGCTCACCTGCTCGCGTGTCGATCAGATCGCGCACCGACGCCGGCACGACAGCACCGTCGGTCGTCTCGACGTCCACGGCGACGACCCGCGCACCGAGAGCGGGCGACACCGGTTGCGCCACGGCAGACGCGGCCATCACGATGAGCGACAGCCATGACACCACCAGCCGCATCAGAAGGTGTGCCTCTTGCGCACTTCGAGCGCGTAGGTGCGATCTTCATTCTGCGAAAGAATCCACGCCAGCGTGTCGCTCTGATCGAATTCCAGCAGGATGATTTCGTCACGCGTCGATGAGGTCAAGCTGCGGGCGTACGTCAGATAGATGCGATCGGAAATCCGCTTGCCCAGCGTGATACGTGCCGACGGGTTCACATTGAGCCGCGCCGACTGCTGATAGGGATCGACCAGCAGCGGGGTGATCTGGAACGAGTCGATGCCGAAGGTGTCCTGCACCACCTTGCCCACTTCCGCCGACAGCGTGCCCGTCAGCGCACGCGTGGCCCGGGCTTCGAGCAGGCGCTGCTCGCGCTCGTTGGGCCGCTGTTGCGCCGCGAGTTCCACGTCGCCACTCGGGGTGATATCGCTGAAGAGCATCGTCAATATCTCGAGGGGCGGCAGCGGCGGATCGGACGTGAACTCGGGCTGCAGCCGCTCGGTCGTGCCGGCCATCCTGAGGCGCACCAGATAGGTCTGCCCCGGTACACGCACGCGCGTCATCGCCTCCACGTCGAAAAACGGCATCAGCCGCTCGGGATTCGTGAAGTCGAGGTTGCCGCGTGTGACGAGATAGCGCCGCCCCTCGAAGCGCACCTCACCTCGCTCGATGTCAGCCCGCCCGATCACAATCGGCCGCGCTGACGTGCCACGCACGTTCAGGTCGGCACTGGCGACGATGCGGGCCTGGCTGTTCTCGATGCGAAGCGATGACGCGGCGACCACGCGCACGTCGAGCGTCAGGGTGCTGTCCGATGCGGGGGTCAGGGCCCCTTCGACCGCGGGCACGGCGGCGGCGTCGCTGCCGCCGCTCACGCCGCTGAAGAGTCCGCCCGTCGTGTCGATCTCCGACGACCAGACGGCATCCTTCACCGTGATCGTGCCGCTCAGCACGGGAGCCGATGGCGGCCCCTGCAGGGCCAGTTGCGCATCGACCAGCGACCGCATCCCGTCCGGCACCCGCAACCGCATGTCGGTGGCCGACACGGTCGCGTCAAACTCACTCAGCGCAAGTCCAGAGAGGCCGAGGCGCCCGCCGAAGCGGATGGCGCCGCCGGCCACGCGTCCGGTGAGCCGATCGAGTTGCACCCCGGTCGGCGTGAACGCGACCAGGCCCGTCAGGCCCTCGAGCGCATGCGGCAGGGCAAAGCTGCGCAGACGCCCGTCGATGAGCCGCGCCTGTCCCGACACCGACGGAGCGTCGACGGTGCCGCTGATGCGCGCCGCCAGGTCCGCGCGGCCGGTCGTACGCACGTCAGGCACGAGCCCCTCGAGTACGGCGAGGTTGGCCGAGCCCGTGGCCGCCAGCGCCAGCATCCGGGTCGGTACGTCCACCGTGCCGGTGAGGTCGAGCGCCGTGTCCTCTCCGGCGAGGCTGAACGCATCAAGTCGCAGCCGCTGGCGGTCCATGCTGATGCGCACGTCGCCGCGGTTGCGCAGGCGATAATCGAAGAACGTCAGCGCCAGCGACTCGCCCTGCACATCGACGCGCAGTGCATCGAGGTTGTAGAGTTCGCCCACGGCGCGCACCGTGCCCGACGCCACGGCCGACACGTACGGCGAAAAGGTCGGGTCGTACGCCCGCAGGTAGGGATCGAGCGACGTATCGGTGACCCGGAACGAGATGTCGCAGTCCATCTCGTCGGTCAGCGACACGCGACCGGTGCCGCTCACTGCGAGACGCACCGACGCCGCGTCGAACTCGTAGACCATGTCGATGCCGCGCACGCCGAGGCGTCCGGTGACCTCGCCAACCCCTTCCTCGCCGTAGAACAGGTCCTGAATGCTGAACCGCACGTCGTAGCGGGGAAGGTCGAACTCGCCGCTGCCGCTGGCCGTGAACGAAAACCGTCCGCTGAATCGGGGGCCGACATCAAGCTGTGGCACGACCATCGACTCGACAGCCACACCGCTGCCCGCCACATTGAACGAGTACGCCCCGGCCCACGCCACGTAAGCGGCTCCGGTCGACGTGGCACCGCCCTTCCGGATGACCATGCCGTCGAGCCTGACGCCGGCGCCTTCAAACTGCAGCGCCGCATCGCCGTGATCGATGGGTTCGTCGTAGACAACCGCCTCATCGAGGGCCAGGCGCCCGAAGCCATACGGCCCTTCGTAGTCGCCATACAGATGCAGATCGCCCGACAGGCGGCCGTCCACTTCATACGCTTCCAGCTCGAAGGCATCGCGGAAGTCGGCCAGCGGCCTGCGGTCGAAGCGGAACCGCGCATCCATCTGCTCGCCACCATCTGCCCGGGGATAGCCCAGCGAGAACATCCCCGTGATGTCCAGCGTCGAATCGTCGTGGCGCACCTGCGACCGGCTCACGTTCGCATAGCTGTTCTCGACGACAAAGTCAGCATCGACTTCATCCCACACGACGCCCCAGGCACGCATTTCGTCGCCGCGCAACCGACCGGTGATGCGCGGTCTGCGCAGCGGACCGGTCAGCACCCCGTCATAGTGGCCGATGCCGTCGACGAGCACCGCCGCCGTCGGAGCGCCCACTGCCGTCAGCACCCCGGCCATGAAACGATCGCTTGCCTGCCAGTTTCGGCTCGTCACCGAGAACGGCAGGCGTGAGTCGTTGCCCCAGGCCGTGGTACCCGAAAACACCAGGTGTGTCTCTGGCGTCGACAGTTCCGACCGGTCGAGCGTGATGCCGCCTTCATTGAAACGGAACACGCTGCGTCCGGCCACCGGCACCGGCGCACGCGGCGTGTGGCTGCTGAACGGGCCCTGCTCGAGCGCCCGCGCCCGGGCCTCTTCAATCGCCTCGACCGGCAGCGCCGCTGTCTGGAGGGGCACGCCCGTGGGCCCCGTCACCGACAGGGTGCCGCCACCGTCACGCTTCCAGAACTCGCTCATCGGCCACGACAACCGGGCATCGCCGCTGGCCGTGCCGTCGAGCCGGAGGCCGGCCACCTCGAGCGCATCCGTCAGGTTCCGAAGGTCGACGCCGTCGTAGGTGCCGGCGATGGCTGCGCGCGGACGCACATCGACGCGGGCCATGGGCGCCATCGCATACGAGAACGCCACGCGTCCGCCGTGAAAGTCACCCGTGGCATCCGTGAAATCAAGCCGCGACGGCACCCACAGCAGATTGCCGCGCAGCCGCTGCAGCCTGAACCGGTTGATGGTTGCATCCTCGGAGGACACAAGGCCGCGCAGTTCCCGACCGCCCTTGAAATAGTGGTACTGACCACGAAAGCGGGCCTCTCCCGTCATGTCAAACGGATACCCCTGGAAGAACAGGTGCCGAATGCGCGCCAGCGGCATCCGTGAATCGAACTGCCAGGTCTGCTCGGGCCAGTGCGCTGCGTCGAGTACGCCCGTCATGACATGCACGCCCTCGTCGGTGCGCAGCTCGACGCGGTCGAACAGCACCTTGCCGTCAGCCACGGCAAAGCTGCCGTCGAGGGCCTCCTGCATCGGCAGATAGTTCTGCACCCAGAGCGTGCTGTCGGAAAACGACAGCCGCCCGCGCAGATCGGCCAGTTGTGTCACCGAGATGTCGACGTGCTGCGTCGAGATGCTCCACTGCGAGCCGTAGTCGCGGAATTCGAGCGCACCGTTGCCGAGATGAATGGACTGCAGCGACGTCGTGACCAGGCTCGGCCCTGTCCTCGGCGGACGTGGCGGTCCTGTGAGTCGGGGAAACGTCTGGCGCCCGTTGGGATAGCTCTCGAGCACCATCGTCCAGTCGCGCACCTCGACGGCATCGATGCGCAGTTCGCGGTCGACGAGCGTCCGCCACGTGAGGGTCAGTTCGACGCGATCCGCCACCAGCCACGGATCTTCTCCCTCATACATGCCATCGATCACCAGGTCGTCGATGACCAGGCGGCCCTGGCCAATCTGCACGCCCAGCCGCCCGATGTGCACACCGCGGTCGAACCACGTGCGCCCGAATGCCTCGGCGCGGCTCCGCAGCACGGGCCCCAGATCGATGCTGACCACGCTGACCAGCACCACCGCCGTGACAATCGCCAGCGTCAGCCCGGTGGCCCGGGCCGAGCGTGCGAGAGCAGTCAGGCGGGGATGCACGCGCGGCTACTCCACCGTCACCAGCAGGGCGCCTGCGTCCACGGACTGGCCTTCGACGGCGCGCACCGTCTTCACCGTGCCGGCGCGGGTCGCCTTGAGTTCGTTTTCCATCTTCATGGCCTCGACGACGACGAGCCCCTGCTTCGGGACGACCGCATCGCCTGGGGCGACGAGCACCCGCACCACCCTGCCCGGCATCGGGGCCGTCACCTGCTGCGGGCCACTGCCGGCCGCACCGGCATCGCTGCCCCTTCGGCCGAAGCGCGATACCGGCATCACCATGATGGTGTGTCCATCAAGTGCGACGGCATAGCCCCCGCCTCGCTGGGCCGAGACTGTGGTGTCGATGCTGCGGCGCACGCCGTCGGTGTCGGCCACAACCAGCGACAGACCATCGCCCGCCACCTGACGCGCGTCGACGAGAAAGGCCTGCCCGTCGACGATGACGGTCAGCTGCTCGCCACTGCCACTCACCTCCACCTGCCGGCGTCTCCCGTTGATGTCGAGTTCCACGTGCACAATGGCTCCTTGCTGCGTGCGCTACGACCGCAGGCCCGACTGCCGCGCGGCCTGCTGCCACCGGCTCGGGACGTGGGCCACCGGGGGCGGGGCGATCGTCGCCGTGCCCATCCGCATCCGCACGGCGACCGCAATGGCTGCCAGTTGCTCGTGCTGCCCCGTGCACGGCACCAGCGGCTCGCTGCCCCGTGTCCCGAGTTTGCGATCGATGAATGTCGTATCGAACCGACCCGCCTGGAAGTCGTCGTCTTCGAGAATCCAGCGGAAGAACGGAATCGTTGTGCGGATGCCGCGCACTTCGTATTCGGCAAGGGCACGCCGCATGCGTGCCAGCGCCGTCACCCGATCATCGGCCCATGTAATGAGCTTCGAGATCATCGGATCGTAGTAGATGGGCACCTCGCCGCCTTCATACATGCCGCTGTCATCGCGCACCCCGGGCCCCTGCGGCACCCGCAACCCGTGCACGCGACCCGGCGACGGCATGAAACCGGTATCGGGGTCTTCCGCATAGATGCGGCACTCGACGGCATGTCCGCGCGGCGCAACCGCCCGTGCCGGATCGATCGTCAGCCGCTCGCCACGCGCAATGCGCAGCTGCCACTGCACCAGATCGATGCCCGTCACCTGTTCCGTGATCGGATGTTCCACCTGCAGGCGCGTGTTCATTTCAAGAAAATAGAACGACCCGTCCTCATCGAGCAGGAACTCGATCGTGCCGGCATTGGTGTAGCCGGCCTGCCGTGCCACCGCCGCAGCGGCATCGGTCATCCGCCGGCGCAGGTCTGCGGAGACCGCCAGTGACGGGCTTTCTTCCACGACCTTCTGGTGCCGCCGCTGGATGGAACACTCGCGTTCGACAAACGGCACCACCGTGCCGTAGTGATCGGCGAGCAACTGCACCTCGATGTGCCGCGGCGCGAGGATGCGCCGCTCGAGGTACACCGCCGAGTCGCCGAATGCCGAGTCCGCTTCCGATCGGGCCGCACGCAGGGCCGAGGGCAGGTCCGCCGCCTCTGTGACCATCCGCATGCCCTTGCCACCACCGCCGGCCACGGCCTTCAGCATCAGGGGATAGCCGATGCGCTCGGCCACCGCCAGCACGTCCTCGTCCGACACATCGTCAGCGAGCGGCGTTTCGGTCCCGGGCACGACGGGCACGCCGACGGCCATCGCCACCTGGCGCGCGGCCGTCTTGCTGCCCATCAGGGTGATGGCCTCGGGCGAGGGACCGACAAACGTCAGGCCTGCCTCGGCACACGCGGCAGCAAAATCTTCGTTCTCGGCCAGAAAGCCATAGCCTGGATGCACGGCATCGGCACCGCTCTGCCGCGCGACCTCGATCATCCGATCGATGCGCAGGTAGCTGTCGCGGGGCGGATTGGGACCGACCCGGTACGCCTCATCTGCCAGGCGGACATGCAGCGCCGCGCGGTCACAGTCCGAGTAGACCGCCACGGTCGACACGCCGAGATCGCGGCAGGCCCGGATGATGCGCACCGCAATCTCGCCGCGGTTGGCGATCAGCACTTTCCTCATGGCACGCCCTTCCGTCGTCATGGCTGCCTCACAGCGGAATGTTGCCGTGCTTCTTGCGAGGCAGCGTCTCGCGCTTGCCCTCGAGGGTGGCCAGCGCCTGAATCAGCTTCCGTCGCGTGGTTCGCGGCAGAATCACCTCATCCACGTAGCCCTTCTCGGCGGCGACGTAGGGATTCGCAAACTTCTCGCGGAACTCGGCGACTTTCTCGGCACGCATCGCTGCCGGGTCGTCGGCGCGCTCAATCTCGCGCTTGTAGAGAATGTTCACGGCACCCTCGGCACCCATCACCGCGATTTCAGCCGTGGGCCACGCATAGTTGAAGTCAGTGCGCAGATGCTTGCTCGCCATCACGCAGTACGCCCCGCCATAGGCTTTCCGCGTGATGACCGTCACCTTGGGCACCGTCGCTTCGGCAAAGGCGTAGAGCAGCTTGGCCCCGTGGCGGATGATGCCGCCGTACTCCTGCACCGTGCCCGGCAGGAAGCCCGGCACATCCTCGAACGTCACCAGCGGAATACTGAACGCGTCGCAGAAGCGCACAAAGCGTGCGCCCTTCACCGAGGCGTCAATGTCGAGAGTCCCCGCCAGGTGCGCCGGCTGGTTGGCCACGATGCCCACGGGCCGCCCGCCCAGGCGCGCAAAGCCCACGAGAATGTTCTTCGCATAGTGCTGGTGCGCCTCGAGGAAGTAGCCCTCGTCGGCCACCGTGTGAATCACGTCGAGCATGTCGTACGGCTGATTCGGCGAGACCGGCACGAGCGAGTCGAGTGCGTCGTCTTCACGATCGGCAGCGTCGTCGGTTGCCATGCGCGGCGCCTCGTCGAGGTTGTTGCCCGGCATGAACGACAGCAGCTCGCGGATGAGCAGCAGGCACTCGCGATCGTCGGCCACGGCAAAGTGCGCCACACCACTCGTCGCATTGTGGGTCATCGCACCGCCGAGTGCATCCTTGGTGACATCCTCGTGCGTGACGGTGCGGATGACGTCAGGGCCCGTGACGAACATGTAGCTGGTGTCCTTCACCATGATGGTGAAGTCGGTGATGGCCGGTGAATAGACCGCGCCGCCCGCACACGGCCCCATGATGGCGGAAATCTGCGGCACCACGCCCGAGGCCAGCGTATTCCGCAGGAAGATGTCGGCATAGCCGCCCAGCGACACGACGCCTTCCTGAATGCGCGCGCCGCCGGAATCGTTGAGGCCGATGACCGGAGACCCGTTGCGCACGGCCATGTCCATCACCTTGCAGATCTTCGCCGCGTTGGTTTCCGAGAGTGATCCGCCGAAGACGGTGAAGTCCTGCGCGAAGGCATAGACGACACGGCCGTGCACGCGCCCGTGCCCGGTAATGACGCCGTCGCCGGGAAACACCTGGGTCTCCATGCCGAAATCACGGCACCGGTGCGTCACCAGCTTGTCGACTTCCTCGAACGTGCCCGGGTCGAACAGCAGATCGATGCGCTCGCGGGCCGTCAGCTTGCCGGCCTCGTGCTGCCTGCGCAGCCGCTCGGCGCCGCCCCCTTCCTCGGCGCGCCGCTCCCGGGCGCGCAGGTCGTCCACAGGCGTGCTCGACATCGGTGTCACCCCGCCACGCAGGGATTCGACAAGGTCCCCACACCCTCGATTTTCACCATCATCCGATCGCCCGGCACGAGCGGCCCAACGCCAGAGGGCGTGCCGGTCGTGAGGACGTCACCCGGCTGCAGGGTCATGAAGCGCGTCACGTGTTCGATGAGATAGGGCACGGGAAAGATCAGCTGATCGGTGTTGGACGCATGGCGGCGCTCGCCGTTGACCCAGCCCTCAATCGGCAGGGCTGAGGGGTCGAGGCCGACCGCAATGCAGGGGCCGATCGGCGCGAAGCTGTCGAAACCCTTCGCCCGCGAATACTGGACGTCCTTCACCTGCAGCTCACGCGCCGTGACGTCACACAGGCACGTGACCCCCAGCATATAGCGCATCGCATCGTCGGCCTTGACGCGGGAGGCCGTGCGGCCGATGACCACCGCCATCTCGGCTTCGTGCTCGATGCGCCCGGCCCAGTCGGGCAGGCGAATCGGCTCTTCGGGACCGATGACCGACGTCGCCGGCTTCAGGAACACCATCGGCTCGGCCGGCAGCTTCTTGTTCATCTCGGCGGCGTGGTCCTTGTAATTGAGGCCGATGGCCACCACGATCGACGGCCGGACCGGCGCCACCCACTCGAGGCGCTCGCCGCGCTCAACTTCACGGCCGGCCCAGTAGTCGCCGAAAATGTCGCCGCCCAGCCAGTAGAACGTCTCATCGCGTTCGAGCACATAACGCCCGCCCATGCCCTGCCTTGCCCGGTAGATTCGGTCCATCGTGCGTTTACTCCTCCGGAATTCGTGCAGCCTCGGTCACCCGCGCCGACCCCTTGCTGCGGTTGGGCGGGGTGGCGCGGTCGATCGCCATCACCGCATAGTCGTAGCGCACACCGGGTGTGACCGATGTGTCGCGATAGGTCGTCTCCTGAATCGGCTCGTTCGTCAGCACGGTCAGCGTCTCGGCACCTTCGAGGCCGCGCAGCACCAGATAGCCGCCCAGATCGGCATCGGTGTTCGCCTCCCACACGAGGCTGACGACTCCGGCGCCGCCAATCGCAGCCAGTCGTGTCGGCACCGCGGGCGCAAATGTGTCGGTCGGGGTCACACACGCCGTGGGCGACGCGGGGCTCAGCACCTTGGTGGTGCCGAAGGTATCCACACCGCGCACCGCGAAACACTGCGGCGTGCCGAAGACGATGCTGCCCGGCACGGCAAAGCTCGTCGTGGCGAGCGGCGTAGGGTTGAGGGGCGTTGGCACCTGCAGGGTCCACGGCGTCTCGGCCGCGGGGGTCGCCTCCTGCTCGACGGCGTAGACGAGATACTCGGTGGGCGGCTGCACGGGCACGAGCGGTTTCGACGCAAGCACTTTGTCGGTGCTGGCCGGCGGTGCCGTCCAGGCTCCGGGACCCGCAGCCCACGTCACGGTCAGCGTCGTCTCGGTGTACGTCGCCTCGTTGACTATAGGCGCACCACTGCCCGGCTGCAGCGGCACCGACACCACCGCGCTGGCGGCCCCTCGACGCCGTCCGCCATCGGTGGCGCGGAGGACGTAGTGACGCTTCCGTTCATCGAACGGAGACGGCCCCACCAGCGGCAGCGAGAGGCGGAGGGCCTCGTCGTCTGCGACCTCCGATGCCGGTACTGGCAGCGGTTTCGCATCGGGCAGGACCGTGGCTTCGCGCAAGGCGGGTGTCAGCGTTTCCCGAAGCACGCCGCGCGCGCCCTGAGCAAAACCCTCAGGCACAGGAAGGGGAGGCACCGGGGCCGTGTCGGGCGATGGTTCAGGCACAGGCGGCGGCGGCACGTACACAGGGGCCGTGGCGATCAGGACGGCGGCACGCGTGATGTCGCGTCCGGAGGGCGGAGCCGTGGCTGTGACGCCGAAGACTTCGAGCGCTGACGCATCAGCCGGGGTACGCCCTCCCTGGTTGGCTGCGGGGACGGTGAACTCCACCAGCACATCGTCTCCGATGCGGGTGGCCGTTACCTGGGCGGGGGCTTCCGCCAGACGCGGCAGCGGTGCCAGTGGTGGCGCTTTCCGTCCACACGCCGCGGTGGCGATCAGCCCCAGCACCACCGCCGCACCACAGACACCACGGCGCACACAGACATGGCGCTGGGGTGGCGCTGGCTCACGCATGAACATGCGTGCTTAGTTTCTCACGACGACGCACCGGCGCGACGCCGGGCGAGCCACCAGTACAGGGGAAGGCCCAGGGCAATCACGAACAGCCCGGCCGCCGACGGCCCGAGCGTCCGTCCCTCGACGAGGGGACGACCCAGATCGGTCCACAGTGCATTGCCGACAATCAGGGTGCTGGCCACGGCGAACACAGCCGGGGCCACGGGATAGCCCAGGGCCTTGTAGGGGCGCGGGGCATCCGGCTCGCGCCGCCGGAGGACGAACAGCGATGTCACGCCGAGCCCGGCGAACAGCACCACCGCAAACCCCGTGTAGGTTGTCAGCGAATCGGCACTGCCCGTCAGCACCAGCAGGGTCGCCCACAGCGACTGGGACACAATCGCCACTGAGGGCGTCCTGTGCACGGGGTGCACGCGCGCCGCCGCGGCAAAGAAGAGGCCGTCGCGGGCCATGGCAAAGTACACGCGCGGACCGGCAAAGGTCATCGCGCTGATGCTGGCCAGCAGCCCCACGATCGACACCACCCCCATGATGTCGCCCGCCGCAGACCCGAGCAGCGACTCGGCGATCTTGTCGAGCACGCTGCCCTGCAGCGTGGCCAGGGTCTGCACGGGAAACACGAACAGGTAGAGCGCGTTGAGGCAGAAGTAAATGGCAATGACCGTCAGTGTCCCGAGCGCCAGTGCCCGGGGCACATTCCGGCCCGGGTCGCGCACCTCTTCGGCGATATAGCCGGCGGCGTTCCAACCCGAATAGGTGAACATCACCGGAATCAGCGCAAACAGCCAGGTGGTCGGCGCGATCGGCGCATGGGCGACCGGCTGCAGGTGCGCCACATCACCGGTGCCCCATGCCACGCCCAGCACGATGAACAGCAGCAGTGCACCGACCTTGAGGCTGGCCAGCAGGTTGCTCACAATCCGTCCAGGGCCGACCCCGCGGCGATGAACGAGCGCCATGATCCAGATCGCTGTCAGCGCCGTCAGCGTCTGGGG
>Ga0172372_10007706_pt1 | contig 14413 bp, 9 predicted proteins | sample LakKiv5m_2_FD_114544 | JGI IMG/M metagenome (GOLD analysis project Ga0172372, IMG submission 114544) | Freshwater microbial communities from Kabuno Bay, South-Kivu, Congo - kab_092012_9.5m | ecosystem: Environmental > Aquatic > Freshwater > Lake | place: Democratic Republic of the Congo...
CGTCAGGGTTGCAGCCACCGCGCAAATGCGTCGCACAGCGGGATGCCCAGGGTGAGGTTGAAGGGGAAGGTGATCGCGAGGGCCGCGGTGAGCGACAACGTCGGGTTGGCCTCGGGCAGCGCCAGGCGCACCGCCGCCGGCGCCGCGATGTAGGACGCGCTGGCCGCCAGCACGCCCAGCAGCATCGCGCCGCCCGCGGAGAGGCCGGCCGCCGTGCCCACCGCGACGCCCAGCGCGCCATTCAGCGCCGGCGCGACGACCCCGAAGCCGAGCAGAAAGGGGCCCACCCGTCGCAGGTCCTCGAGGCGGCGGCCCGCCACGATGCCCATCTCCAGCAGGAACAACGCGAGCACGCCCTGGAACGGCGTGACGAAGAACGCGCCGACCTTCTCCATTCCCGCCGGGCCGCACAGGGCGCCGACTACGAGCGCCCCGAGCAGGAGGAAGATGCTGCGGCCGAACAGCGCCTCGCGCACCACCAGTCCGAGCGGCACCGGCGGCCCGCCCCGCGCGGCGCCCGCCCGCTTGCCCAGCACCACGCCCACGAGGATCGCGGGCGATTCCATCACCGCCAGCAGCGCGACCGCGTGGCTCTCGTAGGTCTGGCCGATCGCGGCTAGGTAATTGGTCGCCGCGAGGAAGGTGACCGCGCTCACCGAGCCGTAGTGCGCCGCGATCGCTGCCGCGTCCACCGGCGCGAGCCGCCCGCCCCAGCGCAGCACTGGATAGGTCCAAAGCGGGATGAACGCGCCGACCCCGATCGCCGCTAGCGTGGGCAACCACACCCGGCCGATGCCCGCCTCGGCGAGCGCGACCCCGCCCTTGAAGCCGATCGCGACCAGCAGGTAGATCGTCAGCGCCGAGTAGAGGGCCTCCGGAAACTTGAGCTCGCTGCGGACCAGCGCGGCCGCGAGGCCGAGCGCGAAGAACAGGACCGCGGGTGAAAGGAGGTTGGCGAGCAGCGCGTCGCTCACGAGGCGGGAGCCGCGGCCAACCCGGCGCGGAGCTTCCGGCCGCGGGCCCGCACCTCGGCCGCGAGCCGCGTCTGGAAGGCCTGCATCCGGTCAGCGAGCTCCGGCGCCCCCGCACCGAGGATGCGCAGCGCGAGTAGCCCCGCGTTGCGCCCGCCGCCGATCGCCACCGTCGCCACCGGGATGCCGCCCGGCATCTGGACGATCGAGAGCAGCGAATCGAGCCCCTGCAGGGCCTTGGACTCGACCGGCACACCGATGACCGGCAGCGGCGTCAGGCTCGCGACCATGCCCGGCAGATGCGCCGCCCCGCCGGCCCCGGCGATGATCACGCGTAGCCCCCGGCGGCGCGCCCCGCGCGCGTAGCGCACCATATCGAGCGGCGTGCGGTGGGCCGAGACGACGCGCACGTCGCAGGCGACCCCGAACTCGGCGCAGACGTCGGCGGCCGGGCGGAGCGTGGGCCAGTCGGAATCGCTGCCCATGATGATGGCGATGGGCGGAGGGGTGGTCTTCATGGGGAGGCGGAAAAACGCAGGTGGGCGGCGCACGCGCGGGCGGCCGCCTCGGCCTCCGGCAGCGTCGCCGCCGTGGCGGTGACGTGCCCGAGCTTCCGGCCCGCCGCGCTGCGGTCCTTGCCGTAAAGATGCACGTGCGCGCCCGGCACCGCAAGGGCCGCCTCCAGCCCTGCCGGCTGCCCGGGCCCGGGCCCCTCGCCGATCAGGTTCACCATCACCGCGGGCGCCCGCAGGCGCGGGGAACCCAGCGGCCAGCCCAGCACCGCGCGCACGTGGTTCTCGAACTGGGAGCACTCGCAGCCCTCAATCGTGTAGTGGCCCGAGTTGTGCACGCGCGGCGCCAGCTCGTTCACCAGAATCGAACCGTCCGCGAGGAGAAAGAGCTCGACGCCGAAGCTGCCCACCGCGCCGACCGCGGCGACCGCCCGGCCCGCGATCGAGGCCGCCGCCGCCAGCACCGTGGGATCCCCGGCCGCCGGCGCGCGCACCATGTGGCAAATGTGGTCGCGCTGCACCGTGTCGACCACCGGGTAGACCGCCTCGCGACCGTCCTCCGCCCGCGTGATGATCACGGCCAGCTCCCGCTCAAAGGGGCACCAGGCCTCCGCGAACAACGGATGGCCGCGGTCCCCACCCAGCCGGCGCCACGCGGCGTCCAGCTCGCCCGCCGCGCGGACGGTGACGTTGCCCTTACCGTCGTAGCCGTTGCGTCGCGCCTTGAGCAAAAAGGGGTAACCGAACTCCGCCGCCGCGGCCGCCAGCGCCGCCGGGTCCGGCGTGTCGCGCAAGCGGGGGACCGGCAGGCCGGCCTCCGCGAGCGTGCGCTTCTGCACCAGCTTGTCCTGCACCAGCGCGAGCGTGCGGGAGGACGGCAGCACCCGGTGCCCCGCGCGCTCCAGCTCGGCGAGCAGCCCGGCGTCCACGAACTCGTTCTCCAGCGTGAGGACGTCGACCCGGGACGCCAGATCGAGGAGGGGCGGCAGCGTGTTCCAGTCGCCCACGAGGGCCGCGGTGGCGACGGGGGCCGCGGGGCAGGCGGCGGCGCGCTCCAGGGTGGTCACCGGGCAGCCGAGGGGGTGCGCCGCGAGCGCGAGCATCCGGGCGAGCTGGCCGCCGCCGATGATGCCGAGGCTCGGCCCGGAGGCCGGGGATTCGCTGCGGGAAGGATCTGCTGCGGGCACCACGATTAGGGCGCGACGCAAGGGATTCCCCCGTCCGTGGCAAGCGGATCCGCCGCCGCCACCTGCCGCCTTGAGCTCCGCGCGCGGCTCCGCCTTGCTCGCGGTCCCCTCCCACCCCGCCCTTTCCCCGATGTCCCCATTCCCTGTCGCCGCGCGCCGGCTCCTCGTGTCCGTCACTTTCCTCCTGCTCGCCGCGGTGCTGCGGGCCCAGCTGTCCGCCCCGGGCGCGATCGAGGGCCGCGTGCAGCTCGCGCGGACCGGCGAGTACCTCGAAGGCGTACGCCTTACGGTGGAGGGGACTAACCTCGAGGCCGCCACGGACGCCACCGGCCAGTACCGGCTCGGCGGCGTGCCCGCCGGCGCGGTGCGGCTGCGGGCCTTCTACACCGGCCTCGCACCGCTGGTGGAGGCCGTGACCGTGCCCCCGGGCGGCACCGTGACGCGGGACCTCGCCTTCGGCCCCGCGGCCGGCGCGGCGGCTCCGGGCGGCGACCCCGTGCGCCTCGACGCCTTCGTGGTCGGGGATTCCCGCGAGATGGCGGCCTCGGCCCTCGCGATCAACGAGCAGCGCTTCGCTCCAAACATCAAGAACGTGCTCGCGACGGACGAGTTCGGCTTCGTCGCCGAGGGCAACGCGGCCGACTTCCTGAAATTCCTCCCGGGCATCACGATCGAGAGCGGCGGCGGCAACGCCCGCGACGTCTCGATCAACGGCGTGCCCGCGGCCAACGTCCCCATCACCCTCGACGGCTTCAGCGTGGCCAGCGCGGGCGTCGGCGACACCAACACCGGGCGCGCGGTGGCGATGGATATGATGTCGGTGAACAACCTCTCCCGCGTCGAGGTGGAGTACTCCCCCACCCCCGAGTCCCCCGGCGCCGCCCTCGCGGGCCTCGTGAACCTCGTGCCCCGCAGCGCGTTCGAGCGCGCGCGCCCGGCTCTCAACGCCACCGCGTTCGTGATCATGCGCAGCACCGAGCACGACCTCCAGCGCACGCCCGGCCCGCGCCTCACCCCGTCCCGCAAGGTCGACCCCGGCTTCGAGTTCAACTACGTCGCGCCCCTCTCGCGCCGCTTCGGCCTCACCCTCTCGGCCGGCACCTCGACCAACTTCTCGCCCGAGCCGCTGACGCAGACGACGTGGCGCGGCACCAGCGCCGCCACCAACGGGACGACCTTCCCGCACACCACGCCCGACGCGCCCTACCTCACCTCGTACCTCTACCGCGACGGCACCAAGGTCACCACCCGCAACGCCCTCGGCCTCACCCTCGACTTCCGCCTCTCGCCCCGCGACCGGCTCTCGCTCGGCTACCAGTTCTCCTACTTCCACCTCTACGCGTCCAACCAGGGCCTCACCTTCGCCCTCAACCGCGTGCTCCCCGGGGAGTTCTCCGTCGCCAGCACCCGCAGCGCCCCGGGCCAGGGCGAGCTCCAGCTCACCAACCTGATCCGCGACCGCCACAACCGGACCTCCACGCCTACCCTGGTCTGGCGCCACGACGGGCCCGTCTGGCGCGGCGACCTCGGCCTCGGCCTCTCACTCTCCACCAACCGCAACCGCGACATCGACAAGGGGCTCTTCAACAACACCACCGGGTTCCGTCGCAACCTCACCATCGCCTTCGCCGGGATGCTCTCCGACCGGCCCGAGCGCATCACCGTGCTCGACGCGGCCGGTGCCCCGGTGGACCCCTACGCCATCACCGGCAAGACCTACAACACCGCCTCCGCGATCCAGAACGACACCAGCGATACGCAGCGCACATTCTACGCCAACGCCGGCCGCGACCTGCCCGGCTCCCTCCCCCTCCGCGTAAAGGCGGGCGTGCACGTCCGGCAGTCGCGGCGCGACAACCGCAACCGCAACGCCGGCTGGACCTTTCTCGGCCCCGATGGCAACGCCGCGACCGACGAGAGCGCGGCCCCGTTCCTCGACCCGGTCTACGCCGCGCGCGGCGCCTACGGGCTGCCGCCGATCCAGGGCATCAGCAACGCCCTCGCCTGGGAGCACTACCGCGCCAACCCCGGCCAGTACTCGCTCAACCTCAACAACGACTACCGCTCGATCGTCTCCTCCTCCAAGTGGGCCGAGGAGCTCGTCTCCGCCGGCTACCTGCGCGGGGACGCGAGCCTCCTCGACCGGCGCCTGCGCCTCACCGGCGGCGTGCGCGCCGAGCAGACCAACATCCGCGCCCAGGGACCGCTGACCGACCCCACCCGCAACTACCAGCGCGACGCGGCCGGTCGCGTGCTTCGCGGCGCCAACGGCCTGCCGCTGCCCATCGTCCCGGCGAGTAACGCGCTGGGCGTCTCGCAACTCACGTTTCTCGAGCGCGCGGCCCGCGCCGAGAAGGAGTACCTGCGCCTGTTCCCCAGTCTCAACGTCAGCTTCCAGGTCCGCGAGAACCTGATCGCGCGCGCCGCCGCCTACCGCTCGGTTGGCCGCCCCGACTTCAACCAGTACGCGGGCGGCGTCACGCTCCCCGACGCCGAGAGCATCCCGAGCGCCGCGAACCGGATCATCGTGAACAACGTGGGGATCAAGGCGTGGAGCGCGGACACCCTGAACCTGCGGCTCGAGTACTACTTCAGCGGGGTCGGCCAGCTCTCGTTGCAGGCCTTCCGCCGCGATTTCACGAACTTCTTCGGCGCGATCCGCGCCCCCTCTACCCCCGCCTTTCTCGACCTCTACGACCTCGACCCGAACCTGTACGGGCCGTTCGACGTCGAGACCCAGTACAACGTGCCCGGGACGGTGCGGATGGAGGGCTCAAGCCTGAACTACAAGCAGGCCCTGACGTTCCTCCCGGGCTGGGCCCGCGGGGTGCAGGTGTTCGCCAACGTCACCTCGCAGCGCCGCACCGGCCAGCCGGTGGGCAACTCCGGGTTCAACTTCTTCCCGCGCAGCGGGAGCTGGGGCATCAGCCTGACCCGGCCCAGCTACTCCGTGCGCTGCAACTGGAACTACCGCGGCGAGCGGCGAGGCGCGGCCGCCACCGGCGCCAGCGTCGGCCCGGACACCTACACCTGGGTGCCGTCCCGCGTGACGCTCGACGCGCAGGCCGAGTGGGTCTTCTGGCGCCGCCTCGCCGTCTTCGGCAGCATGCGCAACCTGACCAACGTGACCGACGACACGCTGATCTACGGCCCGGCGACGCCGGGGCCGGCCCGCTTTCGTAACCGGATCGACTACGGCTCGCTCTGGACCTTCGGGGTGCGCGGCACGTTCTGAGCCGGGCAGGTTGCGGCCGGGCGCCGTCTGCGTTGCCTCGCTGGATGCCCCGCCTACGTCCGTTCCTTGCCGCCGCGCTCCTGCTCGCCGCCGGCTGCGCCCCGTCCCCCGATCCCGCGGGCTGGCGCCCGCTGTTCGACGGCCGCTCCCTCGCGGGCTGGGTACCCTCGGGGTTCGACGCCGAGGGCCCGGTGCGGGTGGAGCCGGACTTCCGCGGCGGCGGGCCGGCGATCCTCCTCCACCGCGGCACCACCGCCACGGGCATCACCTGGACGCGCGGCGCGGAACTGCCGCGCCAGAACTACGAGATCGAGCTGGAAGCGATGCGTGTCGAGGGCGGGGACTTCTTCTGCGGGCTCACCTTCCCCGTCGGCCGCGAGGCGTGCACGCTCGTGGTGGGCGGCTGGGGCGGGACGGTGGTCGGGATCTCGCGGGTCGACCGCGTGGATGCCGCCGAAAACGAGACCGCGCGGGAGATGGATTTCACCGATGGCCGCTGGTACCAGATCCGGCTGCAGGTCACCCCGGAGCGGCTGCGGGCGTGGATCGACGGCGCACCGGTGGTCGATTTGGCGCTGGCGGGCAAGGCGCTGAGCCTGCGCCCGGGCCCGACGCAGCGCTCGCTGCCCTTGGGCGTCGCGACTTATATGACCTCCGGGGCCATCCGGGGCTTCCGGCTGCGGACCTTGCCCGCGGCCACGGCGGACCTCCGGCCTTGAAGTCATCCCGGCCCCGGGTCCTACTGCGCCCGGCCTGCGGGACGAAACCGTCCGCCGGCTGACGCGGGTCCCCGTAGCTCAACTGGATAGAGCAGCGGTTTCCTAAACCGCCCATCCCGGTTCAAGTCCGGGCGGGGGCACCAGCGCCGGTCACAGGCGCTTCACCGCGTAGCTCATCGCCTCCGCGATGCGGTCGAACTGCTCGTCCGTGTGCATCGCCGAGACGGCCGTCCGGATCAGGTCCTTGCCCGCCGGGACCGCGGGCGCGATCGACATCACCGTGAACACGCCCTTCTCCAGTAGCGCCTTCCAAAACGGGTACACGCGCTCCTTCGAGCCCAGCACGATCGGCACCGCCGGGGTCTCGCTCTCCCACGTGTCCAACCCGAGCGACTTCAGCATCGCCCGATATTTCCGGGTGTTCGCCCACAGCCGCTCCAGGTGCTGCGGCTCCTGCTGCATCAGTTCGAGCGACGCCTGAGCGCAGGCGGCCTGCCCCGGGCTGATCGCCGCCGAAAAGATCGTCTGCTTGGAATTGGTCCGTAGGTAATCGATCACGTCCCGCGACGAGGCGATGAACCCGCCGGTACTCGCGAGGGATTTCGACAGGCTGCCGCAGACGAGATCCACCTTGTCCGTGAGCCCGAAATGGTCCGCCGTGCCCCGACCCTGCCGACCCAGCACGCCAAAACCATGCGCGTCGTCCAGCACCGTGAAACACCCGTGCTCCTCCGCGATCTCGGTCAGCTCCGGCAGGCGCGCGACGTGGCCCTCCATCGAGTAGACGCCCTCGATGACCAGCATCCTCGCGGCCTCCGGGTTCACCGCGCCGAGCACCTCCCGCAGGTCCGCCGGGCTGTTGTGGGAGAACCGCTCCACCGTCGCCATCGACAGGCGGATCCCGTCCCAGAGGCAGGAGTGGATGTTCTTGTCCGCCAGGATTACGTCCCCCTTCTGGGCAAAGGCGGCGACGCTCGCCAGGCACGACAGGTAGCCGGCGGAGTGGATGTGGCAGGCCTCGCGGCCGAGGAAAGCGGCCAGACGCTCCTCCAGCTCAACGTGGTAGGCGCGGGAGCCGTTGGAGGTGCGCGCCCCCGTCGTGCTGGTGCCCCAGCGGAGCATCGCGGCCCGGCCCGCCTCGATCACCTTGGGATGGAACGACAGCCCGAGATAATCGTTGCTCGACAGCATGATCATATCGCGCCCGTCGAGGCGGACATTCGTGCCGGTCTGCGCCTCCATCGCGTGGTAGTAGGGCGCGTACTTCAGGCGCATCTTGGTGGCGTAGTCGTCGCGGCAGCGCGCGAGCATCGCCTTCCGGGACTTGCTGAAGAACGACAAGGGCATAGGCAGCGGGACGGTGGGAGCCACCCGGGGCTAAGGCAAACGGAAAGGCGGACGATCCCGGCGCCGGCGCGCGAGGCCACCCTGCCACGCGACCAGATCCGCCGCGTGTTCGGCCCAGCGCCGGATCGGCCGCGCGCGGGCCGCCGCCGCCAGCGCCGCCAGCGCGGAGGAATCCGTCAGCAACCGCCTTAACCCCGCCACCAGCGCCTCCGGACCCGGGTCGTCGAGGGCGAGGCATCCCCCGCCGCGGGCCGTCTCGCCCAGCGCGCCGCGGGCCGCGCACACGCAGGGCTTGCCGTGGGCGAGGCTCTCCAGCAACGGGAGGCCGAAGCCCTCCACGCGCGACGGGTAGACGGTGAACGCGCAGGCCGCGTAGGCCGCCGCCACCGCCGCGTCACCCGCGCCGGGCTCGTGGACCAGCGGGAAGCCGGCCGCCTGTAATTCACCCACCCGGCGCGCGGCCGCGGCCCCGGTCGCGGGCTGGACGATGCCGATCAGCCGCAAACGGAACGCGACGCCCTCCCGCCACAGCCGCTCCGCGGCCTCCAGCAACGCGAGATGATTTTTGCGCCCCTCGAGGCTGCCCACGCAGAGCACCTCGGGCGGACCCCCGCGCGGGGCCGCGACGGGCGCCGCCGCAGGCACCTCCACCCCGAGGGGGATCGCCACCACCGGCGGATGGTCGCGGATCCCCTGCCACTCCCAATAAGCGCACAACGCGTCACGCGACGCCTCCGAAACGGCGGCCACGCCGTCGAACCAGAGCAACTCGAGGAGGTAGGCCGGGAAGCGCGCCACCGTGCCGGGCGGGCTGAACTCCGGCCGCTGCAACGCGATCGCGTCGTGGAACACCGCCACGGCCGGGCCGTCGGCGGCCGCGAGCAACCCGGGCAGCGCCGCCGCCACCGCGGGGGAAAACACCTCTGGCACCAGCAGGCCGGAGTTCGGGCGCGGAAGATCAATGGTCGGCGGGCGTCCCCCGCGCAGCGCCGCCGCGAGCCAGCCCCGCGCCCGGGCGGACCACGGCCAGCGCGCCCCGCGGCGGCCGGCAGCTCCGGGGGCGGTCAGGTTGGCCTCCTCCCACGCCGCGAGCGGCCGCCAAGCGCGCGCGTACGGGTCGTGGGTCACGGGCCGCGCCGCGGCGCCGAGTTCCCGCCGGAGGGCGCGGCTCACGCGCTGGATGCACGTGCGCGCCCGCGTGTGGCAGGTGTGGCTGAGATCGAGCAGGAGCGGGGCGGGCACGGCGGGGAAGTCACGGGCTGGCCGCCGGCGCCGTCAAGGGCCCGAGTTCCCAGAGGCCCACCGGGCCGCGGCGGGCGACCTCACGCCAAGGTCCCGGGCAGCGCCGGAAGGCCTCGGGCCGTTCCGACTCGAACAGGAGGGCACGGACCGGGCGGCCGGCCGCGCCGGCGAGGCGAGCGTAGCGGGCGAAATCCTCCGGCGAAACCTGATCCCAGCGCAGGACTGGATGTCCCGTGTGGAAGAGCAGGTTGCCGCTGAACGCCTGACAGACGACCAGGGCGCCGGCCGGCAAGAGTTCCCGCGCCGCGGCGGCGCCCGTTGCGTAGGCGAGTTCCTGTGGCCGGACCTGCAGCGGCTCGAGCCGACGGTGCCAGTACCCGGCCGCGCCCAGACCCCAGAGCAGCAGGACGAGCGCCGCCACCGGCCGGAAGCCGCCGGGCCAGCGCCGGCCCGGACCCCGCGCGAGCGCCTCGACGCCGAGCAGCCCGGCCAGCACCAGCAACGGCAGCGCGGGCAAAATGAAGCGCAGGCACCACCAGACCTCGTGCGAGACCTCGTAGAAAAGGTAACAGCCAATCAGCGTCGCCGCGCCGAGCACGAGGGCGGAGACCCTCCGGTTCCGGGTGGCGGGATGCGCGAGGGCGACGAGCGGCAGCACGAGCAGGACCGGGGGCAGGAGCCGGGCGAGCCACGCGCCAAAGTGCCGCGCCGTGGGCGCGCCGTACTGCCAGCCGAAGGCCGCGAAGATGTCCCCGTAGCCCGAGGCGAACGCGTGCCCGTAGAGCGCGTGCTGATAACCCGCCAGCCAGGCCGCACCCGGGAGCCCCCCGACGACCAACCGGAGCAGGCGCCGCCAATCCCGCCCGATCAGCAGGGCTACCGCGGGCCCGAGGAGGAGGTTGGTCGGTCGAACCAGCACCGCCACCGCGAAGGCCGCCCCGGCCGCCAGCGCCCAGTCTCGGTGGACCCGCGCGCGCAACGCGGCACACGCGGCGGCGAGCACCCACGTCGTGGCCACGGTGTCGCTGAGCGGTTGCAGCGAGGTGAACACAAAGACGGGGTTCACCGCGAGGAGCGCCGCGCCGGTCGCGGCCAGGGCCGGGGTCAACCCGAGCTCGCGGCCGAGCAGGTAAGTCAACGCCACGGCGCCCAGCGCCGCGGCCACCAGCACGAGCAGCGGGCCCGCGGTCCAGCCGAGCAACCGGGAAGCCGCCGCGAACTGCAGCGGCAGGCCCGAGGGATAGGTGGGCACCAGGTCCCCGGGGTGTCCGCCCCGCGGGAAGAAGCCGACCGGCGTGAAATGGATCGGCGAGACCGCGCCGGGTCCCCCGAACTCGGCCGGCACCTGCAGCGACGTGAAGCCCTCGCCCGCCGCCAGCAGCCGCGCGCTGTTCAGGTAGCCGGAGGAATCCGCCCCGCCCGCAACCACCACGACCCGCGTGCCCAGCCAGACGCCGTAGCCCGCGAGCAGGGCGAGCAGCGCGACCGCGAACCACCGCGCGCGGCGGGACGGGGGGGGCTTCGGATTTGACATGCGGCGAGCGGGTTTTGTGATCCCCCGCACTTTCGTGAGCAACCTGGAAGACAAGCGCCCGCCGGGACCGCGTCGTTCCGCCCGCCGGCGCCCCGGAGGCGGCCCGACGTGACCCCCCCGGTGAGGGCTCCCGGAAGCTGGTTCGCCCGCTCCTTCCGTTTCCGGCCGCGGGTGCTCGTCCTCGCCGGCATCGCCCTGTTCCTGTTCGCCGTCGCCCGCTTTCACCAGCCGGGCACCGGTTTCTCCAGCCTGCTGTCCATCGGGGACATCCTCAACGACTCGAAGGTGGCGGCCCTGCGGCAGGTGCCGCACCACGTGTACGAGGGCTCCGCCGGCTACGACGGGGCCTACTACGTGCAACTGGCGCTGCACCCGGCGCTCGACAACCCGGAGCTGCTGAAGGCCATCGACAACCTGCCCTACCGCGCGCGCCGCATCCTGCTGAGCTGGGTGGCTTGGGCCGCGGGCCTCGGGCGACCGGCGTGGATCGTCCAGGCCTACGCGCTACTCAACGTCGCCAGCTGGCTGGCACTCGCGACGCTACTCTGGCGCTGGCTCGCGCCCCCAACCTTCACCGGCGTCCTCCGCTGGGCGGGCGTGATGTTTTCCCACGGGCTCTCGATGAGCGTCAGCCACGCCCTCGTGGACGGCCCCGCGCTGCTGCTGGCGGCGCTCGGGGTCCGCGCCCTCGCCCACGGCCGCCCCGTCCTCGGCGGCACGGCGCTCGCGCTGGGCGGCCTCGCCAAGGAGACCGGCCTGCTCGCGGCTTCCGGCCTGACGTTCTCGCCGCGGGCGCCGCGCACCTGGCTGCCCGCGGCCGGGCAGGCGCTGCTCGTGCTGCTGCCGCTGCTGCTCTGGATGGCGTACGTGCGGCTGCGGTTCGGACCGGCCGAGGATCCGGGGCTGGGCAACTTCACCCTGCCGCTCGCCGGCCTCGCCGAGAAGTTCGGCACCATCACCGGCGACCTCCGCGGACCCGAGCCCGCGCCGCTCGCGTGGACCACCCTCGCCGCCGTGCTCGGGCTCGTCGTGCAGGCGGGCTTCTTCCTCCTGCGCTGGCGCCCGGAGGACCGCTGGTGGCGGGTCGGGGCGACGTTCGCCGGCCTGCTATTGTTCCTGTCGACGCCAGTCTGGGAAGGTTACCCGGGCGCCGCCACGCGGGTGCTGCTGCCGATGACCCTCGCCTTCAACCTGCTCGTGCCCGCCGGCGGGCGCTGGCTCCCGGTGCTGATCGCGGGCAACCTCGGCGTCCTCGCGGCGGTGCAGGAGTTCCGGCCCCCGGTCGAGTTCCACACCCTGCGCGCCGATCCCGTCCTAGAGGGATCCGTGCAAGTGCGCCCGGGGGCCGGGTGGCACGGCCCGGAGACGCTCGACGGCCATCGCTGGCGCTGGACCGCCGGGCGCGCCGAGCTCCGCGTGCGCAACGACTCCGCTGGGGAAATCCGGCTCTCGTTCCGCGCCCAGGCACACCCGGTCGAGGGGGAGCGCGCCCTGCGCGTCACGCTCGGGGAGCGACTGCTGTGGGGCGGGCGGCTCGCGGTCCGCGGCGCGACCGAGGTGCGGTTCGGCACCGCGCTGCCGCCGGGGGAGAGCGTCCTCGTCTTCAGCACCGATCAGCCGGCCCAACGCAAGGGCACCGATCCCCGCGAGCTCGCCTTCCGACTCTCGGACGTCGAGCTGGTGGCGGTGCCCTGAACCGGCGGCGCCGCGGTCAGGGCAACTCGTACAGCTCGACCACGACCTCGCCGGCGGCCCCCTCGGCCCCGCGGACCGCGACGGTGTAACGCCGGCCCGGGGCCACGGTGAGCACGAGCGCGGCGTCGCGGCTCCCCAGGGCCAGGGCCGGCGCACCCGCGCGCTCCATCACCGCGGCGAGCGCCGGTTCCCAATCGTCATTCGCGGCCACGCGTTCCCCCTCGCCGGTGAACACCTCCAGGCGCGGATCCGCGAGCACGTCCTCGACGCCGTACGCGGCCAGCTGCGGACCGAGCACCCGCAGGAGCAGGCGGCGTGGCAAGCCGGACCCCATCGCGAAACCAACGATCAGCCCGTGCTCGCCCTCCTCGGTCCGGGCACGCGCGGACAGGTTGACCAGCCGCCCGCCGCGTCCGGCCGCGGCATCGTAGAGTTCCGCCAGGACCACGCCCGGGCCACCCCCGTGCATTTCAAAGGTGCTCATCCCGGGCCGGACATCGGCCAGCAGCGCCGCGTCGGCGCTGCCCTCCGGCAACGGAAACGCGCCCACCGCGGCGAACTCCGGCGCCAGCGCCGGGGCCCAGTCGTCGTTGCGGCCAAGGCCGAGTCCCTGCCCGTCGCGCGCCTCCAGCCGCGGATCCGGGGCGGCTTCCCCGACCCCGAACGCCGCGAGCGTGGGTCCGATCGCCCGGACCAGCAGGGGACGCCCCTCCTCGCCGGTGGCGACCACCCCCAACGTCAACGCCGCCTCGGCCGAAGGCAGCCAGGCCCGCACGGCCAGATTCGTGATCGGCGCCGGCGGCGGCGGCGGCGGCACCAGCGCGACCTCCACCCGGGAACTCTCGGCGCTGCCCAGCGCGTTGCTCACCCGCGCCCAGTAGGGGCCGGCATTCGCCGCCGTGACGGACGTCAGCACCAACTCAGCCCGCGTGGCGCCCGGAACCGCCACGCCGTCCCGGAACCATTGGTAACTGAAGGGCGCCGTGCCCCCGGCCGCGACCGTCAGGGTCACCGGCCGGCCCGGCAGCACCGTCGCTGAGCCCGCGGCCGCCGCCACGACGTTGAACGGCGCCCGCGGCGGGGCGACAAATTCCAACTCCCACTCCGAGACCCCGCCGACGTAAAGCCGCGCCCGCGCCCCCGCCTCCCGGTCCGTCTCCCCCGGCCCGAGGCCCATCACCTGCGGGTAGAAGAAGTACCAGCCCGGGAACTCCGCCTTGTCGATCAGCTTGCGCGGGGTCGTCCAGAGCTCAGGCCGGCTGAGGTCCGGTGAGAACGACACATAAATACCCTCCTGCGACCAGCCCGGCTCCCCCTGGGCCCGGTTGAGCAGCATAACGTAAAGATTGAGCTCGGTGTTCCAGTGGACGGCCGGGCCCCAGAAGGCGTCCGGATCCCGCATCTGCCAGCGGCGCGTCACGGGGAAAAACGGGGTCACCTTGCCGCCCACGCCCGCCTCGTTCCACGCGCCCTCGTGGTATTTCCAGACCTTGCCCAACGGATTGGCGCGGTCCTCCCACGCCATCCGCGCGACACACACCCCCTGGCCCGCCGCTGGTCCCGCGTAGTTGTCGAAGAAGAAATAGAAGTACTTCCGTTCCCGGTCCGGGAGCACCGAGAAATCCCCATGGCCGCCGGCGAAATACCCGTTCATCGCCCAGCGATCCGGCGGATCCCCCGCATCCAAAATGATGCCCAAGTCACGCAGCGTGCGGCCCCCGTCGGTCGAGATCACCGCGCCGATCTTGGGTGCCGTGAGGGTCGAGTTGGTGAACATCCCGACGGGCTCCGCGTGGTACCAGCCCCACATCAGTTCGTCGGTTTCGGGCCACACGGACTCCAGCCAATGCGGCCACGCGTTCGTCGTCATCAGGTCCACCTCGCGGGTCACCCATGGACCGAACTGGCTCGGCCCCTCGCTGAGCCACGGCCGGCCGTGCGAACCGAACCAGAATAGCCGCCCGTCCCGCC
>Ga0172372_10007708_pt1 | contig 14411 bp, 17 predicted proteins | sample LakKiv5m_2_FD_114544 | JGI IMG/M metagenome (GOLD analysis project Ga0172372, IMG submission 114544) | Freshwater microbial communities from Kabuno Bay, South-Kivu, Congo - kab_092012_9.5m | ecosystem: Environmental > Aquatic > Freshwater > Lake | place: Democratic Republic of the Congo...
CCCAGTATATTAAAGAATTGGGCACGGAAGCGATCGTATCATCCCATTAGTCAGTGTATTTCTCCATTAAGTTAGCCATTCTTTTTCAATACATGAAATAGTATTGAAAAATGATTTTATAAAAAAGACAATCGTTTTATAAAAATGGTTTTATATATACTCGAAAATCAAGACTGGGAATATGAAGGAAAACACAAGTTCGGTGTCACTGACAACCTGACGAATAGGTTGTGTTCCAGCCACGAACAGCATTCTCATCTGTCCTATGTTATAGACGCATATGACATCCGGCCCACATGTGAGTATGACTCATACAAACAATACGACCAGTTTTTTTCTATTGTAGCAAGAGATCCATGCCTACTACAGCAAGTAGAGAAACAATGCGGGTATGATCTTCATTACCTAAGACAAATCAACAACCACTTGGTGAACCACGATGGATCAACCGAATTCATTGACTCCAGAGGTATTCCTATCTTACAGAATGTAGTTGAACACGAGTTCCAATATCTTGGTCTTCATGTTGAGAAAAGGTTTTCACAAGAAGAACTTGATGAAATTAATGAAAACCGTAAACGCCAATATGAATATGAGCGCGCCAAAGAAAGAGAAGAACTTTCACGACGGCTTCATAAAAGATATTTTCACAGAATGGTCTCACCATTGCTTCACCAACTGGACGCACTTGAAAAAGCAATTAAATATTTCAAAACCCACGACAAAGGAAAACTCCTATGGGCTTGTGGGTTAGGAAAGACGATCTTCTCACTTTTCTTGATAAAATATTTAGGTTGTTCCAACATCATGATTGGTGTCCCATCTGTATTTCTTCAAAACCAATTTGCCGATGAGATCAAGCGGGTCTTTCCAAAGTTAAAACATATATTATGTGTTGGTGGAGACGGACCACAATCAACCACAAGTGATAGAAAAATTAGAAAGTTCATGTTGAAAGAAGGATTGAAATTCGTCGTAACCACCTACAAGTCGTGCCACCTTTTGCAACCCTACTCATTTGATTTCAAGGTTGGTGATGAGGCACACCATCTCGCCACAATCCATAAGGACACATCCAAATACACCATCTTCCATCAAATCCAATCGGTCAAAACACTCTTTATGACAGCCACAGAAAAACTTGTGGATATGACAAACACAGAAAACCATATTCTCTACTCTATGGATGATATGGAATTGTTTGGTGAGTGTATTGATTCGAAATCTGTCAAGTGGGCGATTGAAAACAAGAAGATCTGCGACTATTATGTAGCACTCCTAAAAGAATCACCTACAGAATTTGAAAATAGGGATGAATTGTATCGGTCGGCTTATGCGACATTAATTGCCCTTGAAACATTACCTGGACTTTCCCACATTCTTGCCTACACGAATAGCACACTCAATGCGGATAAGTTTGATTCCTACGTTAATGAAATTATAAACTCTTACCCTGAACGATTTCCAACGGTGAAACTTGGTCTTTTCCATAAAAGCACGCATAGTAAATCTCAGGATAAGTGTGATATTGATGGTTTCAAGAAATCGCTATTCGGTATTTTGTCATGTGTCTACATGTTTGGTGAGGGATGCGACCTGCCATTCTTGAATGGTGTTGTATTTGCGGAAAATATGGGTTCAGAAATACGGATCGCACAGTGCGCACTTCGCCCGCATCGTCTTGATAAAAATAACTCCAACAAGAAAGCATATGTCATTATACCATACTTGGAATCGGAGAAGAACAAGGTCCAGACCATTATCGCCAAGTTGCGTTGTGTGGATGACAATATAGAACAGCGCATCCTATTGCAGCATGTATATGCTTGTGGGGATGGCAACAATGGACAAAATGATAGAAATACAACCTTCAACAAAGAAGAATTGGCTGGTTTGAAACTTTGGCTTAGATATAGCAAGGCATTGGTGTCTGGCTTGTCATCGTTGGCAGATGAATATATGTATGTTCGTAATACGAATATAAATATGGGGTTAAAGACCACCATGGAGTATAAGTATTCAATACAACAAGACAAACATGAACACCCCATATCCAACCCAGAGAATTATTTCTTTGAACAATGGAAAGGGTGGTATGATTATTTAGGTATTGACACATCCGGATTTTTACCAACGAAAGAAGAATGGAAAAGATTTTGCGGGATCCACGGAATACAAGAACGCAACTATCAGGAACAATGTGTTCTATTTCAACAATTACCAAAAGAACCACATTTTTTCTATACAAACTTTAGCAATATTTCAAATGAGTTAAATGAAACTATTAATACCAGACGAATATAATTAATGACAATTTTGATGCATTTTTTTTTACCGGACAGTGTAAACGGATGGTTTATGGTGTGTAAGTGTAGGGGGATGGCATAATCTGGCACTTGAAAGTGGCATTAATAAATTTCTCTCTTGTGCACGACTGGGACAGCCAGACATTCGGCATACACTGGAGTTTTTTATAAAAAATGGGGTATTCGTTAAAGGGCACGCATGGTTGCGTGAGTGTGAAATCCCCTATATAGAATTGAAGCATTGGATTCTGGTTCATCATCTTGACGAGTTTTTGGAGGGCATTGGAACCATCCTGGAGGAATTCTCCGCATTTCATAAAGGTTGTTTTTGGGTATGCGGGGTCAATGACCTTTGTGCCGGTTTCTCTTACATTGTATTCTTTTAGGCGCTCAATATAGATGGGGTCATTCACAAGAAAGAGTGGATCCACAAGGATAATGACAGATGGTTTGGTGGATTTCAGTATGAAAAGTGGTGCCTGTTGGAGGTGTGTTTTTTCAATAGAAGCGTTATTCTTCAGGAATGCCCCCATTGAAAAATACAGGATACCTTCACAATCACGAAGGATCTCTTGCGCATTTTCCAGGCACTTTGTGAATGAGAGAGATTTCATTTTATTAGAAAAAACAAGTTATTTTATTTATGATAAATGAAGCCGTATTATGATTATATTATTGTAGGGGCGGGTCCGTGTGGGCTGGCTCTGGCTCAGTATCTCCGGCATACAGGAAAAAATATACTTATTATTGACAGCATGAGTGTTATTGGGGGATGCCATAGGGTGGTCCGTGTGCCATTTGGAACGGAAATGTTATTCACAGAACACGGCCCCCGCATCTACGTTTCCAATTATAAAAATTTCCAGCACCTCCTGAAGGACATGGATCAGGATTTTAATAACCTGTTTGTGCCTTATCGCTATTCAATACAAAAAGAAATGCTGACAAGAATAACGGGATTGACATTCCGCGAGGGATTTGATTTGTTTTGTGCGTTTCTTTTGTTCTTGTTTGATGAGGACTATGGGAAAAAGAGCACCGTCAAACAATTTGCCAAGAAACATAATTTCAGCCCTTCAACACTTGATATGATGGATCGAACGGCACGAATGACCGATGGTGCCGGGGCCGATCGCTACACAATGAACCTTTTTTTCCAGCTTATCAACCAATCATTCTTTTACAGTATTTACCAACCAAAGCTTCCAAATGACGTGGGGCTCTTCAAGGTATGGGAAGAATTTTTAAGGAAACAAACAAATATTGATATTGTCCTAGAACACGATGTCATCAACCTAAGCTATAACAAAGAGATCAACAGCATCAACAGCGTATGGGCACTGGACAAAAAGAACCACAACACAATTGAAATCAAGTGCCACAATGTGATCCTGGCAGTCCCACCACACGCCATCGCACGGATCCTCAAGAATTGTAAAGAAAACGTCAAGAACAGTTTCATGTCCTACCAGAGATTGGAGAGTTTTGTAGAGAAAACTGATTATATCCCATACATCTCAATAACGTTTCACTGGAAAACAAAACAAGAAGATATTCCATCTATCCACGGATTCCCAGTGGGGGAATGGGGAATTATTTTTATTGTGCTGTCTGATTATATGGACTTGACAATGGAATATTCCCAGACACTCATTTCTTGTTGTGTTTCTTATGTGGATAAACCAAGCGAACACACTGGAAAGACGGCAAACCAGTCCGCACCGGATGAGGTGATTGAAGAAACGTTTCGCCAGCTAAAGACAGTCGCACCGCTTCTTTCGAAACCCGATGTGGCCCTTGTCTCCCCCCAGAATTCTTATGATGTAAAACTCCAAAAATGGACACAATACGACGTGTCGTATTTTTCTTCTGGAAAACCAATGAAGAATTCAGGAAAAATAAAGAACCTTTACAATGTTGGGACACACAATGGAAACAGTATCATCAGGATGACAACCATGGAATCGGCAATCTCAAATGCCCTGGCCCTGGCCTACCAATTGGATCCAAGAACAAGAACATTATTTCCTTTCCAGAAAATATGGGATCTTAGGGACCTGGTGAAGATTTTAGCACTTGTCATTCTTGTTTTGTTGATTATAATAATTGTTGTCTTGTCGATAAAAAATAAATAAAAAAAATAAACAGTAAATAAAAAACAATGGCATATAGTTTTGGTGTCCCTGGTTATGCTGTATGGACAAGCCACATCCTTATTGGTTTGTTTCTTGTGTACGTTGGGTGGGTTTTATATGATAAAAAGAAACTAGACAAGTACACCCCAATTGTGCTGATTGTGCTGGGTGTGCTGGCAGCACTCTACCACGCTCATATATGGTTTGTCTATTTGAATACCGACAAAAAAAACTCAAAGAAAAATAAAAGCGATTAAAATATTCTCTTGATTTCCAAACATCTTTTTTTTTCATGTATTGGAAATATTATTCTTCAATCATCTTCATCATGACAGCCATGACACTCGCCCTGGAACCAGCAACACTCACTCCGCCGACACGAACGTTTATCACGGTGCAACCAGCACCGCTTGTGAACCATCATATTATCATTATCATCTTCATAAGTCCAGTGGTTTTCATTATAACGATGATGACAATCACAATCGTCTCTAGGTTGTTGTGGATAGTGTCTTAAATGTTGTCTGGGTGGTGATTGTATTTGTTGTTGTGGTGGTGGATGTTGAGGTGTTGTTTGTTGTTTTGGTGGAGGTGTTGTTTGCTGTTTGGGTGGAGGTGTTGTTTGCTGTTTGGGTGGAGATTGAGGTGTTTGTTGTTGTTTGGGTGGAGGTGTTGTTTGTTGCTGTTTGGGTGGAGGTGTTGTTTGTTGTTTGGGTGGAGGTGTTGTTTGTTGTTTGGGTGGAGATTGAGGTGTTTGTTGTTGTTTGGGTGGAGGTGTTGTTTGTTGCTGTTTGGGTGGAGGTGTTGTTTGTTGTTGTTTGGGTGGAGATTGAGGTGTTTGTTGTTGTTTGGGTGGAGATGTTGTTTGTTGCTGTTTGGGTGGAGAATATTGTTCTGTTTGCTGTTGTTGTTTGGGTAGAGGTGTTGTTTGTTGTTGTTTGGGTGGAGAATATTGTTCTGTTTGCTGTTGTTGTTTGGGTAGAGGTGTTGTTTGTTGTTGTTTGGGTGTAGATTGGATTTGTTGCTGTTCAGGTGTAAATATTGTTTGTTGTTGTTGTGTTGGTTGATGAACCTGTAGATAAGGTTTTTTTTTATCGTGGGTGTTATAGTAGTAGTGCGTATCCCCATCATCATAACTAATCTCGAGGCCCACTGGGGATGGTAAAAAAAATTTGTTGCTATTGTCTTCCACTGCTATAATTGTATTTAGAAGAACCATGAAAGAAAACAAGTATAGTGCCTTCATTTCTTAATCTAACAAAAGATTAAAAAAATTAATTAATTATTTCAAATCCAAACAGCAGTATAGTAATGGCGTGAATACAAATTCTTGGTATTGTTGTATCCGATGCTTGATGGGCGTGGATTGTACTGGAATGCAGGCAATGTATAAATGGGCATTTTTGTCCTATCAATAACGCGATCCAGCATCCGTGGTCCAGTGGCGTCAATCACACTCCCCTTGTAATACTCGTAGGTTGGGGACATCAATTCACGGAATACCTCATTCCAGAAGGGGTGGCGTGGTGGGGATGCCATCAAACTATTTTGGTATTTTTCTGTTTCTCTGTAGGAACTCTCGACAATCGACACCTTGTCGTGGTGGAGTTGAGAATAAAAATTATGGTAAATCTCAAAATCCATGTCAATATAAATACCACCATAAGTGTCAAGAATAAAATAACGAGCCGCATCCACACGCATGATATGGGAAGGATACTCTAAGTACTGCTGTAAAAACCATGGATACTTGGATCGTATGAATTGCTCCAGATCCTCATCATCCCACAATTTATAGACAAATCCAACAAATTTATCCATGACGGATTCCTGGCATTTTTCCCATATGGGAGACCACTTTTTTTTATCTGATGGGGCTGTCTGGTGAATAATCAATGGGATCATATATTTATTTCTATAAAAGAAGAATTAATTATTTAGATAATTTACGTGTTCTTGTAGGCAATCACAGAAGACATGATGTAAAACCCAATATTAAAAACAAACAAAATACACATGAAAGTTGGGAATTTAGCATACAGGATAAGGGTGATGATGATTAGAACAATTGTGAAAATCAAAAGGTAAACATAGGGCATGATATCCTCCCATTTGGATTTCTTTACATACCTTGTATCAACAATAAGGATGATCAGCACAATTATAAAAACAACTGGCATAATAATGTTGATGGTTTTAGCAAAATCGGCACATTTCCTGACAAGTTGTCCTTGTCCTTGCCCCTGGCTTGATCGTTGTGGCATTTTTATTTTTAGATGGAAATAAAAATACAATTTAATTTTTACCAACCATGGAATACAGAGCAGATGTGAAACTGAAAATCAGATTGGCAATCAACATGGCACACATGTAGGATGGGTGGCGAACATATACCCAAATCGTGAAGCCAAACAGAAATGACAAGAACAAGACACCGACTATCAGGCCAACTATACTGGAAACACTTTCCTTGCGGAAATTGACAATGCGGAAGAAAAGGGAGACGATGCCAACCAGAATCATGAACCCCAACAAGAACAATGCGGGGATGGTCAGCACGAATTGGACTTTGGAGCACAAATCAACGGCCCAGTGCATCTGTTTCTTTGACGATTTGTTTTGTTGCTGTTTTTTTGAAGATTTTTTTTGTTTCTGTGGCATTTTTATTATTTAAAAAGAAAATAATATAATAAAAATTTAAAAAATATGAAATTCGTATTGATGGTGCCACTGCGAAGGTGTGGGAGCAATGCCATCCGTTTGCGGATGAACCTTCATCCCGATTTCTACAGCCCCTACCCTTTACATTTATGCGACATGAAGGAAGAAGGGAAAACCTACACTGATGATCTGGACTATTTCCAGCTTATCGTTGATATGGTTGGCCTGCAGAGACACAGTCTGGTATCGTGGGAGGATCTTTTGTTTGATCCAGTCGAGATTTTCAAAAACATCAAGGACAAGCCCCGGAGTATCTACAAGATCTACTGGGAAATGCTGTCCCAGGTTGGTAAAAAAAAGAATGCGAGAGTGGTCATGGACAAGTGCCAGGACTCGGTTTGTGATTTTGAAGAGATGATTGGACTTTTCCCAGAAATGCTTTTTCTTGATGTTGTGAGGGATCCGCGAGCCCAGATCTCAAGCATGAATGATGCCATTATTTATGATTTTGATACCCAGCTGAACACGCTGAGATGGGTAGAAGCGAGAAAATGGAGTGATAGGATCCATGAAAAATACCCAAACAAGATCCTTACAATCCGTTATGAGGATTTCATCCTGTCGCACGAGGAGACCATGAGGCAGATCTGCCGATTCGTGGGGATTGGATTTGATCCCGTCATTCTGGATGTGGAAAAATCGAGAGAAGCATTCATCATGTCGCAGACATCCCCCTTGTGGGAAACCAACTACAGCATGCCCATACCTGGTTATATCAACAAGTACATGAACAATCTGTCCCGTCTGGAGATTGAACAGATCGAGAACAAGACGATTGAATGGATGAAGAAATACAATTACGCACCAATAACAGCACATAAATCACCATTCTTTTACAGCATCAAGCAGGCCACCGGGGAAAGTGAGGAGAAAAAGGTGAGGATATGGGAGGCGCTACGAAAAAAGCACCCACACGACTACATTTTGAGAAAATCAAGAATGAGATATATAAATTCTGTAAAAAAAAATCTATAGAGAAAATGTTGTCAAGAATAAAACATGGAGAAAAAAGAACACAAATCGCCCCACGGCTGGTTCATCATCTTATTGATTGTCTTTACCCTGTGTGTGTTCCTATTGACAATGGTTTACACAATCGAACAGGAAAACGCCACTGAAGCCACACTGAATATGAAGAAGACGAAGAAGCAAGCAATAACGACAAATTCACCTGTTAAAAAATTAACAGTGAGCCCAATGACGACAATGGTGCCCGCCAATGTCAGGGTTGTAAGGGGTGGAAAGGCAATGTATCGCCACGATAAACTTGACATTATTAATGATAGTTTGAAGCGGCACTTGCATTCTCTCCCAGATGTGATTTCGAACCCAAACGAGAGCGATGAGAAGAGGGCGTATTCTACAAAAGAACTTTATCTGTCCCTGCATGGCTACGAGATAAGCAGAGTATCTGTGGGGAAAAGTTTTTACATTTATGATTGCAACATTGTACCAACTGCCGAGTCGCTGGTTGTTTCGATCCTTATGGAACTCCCCGAAATCAAGGTCGAGTTCAAGGACCACCCTGAATACAGTCAATACTGCCCCTCAATCAACCCTTATATTCATGTGGTGGAACTGGTGTATTTGTGGAATTATGATAAAAAAACACTGGAAACCCATAATAATATGAAGCTGTCCAATCTCAAGATTTTCATGGTGTCTTGGGAGGATAACCTATACAGGAAATCATACGAACAGGTCAAGAATTCACCCCTCCACAATGTCAATGTACCCGTTCCTCTCAACCTGAAGAAGGAGGAATTGTATGATTTCTTGATAGAGAGCAGTGTGCTTAATGAGATCCCAATGGTTTTCAACCCGGTAGTTTCTCTCAAGTCAATCCAGAACAACACTCCAATTTAATAAGAAAAAAAAATTATAACAAATAAAAAAAGAATATGAATTGCAATTACCAGACATTTTTCATCATCATGGTGGGGAGTGCTTCTTCCCAGTATTTCGTTCTGCAGCTCATCAAGAACCAATTGTGTATTAAAAACCTTGAACACACCCTGAAATCAATGTGGCAACGCTATTATAAAGATTACGCGTGTAAAAATTACGACCTGTGGAAACAGAACAACATGTCCAGCATGAAGAAGAGATTGGAAGAAGAACAGAGGAATCTGGTGCTGTTGTTTTATATGTGGAACATGTTGTGGGTGATCATGCTGTGTTTCTGCCTGCCTAGGTTCTGGGCCCTCCCCCTGCTTGCTGTCATGACAACCTACAGCGTCATTGTGCTCAGTGTTTCCTATGTGGTTTATTGTATTTTTTACTCCAAATTGGAAAACAACCCGGACACGTATATTCCAAATTTCTATATCTAAACAATTCTCTTGAAATATAGAAAAGAATGAGCTGTTTATTCCGTTCTCTGTCCGCGTTTGTTGATTCTGTCCAAGAAGATGAATTGAGACAGATCATATGCAATTACCTTGAAAAAAATCCGAAAATCATGGACGATTTGTCCTTGAAGGACATTCTACACATTGACGGTATGGATACGGCGGAATATGTGCGGAATATGAGGCATAATTCCACATGGGGGGGTGCCCTTGAGATCAAGGCATTCGCTGAAATATACCAGGTAGGCGTGGTTGTGAGGGTCAGGCAAACAGGCAGAGATATTGTTTTCAAACCCTCTTCCATGCAGAATGCCACGTGCCTAAATGCTGTCATGATTGAATGGCAGGGATTCCATTACGAACCAATCTTCAGCAAGAAGAAATGATTTTTGAATAAAAAAAAGATAGAAAAAGATTGATGTTGGATTACTTGGTGGATCATACAGATTTTTTAGGATACCTATCTGTAGATGACCTGTGCGCAATACGACAAACGAGTTTGTGTTTGAAATACTCGGTAGAAAAACAAACAGGAAAACGAACATGGATCGAGAAGCACCGGATGTACGACCCCAATGTTCTATGGGAAACCAATGGGAAACTGGTGTCTTGCTACAAGCCAATAAGGAATAAATGGGTCATGATATATCGGCAAAAAAAAATGCCGTCGATTGTCCCGAGACCCTTTTGGAATTATTTTTTACAGTTTATGAAGAGTTTTATAACCCTTTATAAATTCCAGCAGTTGTGCGATTTCCAACAGACACCACTGACAATGCTGCCAAACATGAAACAAAAATGGGAGGCCAAGATGAAGGTGGAGATTGTGGGGACAAGTGCCCATAATCAAGAAAACGAATACCCCGAAGAACTGCGGGATATTGATGAATTCATTTCTATTGGGGTGACTTTCAATCGAACCAGTCATATCAAGGAAGGTGTATTGGGGTTGAACCCATACTCGATTGGGTGGCATTCTGACGATGGCATCATCTATACGGACTCTCTAACAATCGATAAAGGGGCATTATTTGGGAAGGGGGACAAGATAGAACTGATAATTGACTATTTGAATGGAGCCCTGATTTTTTTAAAAAATTCCAAACTGATTTATTTCCACGAACTGTCTGGGGAATTCTTGTGTAATCCACTTACATTCAGTGTAAGCTGTAGGACCATGAACAGCTTGTTCCTTGGTGTTGTGTAGAAAGATTTTCTATTTTTACTTGTGAAATAGAAAATTCTATTGGAATCTGGGAACATAAAAATCGATGGAAGACAAGAGCAGTATTTGAATGAGAAGGATGAATACAAGAAGGCCCGACGTGTATTCTTCGTATGTCATTTTATTTTGGAAAAATGATTTTAAAAAGGGCAAATAAAAAAAGAAATAATCATGTCAGCGAAGCCATATCACAATAAATTATATATTGGGAATAACCTACAGGTCCTAAAAAATTTTCCTGATGCATGTATTGATCTTGTTGTAACATCCCCCCCCTACGATGAATTGCGGGAATACAAGCTGGATTTGACCGAATTGGGTAAAGAAATACACAGGGTTTTAAAAGACGGCGGCATCTACGCAATGGTAATCCAGGACCAGACAAAGGACTTTGGTAAATCATTTACATCTTTTAGAACCGCAATAAACCACTGCGATATTGTGGGTTTTAAATTATTTGAAACGTGCATCTATAAAAAGCTGGGATGCGAAGGGGCATGGTGGAGCAAGAGGTTTCGGGTGGATCACGAGTATATCCATATTTTTTTAAAGGGAAAACGACCACAATATTTCAACAAAGAACCCATCAAGATACCCTCCAAACATGCTGGAAAGACCATGACGGGTTGTGCCACACGCAAAACAGATGGGACAACTTTCAAGAGCAAAGAAGTGGTCATCAATAAGACGAAATGTCCGGGCACCATCTGGAACTATGCGAATGGGGGAGACAAGAATGACCTGAAACGAAAACACCCAGCGGTATTTCCAGACAAGATACCTTATGATTTAATAAATGTATTCTGCCCAGAGGATGGGGTGGTCATGGACCCAATGTGTGGATCGGGGTCCACGATGGTCCAGGCCGAAAAATCGGGTCGTCATTTTGTAGGGATTGATATTGAAAAAGAATATGTGGAATTGGCAAAAAAACGCCTACAGGAGGAGTGTGGGGTTGAAATTGAGATTGTCAGCTGATATTGTGCCGATGGTCGTGGGTTGCCATATTGCAATCACCACACAACCAGCTCCTGAATTCTTTCTTGATGGCATCATGATCCCTGTGCCAATTCCCCATTGTCGTTTGCATTTGGGACATTCATCACCCGGTGATGGTTTGGGTGGAATCGAGGAATTTTTTAGCACATCTTCTCGCTCTTTTCTTGTTTCGTATTCACAATCATTGCAGAGCGCATTTTTTTCTGGTGGCACCTGCTACATTCGTGCTCTTTACCTGGCGGTTTTCCCTTGTGGAGTATCACGCCTTCTGCCTCATTCAAATTAACAATGGAAGGATTTGTTGAAAAGATGTTTTCATACTTGTCCATTTTCATCTCAATCCTCTTCAATAAAACAGAAATAGGGGCATCACAATGGCAGATCCCGTAAATATGATGGCGCAAATGAACAATGTCGTTGTGATGCATTTTATGTTTTTCAACCCAAGAAGAATAGAAAATCAATTTTTTATTCTTTTATAATAAAGATAATGTCCTCAAATGTATATCTTTTTGTAATATCCAGTTTAAATGATCCAATATACCGAAAAATACAGACCAAAAGAAGGCGTTTATTGTATCATTACGGCATACCCTATACGGTGCTGATAAACCACGACGAATCAAAACTCGACAACAAGGATGAATCGACACTTATCCCGTTGAATGACGAAGAAATCCTGTATAATGGTGGTGGGTATAATCCGTACATGGCCCAAAAGTTTTTAATGGCCGTTAAAATGATGTTCCGTTCGTTCAAGAATTATGACGACATCCCAAACTATATTGTGCGCATCAATGCGACGGTTTATATCCACTACCCATCCCTCTTGAAAATCTTGAACGATGAACGCTTTCCAAAAAACAGGGTTCTGGCGGGCCCAAATTGGGGGGATGTTTTTGTGCAGGGCATGGTCATGGTGTTCTCCAAGGATGTGCTGGCAAACATGCTGAATGACCCACGGATGTATTCAAAAGAAATCATGAAGAACAATGATGATGTTTCGCTGTCAATGCTTGCGGATCCCTATTCCAAATGGATTGACTGGAGCCGGTATTTGTGCGCAATGAGGGGATGCGCAACAGACAACAATGGGGTTTATATGCTCAGGCAGATCAAACCAGAGGAGAATGAAAAGTGGATCTTCCGGATCAACGAGCCAGCTGGGGAGAGGTATGTGGATATCATCAACTGGGACATCCTGCTCAATTATTTCAACGAATTCGAAATCACAACACCCCCACCACAACAGAAGAAGAAGAAACCAATTTACAGGAACAAATGGTTCTTGGTGTTTCTTATTCTTGCTGTCTATGTTGTTCTCCATCTAATAAGACGAAAGAAGATTGACTGGCAGGGTTTCAAAAAAAAATTAAAAAATTATAAATTATACTGATTCGAAACTTGTATTTTTTTAATAATAACCATTTTTATTATTAAAATAAAAAATTTACCTACGCCTTCAAGTGGGATTGAACCACTGACTTTTTGGTTAACAGCCAAATACTCTACCAACTGAGTTATGAAGGCATTTATTCTTTAAAAGCGTTCCTTTAGATCATTATGGATACCAAGTGCTTTATCGAAACATTTTTTTCCCTCACCACACATCATTTCCAACAGCAATGTTCTCACCCAAAGACCAATCAGATTTCATTGTTAATTTTGAGGAGATCCCACCACGGGGATTGAAGATCATGGTGACTACCAACTTCTTGGGTTCGTAGGATTCGACGAGGTGTTGAAAAAAGACATCAATCAGTCTCTCATAAGAAACAATAATGTCCCGTAATTGTTGGCAGTATTTTTTCAAGGATTTCAATTCAATTATTTTCTGGTTGGGAATCATGGTGATGTGCACATTGGCAAAATCAGGCTGGTCTTTGACACCAAGGAAAGTGAATTCAGGGATCTTGACCCTTATCTCATAATCTTTTTTGTTGGGGTTTGGGATGGATTCCAACAAATCCTTCTTGATGTCCTTGTAGATCATTTTGATGTTTTATTTTGTGTTTTTAAATCGTTTATGGATACCAGTGCTCAAGCATGTCTTTCCACGGCTCACCAGCTTCGGGCGCGTCCGCAAACTGGAATCCTTTCTCGATATCCCTCAAACACATACAGTCTTTGCGTGAGCACTCTTTATTCGAGCATCCATCGCTCGTGCAGTCCTTCAGCCAGAAAAAACTGTCAAGATGCGCACCATTGTCCTTGTACTTTCCAGTTTCCGTGTCAAATACATACCCTGTTTCTTTCAACCATTTCTCATCGGGGATCTGTGGCAAAGCATCTGGGTTATACTTGGACTTGACATTACACCACTGGTCGCATGCCTTACCGGTGCGGTCATCGCCACCATTGCGCCCGGTATCGATGACCCAACCAAAATCATACCCAGCATCCTTCCACAGAAAGTCCATCATATCCACAAAACTCAGTTCATCGGGACAAAAATTATACTGTTCGGCAAATCCACACTTGTCTTCCCGATCCAACAATAGTTCTCTGTTGGCAATGTTTGTGGCAAACCCACGGACGCGTTTGACCACATCTGGTTTCAAACCTCCTTCCAGTAGAGGGACCGTGTACTCCTTGAGCGCATTGTTCATACTGGACTTGAGTTCCAGTTCCGTTGTATCTGGCGTGCTCTCGAAAATCTGGCGCACATTATGAA
>Ga0172372_10007710_pt1 | contig 14409 bp, 15 predicted proteins | sample LakKiv5m_2_FD_114544 | JGI IMG/M metagenome (GOLD analysis project Ga0172372, IMG submission 114544) | Freshwater microbial communities from Kabuno Bay, South-Kivu, Congo - kab_092012_9.5m | ecosystem: Environmental > Aquatic > Freshwater > Lake | place: Democratic Republic of the Congo...
CGGTAAGGTCAAGAAAATGGCCTACGGCGGTAAGGCGTGCTGAGATGATGGCCTCACGCGGGATGGGGGCGATTCGCGCCTCCAAGATGCCCAAGCCGGTTACCAAAGCTAGGCGGGATGACACCGATTTCACGGCGTTCTCTAAAGGTGGCGAGTCCCGTGTGAACGAAGCTGGCAATTACACCAAACCGGGGATGCGTAAAGCATTGTTCAACAGCATAAAAGCTGGTGGCAAAGGTGGATCGCCGGGGCAGTGGTCAGCCCGTAAAGCTCAAATGCTTGCTATGAAGTACAAGCAAAGGGGCGGGGGTTATCGAGATTGAAAGCACCTCAGCAAAGTCTGAAAAATTGGACTGACCAGAAATGGAGAACCAAGAGTGGCAAACCTAGCACACAGGGTTCAAAAGCAACTGGCGAGCGGTATCTCCCAGAGGCGGCAATCAATGCTCTTACACCTGCTGAGTACGCTGCGACAACAAGAGCTAAACGCGCTGGAAAACGCTCGGGAAAGCAATTCGTCAAGCAACCAAAAGGCGTTGCTGCTAAAACCGCGAGGTACAGATAATGGCTGAGAAATGGATACAGAAGGCGATCTCTAAACCGGGAGCACTTCGTGAACAGCTTGGTATTAAAGGTAAAAAACCGATTCCTGCGAAGATGCTTGATAAAGCTACTAAGGCTCCAGGCAAACTTGGGCAAAGAGCTAGACTTGCTAAAACGCTTCGAGGGATGAAGTGACTACATCAGGCACCGTCGCGTTTAACCCAGATCTCAATGAGCTAATCGAAGAGGCTTATGAGAGATGTGGTATTGAGGTACGTACTGGGTACGAACACCGCACGGCTAGACGTTCCCTAAATTTGATGCTAACTGAGTGGGCTAATCGGGGCATTAATCTGTGGACAATTGAGCAGGGGCAGATTGTATTAACTACAAACAATATCATCTACCCGATCCCTGTAGATACGGTGGATCTTATTGAGCAGGTAGTGCGTACACAGACTGGTATTAACCAGATCGACATCAACATCAGCCGTATCTCAGTTGATACCTATGCACTTATCCCCAATAAAAACGCTACAGGTAGACCCATTCAGGTTTGGATTAATCGCCAAACAGGGCAGTCTAACGCCACAAGCGTTACGCTCAACGGGACTATTGACGCTAGCGTTACGACAATAACGGTATCAAGTACTGCAAATTTGCCTGCTGCTGGGTTTATCAAGATAGATAATGAGACAATCGCCTATTCATCAGTTAGCGGTAACGATCTCATTTACTGTGTTCGCGGGGCGAACAACACAACCGCAGCGTCGCATACGACTGGTGCAGCGATAACGCTGCAAAATTTACCGTCAATCAACGTCTGGCCTGCGCCCGATCAGGATAACTACTACACCTTTGTGTACTGGCGACTACGCCGTATGCAGGATGCAGGGATAGGAACCAGCGTTGAAGACATCCCGTTCAGGCTTATCAACTGCCTCGTTTCAGGATTGGCTTACTACTTATCGATGAAGAGTCCAGAAGCCGCACAGCGGATGCCGCAGTTAAAGCAGATGTATGACGAGCAGTTGGTACTGGCGCTGGATGAAGATCGAGAGAAAGCACCCTTGAGGCTTGCACCGAGACAGATGTTCTTCTAATCATGCCGAACGTATTTGCATCAGGTAAGTGGGCGATATCGCAGTGCGATAGGTGTGGTTTTCGCTATAAGTTGAAACAACTTAAGCAGCTTGTTATTAAGACAAAAAACGTTAACATCTTAGTATGTCCTACGTGCTGGGAACAAGATCAGCCACAGTTACAGCTTGGTATGTATCCTGTGGACGACCCACAGGCGTTGCGTAATCCCCGCCCTGATACAACGTATCGCGTGGGTGGGCTAAATGGATTGCAGATCAATACAACGACTACGCAACTAGGTAGCGGAGATCCCTCTGGGGGTAGTAGAATCATTCAGTGGGGATGGGCACCTGTTGGCGGGGCGCGAGCGTACGACACAGACTTAACGCCAAACAATCTTGTGCTGGGCATAACGCTAGGCACTGTTACTGTGAATGTTACATAGGAGCCTGCGATGGACAAGAAGGATTTAGCTCAAGACAAGAAAATGATTGCTGGTGCAGTACACAAGCATGAGAAAGCCAAGCACAAAGGTGCGCCGCTGACCAAGCTTCGTAAGGGCGGTAAGACTAACGCTGAGATGAAGACGTTGGGCCGGAACATGGCTAAGGTTGCTAATCAAAAAGCACCTTCTTTCAAGTACAAGATGGGAGCCAAATAATGGCTAAGTTCAGTCAAAAACTAATGGGCAAGGAAGTCGGGCAAGCCCCCGTCTATGCCGAGCCACATACGATGGACGGTAAAGCCGGAACTGACGTAACCAATGCTGGGTACGGAGGTGGCAATCGCCTAAAAGCGGGTGACGTTAACATGTCAGTCGGTAATATCCAGCGTTTTAATTACCCCGAACCAAAGACAAGCGGTATCAAGATGCGTGGCACGGGTGCGGCTACTAAAGGCTTGATGTCCAGAGGACCGATGGCGTGAATTATTCAGCCCTTTTCGAGACTATACAAGGCTATCTGGAGAACGACTTTCCGTTGTTTACTGGGGCTGATTCGTCTGGATCGGGTACGACGACGTTTACTGCTAAAGAGCAAATAGATACGTTTATTAAGCAAGCCGAACAGCGTATCTATAACTCGGTGCAGTTTCCTAACTTTAGGAAAAACGTTACAGGGTCTATGTCTGCTGGGGTAGCAACGCTAGCAACGCAGTCTGATTTTCTAGCGGTATATGAGTTTTCTGTAACGGACCCTGCTACAAGCTATCAAGAGTTTTTGTTGAACAAAGATGTTAGCTACATTCGTGCGGCTTACCCTAATCCAGCTACAACAGGAGTGCCTAAGTATTATGCGCTTTATGAGGCTACGACAACGTCAACAACGATTCTTTTAGGGCCGACGCCGCTTGCAGGTTACACGTATCAGTTAAATTATTTCTATTATCCAGAGTCCATAACAGCAGCTAGTTCAGGTACTACATGGCTTGGTCAAAATTTTGACTCTGCCTTACTCTATGGTGCGCTTGTTGAAGGCTACACCTTCATGAAGGGTGAAGCCGATGTGATTGCTACGTATGCAAAACGGTATGAAGAAGCTATGATTCTTGCCAAGCGTCTTGGTGATGGTATGGACCGCCGCGATGCTTACAGGTCCGGGCAGATAAGGATGTCGGTGAACTAAATGGCGTTTACTGGCAACTACACATGCAACTCCTTCAAGCAGGAATTGTTTGAGGGAGACTTTGATTTTTCGTCAACAACGACACAAGTTTTCCGTATAGCACTGTATACCAATAATGCTACGCTTGATCAGACGACGACGGCTTATTCGGTCTCTACCACAGGGCAGGTTGTTGCTTCAGGTTATACGGCTGGCGGGGCAATTATCACCCCTACACTTTCTCTTGATACTTCCAGTGGTATTACTTATCTTAATTTCTCTAACGCTTCTTGGACTGCTGCTATCACTGCTCGTGGAGCTTTGATTTACAAAGTTGGAGGTGGTAATCCGGCTATATGTGTGCTTGATTTCGGTTCCGATAAAACTTCAACCACAACATTCCAAGTTGAGTTCCCACCCAACACTAGCACTACTGCTTTGATCCGCCTAGCCTAATTAGGAGTACCTCATGGCGAGTACTTACTCAAATTTAAAAATTGAACTGATTGGCACGGGTGATCAATCCGGTACGTGGGGGGTAACAACTAATACAAACCTTGGTACTGCGCTTGAACAAGCTATCACGGGATACGGCACTGCACAATTTACAAGTGATGCGGATTTAACGCTTGGCTATACCGACTCCAACGCTTCTCAGACTTTCCGTAATCTTGTACTTAACCTTACTTCTTCGGTAACGTTAACTGCCACAAGAAATTTATTATTGCCTTCTACAGCACTTGTTAAGGGTTATTACATCTTTAACAACACAACTGGCGGGCGAGCTATTCAGGTTAAATACGCATCAGGTACGGGCGTAACTATTCCTAATGGACGCAAAGCGGTTGTTTTTGGTGATGGGACAAACGTCCTAACACCTATGGATTTCTTCTTGTCCTCTAATGGTATCCGCACGGAAGTTGCCGCAGGACAGGATGCTGTTGTTGTTGTGGGGCGTGCTGGTGGGTCTAACAACTATGCTGTGACGATGACTCCCGATTCCCTAACTACCAATAGAACACTCACACTTCCTGACCAATCTGGCACTGTCGCTTTAGTGTCTCAGATCGTGACCGGCAATAACATTTACGGTAGCGCGTTTGGTGCTAATGCCTTTGGTGGTTTTCAGTGATGGACGACAAAACCCACGAACTAGCAGTCCTCAAAGCGCAAGCTAAGATCCGGTTAGAGGAACTTAAGGCCCAAGACTCCGCCAAAGAGGTTGCGGGCAAAGCGATTGGTGAAGATGGACTGTTGTATATCTTCCTGATTGTGCTCGTGGGCGTTGGTGCGTCCCTCTTTTTAGAAGGCGAGAAAATTGCTGCTGTTATGGGTCTTCTTGGCGCTTCACTTACCGCACTTATTCAAATGCTAAATGGGATTGCAGGGACTGCTGCAAAACAAGAGAAGCCTGAATTTGAAGTCATCAAGGACTTGATCACCCGTCTTGATAAGCTGGATCGTGCCGAGCCTCCCATGCAAGTGGACGTTGAGGGCAGCAAAGTAACGGTCAAAAAAGGCCAAGACATCGTAACGGCTAAGGGGTAATCATGTTTGAACTACTCGGCGGCGGTCTTTTAGGTTCTATCTTTGGCGGCTTGTTCAGGCTCGCCCCTGAAGTCTTGAAGTTTTTGGATAAAAAGAACGAACGCGCCCATGAACTCAGTATGTTCCAGCTACAGACCGATCTGGAAAAGATGCGCGGTGAGTTCAAGATGGAGGAGAAGTATGTTGACTACTCTATCCAGCAAATGGACACAATTAAAGAAGCATTTAAAGAGCAGGCCCAGACCGCAAAAGAGGCTGGTTGGCTCGCTTCTTTTATCACTGCTATTACCCGCCCCGGTCTTACTTGGATTGCATTTGGGGTATATGTGGCTGTCAAAGCTGCTGGTCTAACGATTGCTTTCCAAACCAACGCAAATTGGGCTGAGGTGCTAACCAAGTCCTACGACGAAGATGACTTCGCCATGCTTAACATGATGCTCACTTTTTGGTTTGTTGGTCGCAGTATTGAGAAATACAACAAGTCATAATGGAAGAGGCTAAGAAGCTTTGCAAAGATGTCCTCATCAAGCCTTTTGAAGGGCTAGCAAAGCGTCTGCCTGATGGAAGAGTCCAAGCCTACCCAGACCCCGGAACCCGAGGACATCCTTGGACAATCGGCTGGGGAGCCACCGGACCTGAGATTAATCCTGACACCATTTGGACGATTGAGCAGTGCGAAGATGCGCTGGATCATCATGTGGAGTATTTTGTCCGAGGTCTGGTAAAGCTTTCGCCCAAGATTCAAACCGCACTACCGCGACGCATTGCCGCCGTGACTAGCTGGGTCTACAATTGTGGCCTAGGGAACTATCGGGTTTCCACGTTCAAAAAACGTATTGACGCGGGGGACTGGGACGGTGCAGCAGACCAATGTATGTTGTGGAATAAAGCTGCTGGCCGAGTTCTTCCCGGCCTCACGCGCCGTCGCGCAGCAGAAGCTGCTTTGATGAGGTGATAGATGCCTTTCCTCAAACTTAATTTTCGACCAGGGGTCAACCGAGATCAAACTAGCTATTCCGGCGAAGGTGGCTGGTATGAATGCGACAAGATTAGGTTCTTTTCTGGATATCCGCAAAAGATTGGTGGATGGGCAAAAATAACGCCTTACTTTTTCTTTGGCGTATGCCGACAGTTACTCAACTGGGTAACCACCTACGGTGATAATTTTCTAGCACTTGGCACTGACGATCACGTATATATTGAAACAGGCGGTGTGTACTACAACATAACTCCGCTTCGTAAGACTACTAATCCTATGGCTACGGCTGTAGCGCCACCTTTAAATAAACCGTTTTCTGCTTCTGTAGATTCTTCCACTATTACAGTAACTGATGTAGGGCATGGTGCTGAAACAGGTGATTATGTTACGTTTAGCGGGGCGGTTTCACTTGGCGGAAATATAACTGCCGCTGTATTGGACCAAGACTATGAGATAACCAAAGTTGACGCAGATACTTATACCATTCAAGCTAGGACTACTAATCAAACTCTAATCGTTCCTGTTCTGGCTACGGCTTCAGATTCGGGTAATGGCGGTGGCGCGGTTGTTGCAAAGTACGGTATTGCGTCTGGTTATGCCTCAACGACTTATGGTTATGGTTGGGGTTCTGGTACTTGGAGTACAAGCCCTTGGGGAATTAGTGGTTCTACACCAATTGTTCTACAACAACGCGATTGGTGGTTTGATAACTTTGACAACGATCTTGTGATGAACATCCGCAAAGGTGCTATCTATTACTGGGAGCGGGGGGCGCTATCTAACCCATCAACGGCATTAAGTACTCGGGCGGTTTTACTGTCCTCTTTGACAGGTGCAAGTGACGTACCTAATGCTGCAATGCAAACGCTTGTATCTCAGAACGACAAACACTTGCTTGCTTTTGGATGTCAGCCGTACGGTGGTCTATCCACTGACTACGATCCTTTGTTAATTCGATGGGCAAACCAAGACGAACCGCAAAACTGGACACCTACGACAACAAACTCGGCGGGTTTTATCAGGGTATCTCGTGGCTCTGAAATTATTCGTGCGTTTCCAACCCGTCAAGAAATTTTGGTTTATACCAACTCTAGTCTTTATTCGCTTCAATTTGTGGGTACGACGGACGTATTTGCCCTACAAGAACTTGCTGATAACATTTCCATCATTAGTCCTCGTGCTGTAGCTACTGCCAACAACGTTGTGTACTGGATGGGGCAGGATAAGTTCTACGTCTATTCAGGTCAGGTGCAAACACTACCTTGCACACTACGGCAGTATGTATTCCAGGATCTGAACTTTAATCAGGTCGATCAGATAGTCTGTGGCACTAATGAGGGGTTTACAGAAATCTGGTGGTTCTATCCAAGCGAAGGATCTACTTGGAATGATCGCTACGTTATCTTCAACCACTTAGAAAACGCTTGGTACTACGGCAATATTGTACGGAACTCTTGGCTAGATACAGCTATTAGGGGTAACCCGATTGCTACTAGGACCGACGAAAATTCTGCAATTGGCTATCAATACGAGCATGAGTTTGGGGTAAATGACGACGAAGCTGCGATGGCTTCTTATATTGGATCTTCTGATTTTGATCTTGCAGATGGTGAGCAGTTTATGCTGACTCGCCGTATGCTTCCTGACGTTAATTTCAATGAGTCTACAGTTGCAGGACCGTCTGTTACGTTTACGATGATTCCTAAGCGGTTCTCAGGAAGTGCGCCTATGGTGTCTAGCTCAAACACACAGACTGTTGCCGCCAGTGTATCAACCGTTGACCAATATACAGAGCAGGTATTTTTGCGTGCCCGTGGCAGGCAGATGTCCTTTAAGGTAGCTTCCGCAAATTTTGGGGTGCAGTGGCAGCTTGGTTCCGTTCGACTTGATGTCAGGCCGGATGGGAAGAGATGATTCTTGTTAAGAACTTTGTCGCACCAGCTATACCTCTGCCCCCTCCTCAGTATGATGTACGGCAGCAGAATGAGTTTATCCGTGCGCTTCGCTTGTATTTCAACTTATTAGATAGATACTTAACCCAAGTTACCGATGAGATAAATGGCAACATGGAACCGTTTTCAGCAACATCATTAGATGCTTTTGGGCGGCTACGTGTAGCTAATCCATACACGCTTTTTGATAGCCAAAACCGCTATCAGAAAGACCCGCAGTTCAGCGAAGCACTGACTGGATCGGCTACGGCTACGTATGTTGCCAATGAATCAAGCGTGGACATGGCGGTTACCACAGCTTCTGGGGATAAAGCGGTTCGTCAGACATATCGGGTATTTCCGTACCAGCCTGGGAAAAGCCTACAGGTGCTAGCCACCTTTGTGATGAACACGCCTAAAGACAATCTTAGACAACGAGTTGGGTACTTCAACACCGACAATGGTGTTTTCTTCCAAGTTAACGGCACGACAAAATCATTTGTGCTTCGTACCAATACGTCTGGTACGCCAAGTGATACAAGAACTGTAGACCAAGCTGACTGGAACGGCGACAAGTTAGATGGCACGGGTGCTTCTGGTCTAACGCTTGATGTGGCTAAAGCTCAGATTCTTTACATGGACTTTGAATGGCTCGGTGTTGGCTCGGTGCGGTGTGGGTTCATCATCGACGGCACGTTTATTGTCTGTCATACGTTTAACAATGCAAATGATATCGACAAGGTCTACATGACCACGGCAATTCTGCCTATGCGGTATGAAGTTGAAAATACGGACACTACTGCTTCTGCATCAACGTTAACTCAAATTTGTTCGACCGTTATTTCCGAAGGTGGCTATCAGCAGGTTTCGGCTTTGACTTGGGCGCGGATGACTGCCGTTTTAGCAGCTACGACAACATTCAAACCGATGGTTTCTATACAGTTAAAAAGTACCGCGTTGGGCGCGGTTGTCATACCTTCTATTTTCAATGCGATACCTATTGGGTCTACGTTGGATTATGAAGTTGTGCTTATGAAGAATCCGACATTAACGGGGGCTTCCTTCTCAAGCCTTTCAACCAATGTTGAATACGATGTTGCTGCTAGCGCGTTGTCAGGTGGTACGATTGTCCAACAAACCTATGTGTCTGGTAGTAATCAAGGTTCTGGGTTGGCAAGTGGGGGTACGGACTACAACTTCGACCTTCAACTTGGCGTGTCTCTTGCAAGTGTGAGCGATATTTATACGCTCGCGGCACGGACTATATCTGGCACTGATGACATTATCGGTGCTTTGTCTTTCTATGATCTAACGGACTGAGGTAGATCATGGCGTTTAATCAAGGTGTTTACGATTTTGTTGTAGCGAATCTTAATAGTCCATCGACCATTCTTACTGCTATGCGGCAGTTTGGTGTGGACGTTAATCAGCTTGCTGATGCTATAGGTATGCCTGCATCACAAATTACAAGCTATTTCCAAAACGCGGGTATCGTAGCTCCAGGTATGGAGCAGCCTCAACCACAACCTGAACCACAACCTGAACCCTCTGAACAAACTGGGCAAGATCCTAGAGAAGATGTAAGTAGTGGTCAACAAGAATCCCCACCTCCACAACCCACTTACTATTATGCAAGTGATGGAAGTTCCTATACATCTCCGGGAGAGCGGGATTCACGTAATAATTATTTAGCTCAGCAAGAAGCAATACGAGTAGCGCAAGAAACAGCTTCTAGGACGTTTAATGGGGTTGTGTATCCAACTGTTGAAGCTGCTAATACTGCTAAAAGCCAATACGATATACGTCAGCAAGCTACAAACGCAGGTATCACGCTTCCTGATAATTGGTTTTCGCTTGATGCAACGGAGAGGTTTAATTGGGTTGTAAATAGTGGTGCGACTACCGATCAGCTAAAAAGTTACGGTATAGACGATGCAACGATTGCTGAAGTTGTAAAAGCTAGGACGCCTCCACCCGCACCTGTAGACACCGTTGTTTCTGGTAGTGGGCAAGATACCGTTTCTGGGGGCGGACAGAGTACGACTGGTGGTTCTTCTAATCAAGATGCGATTGATACCGCTATACAAACCGGTAATCAAGGTACAACTAGCGGTGGGAGTAATAACGTGGCTACTACATACACAGCCAGTGATGGCATGGTATTTGACACAGCAGCTCAAAAAGATGCTTATGAAAATCAACTAGCAATAAACGCTGCGATCAGAAGTACGGCTTCTGGGTTAGGGGTTACGTTACCAGAAGCTTGGAATTTCATGACTCCACAGCAACAGGTGGATTGGTATGTAACAAATAAAATACCCGCTGAAAAACTTAAAGACTTTTTTAGTACGGATATTAAAGAGATCCCTGGCAGCGGAACTTATACACCAGAAGAAAAAGCTCTCGTCGATCTTATTACGCAACGTCAAGCTGGAAGCACAGGCACGACTACAACCACAGGTACTGGAGGTACTGGAGGTACGACTACAACCACAGGTACTGGAGGTACTGGAGGTACGACTACAACCACAGGTACTGGAGGTACTGGAGGTACGACTACAACCACAGGTACTGGAGGTACGACTACAACCACAGGTACTGGGAACACAACCACAGGTACTGGGAACACAACTACAACCACAGGTACTGGGAACACAACTACAACTACAGGCACTGGAGGTACGACTACAACCACAGGTGCAGGGCTAAACGCAATCATGCAGCAAAGGTTTGATGCTATGGGGCTACCCCAAGGCACAGACTTGTCGCCTCTTGATACTTTAAGCAAATACGACTTCTCTAAAGCTGCGCCTCAACTACGCATGGCTGGTGCGTATGCTGAACCGATTGTTATGCCAACTAGAGGTGTGGCTGGGGCTATGCCTACCTATACGATGGGGCGTGCGCCTACGCGAGAAGAAGCGTTTATGCAATACGCATTCCCTCAAGGTGTTTCGGGTGTTACTGATATTGAGGACAACATCACTCGCGGATTGCAGTACGCTCGCAATCTCAATCTGACACCAGCGGAAACGCTAGGGCTTATAAACCGAGCACTCCCCGCTAACCAGTACATCACCCCCACACAGCTACAAGCTGCCATCGAACCGCGTGCTGGGTTACTTGCTTTGGCTCAACAACGCACAGTGCCAAGTGTTTCATTCCAAAGGCAGTTGGGTACTACGACAGCAGGTGCCCCTGCTGGTATTGACATTGTTCCACCTTCCGTAGATAAATCGTCGCCAACTTTTATTGATACAGTTGGTGCTCCTAAGCTTAAGGCAAGTGGTGGACCAATCTACTATGACAAAGGTGGAGATGTAGTTAAAGCTGGGGAGAAGGCATACACCCTCGCTGATTTTGGTATCTCAACCCCATCAGTGCCAGTAATATTACCGGCAACCGCAACCACAAACCCATTTACAGGCACTTTGGGTGTACCGCGTGATGTTGTTTTCAATAAAGAGCTAGAAGCAAAAGAAAAAATTGCCAGACCCGGACTCAATAGCCTAGCCTATCTTATCGATCTACAGAATCAAGGGATTCGTCAAGGCCGCACGGGTAAAGAGTACATCGATCTCATGGCAGATATTGCCGATCAGCTTAAGTTCACAAACGCTCAGTTCCCACGAATTGAAGCTCGCGGACCTGCTACATACAAACTTGATCAACGGGGCTTGCCTATCCGTCCTGCAAACTATTATTACGCAGAGGGTGGTGATGTCGGTCGTGGGCTAGGCAGTATTGCCATGAAAGGGTACGCCCAAGAGATGGCGCAGAAGGGTCGGTTCGGTGACACAATGCTGGCCCACATCAGCCCTGAAGAAGCACAGATGCTACAAGCCGCAGGTGGTGCGGGTACTATTAACCCATCTACAGGATTACCTGAATACTTCAGTTGGAGAAAGTTGTTTAGGAAAATTGCTCCAATTGCTCAGATCGCGTTGCCATTTTTTGGTTTACCGCCAATTGCGACTGCGGCATTAAGTGGTATTGCTGGGGGACTGGCTGGCCCCGGTAAAGGGTTTGATTTCAAGCGTGGGTTGATGTCAGGTTTAATGTCTTACGGTATGAGCAGTTTGGCTCAAGGTGCGGGCGCTGCGTCAGGGGCTACCGAAGCAGCTACACAAAACGCAATAACTCAGGCTTATGGAAACGCACCACCTACTCTAGCGGATTATGCTGATATAACTGGGGTAAGTAGTGCTGATGCGCTTGCACAAGCACCTGCCAATGTAGCTGGATCGGCTGCTTCACAAGTACCGGTTACGCCACCTCCTAAATTTGGAAACGTATTTTCTAGTGATAAAGGCTTCTTACCCCAACTCGGTGAAAATATACAAGCCGTGGGGCAAGGTGCTGTGGGTGCGGCCACCGGGGATAAAGCCGCACAAGAAGCTTTTACTTCTGGACAGGCTAGTCTTTTAGGTAAGACATTGTCACCAACAATGGCTGCTGGGTTAACTGTGGGCGGGTATGGCGGTATGAAAGCCACCGATGAGATGACTAAACACCAACTCCAGCAAAAAATAGCCAACGCTAAAACTGAAGAAGAGCGCAAGATGTGGGAGCAAATTGCTGCCCAATCTCTAGGATATTTACCACCTATAACACCTAGATTTGCCGCCTCTGGCGGCATGATGGGCGCACTTGCTGCGGGTGGTGCCACAGGTTCTGCAAACGAACCACGCACAATTAATGGCGCGGGGGATGGCATGAGTGATAGCGTACCTGCTACGATTGAGGGTATTCAAGAGGCTCGTCTTGCCGATGGTGAGTTTGTGATCCCTGCCGACGTTGTTGCAGATCTTGGTAATGGCTCCAGCAACGCTGGGTCTAAGAAACTTTATGCCATGATGGACCGAGTAAGGAATTCTCGACATGGCACCACGAAACAACCGCCCGAAATAAGTATGGGCCGTTTGATGCCTGCTTGAGGAAATAATCATGACTACATCTACCGCCGTCCAATATAGCGCCGAAATACCGGACATTCTAAAACCGTTTTACTCAGGTAAGACGGCGGAGGGTACTCCTCTACAAGTAGACGGGAAAGACGTTACAGGGTTAATCCCCAGAGGGTTTGAGCAGTTTGGCAAAACTTACGAGTCAATGTATGCCCCGCTTATTCAAAAGGGGCTAATGGGTGCGGGGTCTATTGCAGGGCTTTCTCCCTTCCAGCAATACGTTGGCAATCAGCTCAGTGGTATGCAGATCCCTGGTCAGTATGGGTTAGCTACCGAAGCAGGACAGCAAAGCGCAGCAGGGTTACAGGCACTACAAAATGCTCAAGCTCTTGGCGTACTGGGTCCAGAAGCTGCTAGGCAATTTACGTCTGGAGAAGCTAAGGATTACATGTCCCCTTACATGCAGAACGTTGTTAACCAACAGCAGCTTGCGGCAGTCAAAGCCGCAAGAGAACAACAACTGGGACAAAACCTTGCTGCGGCGCGTCAAGGCACTTATGGTGGTGCTAGGCAAACACTTCTCCAAGGACAACGCGAAGCTGGTCTGCAATCGACGCTAGCCGATATTCAAGCAAAGGGTTTGCAGTCTGCATATGAACAAGCGCAGCAGCAGTTTGAGCGAGATCGTGCGGCACAGATGACTGTAGGTCAGCAGAATCTCCAAGCGCAGATGGCTAACCAAGCTGCACAGCAGCAAGCTTTACAGACTAGGCTCGGTGCAGCACAAGGGCTTGGTGGATTAGCAGGTACGTTCGGTCAGCTCGGTACACAACAACTTGCTGGTCAACTTGATCTCACTAAAACGCAGGGTGCATTTGGCGATCTCCAGCGAGCTGTACAACAACAGCAGCTTGACGCTGAGCGTGGGTTCTTAACCGATCAGGCACAGTACGGGATGACTCAAGTGGGTCAACTCTCTAATCTGTTGCGTGGTATTCCACTAACTTCAGGTACACAAGTAACAACAACGCCTCCCCCAAGTTTTGCTAGTCAATTGACTGGTTTGGGCTTGACAGGGATCGGACTGTACAACATGCTTGGTGGGGGTGCTAAATGAGCCTTCAGACCTTAGATAAAGTCCTTAGTAAAACTGCGGATCGTTCAGTAGGCGATCTCGTTGCCACGTATGGCTCAAACATGCAGCGTTTGAAGATGGATGCTGCTGCGGGTAAAGTAGACCCGACCAAGGCGTTGATGGCAATGATGATGATCCAGCGGATCGTCGCAGCAAACACTCAATCACCGTCCGGTACAACAGTGGCTCAAGATGCTGGGTTAACACCACCCCCACAACCAATGGGCATGTCTGCAATAGCGCCGCAACAACCACCCACTGCACCGCAACAACCTCCAACGCGCATGGCCTACGGCGGACAGGTTGCCGTTAGTAATAACCAAGTACCGTCACCTGCGATGGAGCGGGGCATCTCCGGCCTACCCGTGCCTGACAACATGTTTGACTATGCTGATGGCGGCATGGTTGCATTTGCTGGTGGTGGGGACGTGCAGCGGTTTCAGACAGGTAACCCCGTACAAGCACCCACAGAAGTATTTTTACTGCAAAGGTTGTTGCAGTCTGCAATAGCTAATGGCGAACGTCCAGAAAAGATTGCGGAAATTCAAGCTGCGTTAAATGCGGCTACTAGTGGGGAAGCTAAACCGACGGCACCTGCTGCCGCGCCGACAGCAACGCCTCCTGCTGCTGGGGAACCTATGCGTGGCCCCGGTATATCCCTTGCTTCCGCACAGCAACG
>Ga0172372_10007711_pt1 | contig 14405 bp, 14 predicted proteins | sample LakKiv5m_2_FD_114544 | JGI IMG/M metagenome (GOLD analysis project Ga0172372, IMG submission 114544) | Freshwater microbial communities from Kabuno Bay, South-Kivu, Congo - kab_092012_9.5m | ecosystem: Environmental > Aquatic > Freshwater > Lake | place: Democratic Republic of the Congo...
CAACAGTAAAAATAATTTTACTATCAACCTTTTCTACCAATGTTCTAATCGAATCTTCATAAAAAATATTTTTAATTTCATCCTTAAGAATTAAGAGTTGTTCTTCCAAATAACTATTAACATCGATTTCGAGAAGAAGTTGCGACCCTCCATGCAAATCAAGGCCAAGATTTACTTTATTTGAGGGCAGTAATTTAATAATTTTTTCATTATTAAAACTGCTATTCAAAAAAATTGTTGGCAAAGCAAAATATAACGCCAAAAAACATAGAATTGAAATAAAGAAAATTTTGGTTTTGGAGAAAACTAGCATGAAATAATTGAAAATTAATTAGCGTTTTTTATCAAATTTTTTAAATGATTTTTTATCTTCTTGGGACTGCTTTTCAACATCGTTTATATGATTTTTTAGTATAGTTAGTACAACATTTTCAGCTACTTCAACTTCAAGTTGATTTTCTTTTTCATGAATTTTTCGAATTATGCCAACAATTCCACTTGAAGTGATGACTTTATTACCAACTTTTAAGTTTTTTATTAGGTTTTCATGTTCTTTGATTTTTTTAGTTTGTGGACGAATAATTAAAAAATAAAAAATTACAAAAATTAAAACCAATGGTATCAAACTAGTGGGAGAAAATTGAGCTTGCGTGGTATTCTGAGAGTTTTGAGCATGTGTTTCGGCAATAAAAAAGTTATTCATAAATTTTTGAGGTTAAAGTTAATTTAATCATTTTTTTGCAATATTTCTTTGAGTCTATCGATCTTTTCTTGATTTCCAATATTTTCTTTATCTTTTTGGGGGATGTTTTGTGTTTGCGGAATTTCTGAATAATTAGGTGGTATTATTAGAGGATTTTTATCAATCCCAGCACAAGAAGAGGTATAAATTAAAAATATTAAAAAAAGAGTTTTCTTCATTTTTTTTTAAGTAAAAATTCATCGTAAACTAAAATCAAAACACCAATAAAAATTAGACTATCGGCTAGATTAAATGCCGGCCAATGATATATTCCAATATGAAAATCCAAAAAATCAGTTACACCGCCATTTAGAATTCTATCGATTACATTTCCAAACGCGCCACCAATAATTAATGCTAATGCATAGGAAATATGTTTTTTTTGGCTATTCCATAACCAAAAAATTAACCCAAAAGCTATTCCACCTTGCAATAAAGCAAAAATTTCACGGGCATTACTTGCTTTATCAAACATTCCAAATGAAATTCCACTATTACTCACATAAACTAAATTAAAAAAACTAACTATTTCAGCTTTAGGATATTGCAAATATTGATAGTCTTGATGGTTAAAAAGATAAAAAAACACCATATTTTTTGAATATAAATCAAGAATAGTTGCAAAAATTGCAATTAAAATACTTTGAAGAAATAGCTGTTTTTTTATGATTAATTTCATTTATTGTGAAAAGATTTTGTGGTTGGTAAATTTTTCATTAATTTATCATTAATTTTTTTTAAATAAAGAAAGTTTTGTTATAATTAAATTTGTAAAACATGCGTATAATTTTTATGGGAACATCTGATTTTGGACTGCCGACCCTTGAAAAAATATTATCCAATAATAAGCATAATTTGGTTGCAATATATACCAAAGAGCCTTCGATCGGCGGGAGGGGAAATAGAATCCAATACTCAGCAATACACAATTTTGCAATTCAAAATAAAATTGATATTTATACGCCCAAAACACTCAAAGATAATTATACTCAAGAACAGTTTAAAAATTTTAAACCTGACCTAGCAGTTGTTGTTTCTTACGGTTTAATTTTACCAAAAGAAATTTTAGATATACCAAAATATGGTTGCCTCAATGTTCATCCATCCGACCTTCCATTATATCGAGGAAGCGCTCCACTGCAAAGAAGCATTATGAATAATGAAAAAAATAGCGCGGTGTGCATCATAAAAATGGACTCGGGTATTGATAGTGGAGATGTTGTGAATAGAAAAAAATTTATCATCAACGATGATGATAATTTTTTAACAATATCAAGAAAAACTTCTGAAATTGGTGCAGAATTGATTATAAAAACTATTCATGAAACCGAACACAACTTACTACAATTTGAATCGCAAGATCATCAAAAATCAACCTATGCCAATAAAATTGAGAAAAACGAAAGCCTCATTGATTGGAATAAAAGTTGTCGTGAAATATTTAACAAAGTAAGAGCTTTAAGGGGGAATCTCGATGCATATCTGATTTATAACAATGAAAAGATTAAAATTTTAGAATGCCAATCTGAGAAAACCACATCAAATTCAAATTACAAAGGAATAATAATTGATTATGAATTTTCAATTGGATGTTTAGATGGCATTATTAAGCCCACAATAGTTCAAAAATCCGGGAAAAAACCAATGTCTTTGAAGGATTTTTTAAATGGTTTTAAGTTTAAATTAGGCGATAAAGTTTGTTAAAAAGCTTTTGTAAAAAAAATCAAAAAAGCTTATTTTTTTATAAATTTAAACTTTTTTCCATTGGTTGCAGATTGTGGCTCAGAGACCTCAGAAGATTGAATTTTATTTTCATTAGTTAATTGAGAATCATCAATATTTTTATCAACAGAAGATTTTTCGTCGAGAGACTTGGCCAGATCTTGTGAGGTATTTTTTTGACTATATTTTTTTATAAATTTAAACTTTTTTCCTTGTGAAATAGATTCAGGCTTAGAGACCCCCAAAGATTGATTTTTACTTTCATCAATTAATTGAGAATCGTCTAATTGAGAATCGTCGATATTTTTGGCAACTGATAATTTTTCATCGAAAGATTGATCTTGTGAGGTATTTTTTTGACTATCATAAATCGGATCAGGATCTATATTTTCAGAAACTGATTCTTTTTTAAAAAAATTAGAAATTTTAGATAAAATTCCTTTTGACTTATCGTTATTATAATTTGGCTTTATTGAATCAAGATTGTGATTATTTTTGTCAATTAAAATAATGGTTTGGTCACTTTTTGATGATGAGTCATTTGATTTAGTGTCGCTAACATCGATATTAAGAATTTTATGCTGAGGAATTGAATTAATAGTGGCAATATTTTTAGAATTATCGGCTTGTAGATTTTTAAATTTATAAGATTTACTTCTGCTTTGATTTAATGATTCATCAGTCAGTGTTTTTTTAAGATTTTTTTCTAAAGCTTTAAATTTATAAGTTTTTTCTTTGTTTTGGATAGATAAATCCGAAATTGGATATGAGATGTTTGGTGATGAGACTTTTTGTTGGTTAGGATTATTGCTGGTATCGTTATTAACAAACTTATATTTCTTAAGATCTTTATTTTCATTTAATGAAACCGTTGGCAATGGCGAATTTTGAGCATCTGATAAATTTGAATCTTTAAATGTTGAAATTGAAGGAAGATTTGGATCTTCAAGAACCGAGTAAATATTATCGTTTTTATCATTTAAAGATTGGTTTTCAGCATTTTTTAAAACAAAATTTTTGCCAAATTTATTAATCTTTGAATCTTGAATATTGATATTACCGCCAATTACATCAAGGGCTTCGGTATTCATATTTTGGTCCGAAGCAATTAATGGTGAAATTTTAGATATATAATCCAAAAAAGATTCAAGCACACCCTGATTCTGTTTATTTTCTTGATTCCTAGCTATTAAGAAGGCATCAGCAACCTGATTTTTTAAGATCAAAGTATTCATGTTTTTTATCAGATTGCCCTTTTCAATTATGTGATTAATACACTGAGTGCATCTCGAAATCGCAGAATGAACTAGAGCGCTTTCATTCTGAGAATTCAGCAAATTAGCCTTTGCACCCTTTAAGAGCAAATACTCGACTAAATCAGAATTATTGGCAATCGAAGCTCTCATTAGCGGAGTCCAACCTTCATTATCTTGTATATTAACGTTCGCGCCGTTATCGATAAGAATTTTAGCAATCTCAAGGTTACTTTCACGACAAGCGATATGAAGAGCTGTGGCTCCACCTTTGTTGCGTTGATTTATGACCAATGAACCGGCTTTACTAAAAAAACGTACTCCGTCTATATCATTACTTGCGGTTGCAGACATTAAATTTGATATTCCCGCAAATTGATCAGTGGTTGAGTTGTAAAGACTTTCAATTTGTGCCCAAATTTTATCTGAATAAAAACACAAAAGAATAACTAATATTATCGAGACAGCAAAAAAATTTTTGGTTTTCTTAAGCAACATTAGTGATTGAAGTCTCATTTGCGATTGATGATAAAGTGATTTTAAGTTGAGATATGTAGAATTTTTAAAAAAATGTTTTTTGAATCTAAAAGATAAAAATTATTATTCAGTAAAAAATTTTAAACTGTTTCAAAATAATTGAGAGTTTTCAATTACAAATACTACATCTAAGCCTTAACTATTTCCACCTGTCATTAAGATTTTTTATGAATGATTTAAATTCAGGATTGTATGGTTTTTCAACCCATGTTTTGGCACCATTTTTTAATAAATATTGAACAATCAATTCTTGTTTATGTCGATAAGCTATAGATAATGCCGTAAAACCATCATTGTCCATTTCATTTATATCAACGCCAGACTTAATCAACAAATCAACTACCGGCAGAAATCCAAGTCGCGACGCATGCATTAAATAGCTTCTTCCATAAATATCGCGATATTTTAAATCGGCGTTATTTTTTGCCAACATATAGAATGCAACAAAATCATTAAGTTCTATGGCAATAGATATTGGCATATGACCAAGTTGATTTGGCAAATTTGGATCCGCACCTTTTGCCAAAACCGAAGCCATAACGGCATATTTTTTAAGAAATATTGAATATGTGAGAATTGTGTCTCCTTGTTCATTGGTGATATTTGGGTTTAAGACATACTTAAATGCTTCATTAAAATATGAAATACTTCCCATAGATATCGCCGAAAACATAATATCGATATATTCTTTTGGCGTGTATACAAACGGAATGTGATAATTATCTAGCGATCTACTACGATTAAGAATTGGTAGAGGTGGTAGCTCATCGACAGCATATGGCGCCAGAGATTTCTTTTGAGGCAGAACTTTATCATATTCTCTGAAATCTTCATCAATATTATCTTCACTTTCAACTAAATCCGATAAGTAAAGACTCCTTAAATTTTGATATTTTTTTTCCTTTTCTTGAACGATTTTTTTTTGATTAATTTGAGCTTCTTTTTCTTCTAATTTTATTCTGAGAGACGTTTTACCGTGAGTGTTATTTTTGCGATTTTTGTTTGAAATTTTAGTAACTAACTTTTTAGAGATTTTTTTATTTGATTTCTTGTGAATTAATTTTGAAGAATCAGTTCTTGAGAATTTAGTTTTGTTTTTAAGGTTTAAATTTGGCGTTTCTTGTTGAGAAGAATTTGATGATTTTTGAATCTCAGATTTATTTGAATCGTTAATTTGATTTAAACTTGAATTTGTTATATCTTGAGTAGGATTTTTTTTATCAACATTATCTAGTCCTAAGGATTCAATATCGGGTTTGTTTGTTGATTCGGCTTCTCTGATTTTTTCTTCTAACAATTTTTTGATGTCAAGAACTGGCGGATTAGCATTTGATGTATTTGAATATAGTATATCAAAACTAAAATAAATTGTTATAAATATGGCAATTTTAAGTTTGAAGAATTTCATTATTATTTGTTAATAAATATTTATTTCGGTTTAAGATGATTTATTTGTGTCAATATTTATTCAACTGGGTCAAAACCAGTTTTTTTGTTAAAAGGATTACATCTTAATATTCTAACAAATCCAAAAAAAACTCCTTTAATAACGCCTTTTTTTTCTATAGCCTCTATCATGTAATTTGAACATGAGGGACTAAATCTGCAATGATGACTGCCAACAAAAAAAGTTAAAAACCTTTGATAAAATTTAACTATCAATATTGCAATATTTTTAATGAGTAAATTTATCGAATTAATTCTAACCATTGATCTTCATTTAAAATTTTAACACCATATTCTTGAGCTTTTTTAAGTTTAGAACCAGATTCTAAGCCCGCTACAACAAAATTAGTTTTTGAAGATACACTCCCCAAAACTTTCAACCCTAAATCTTCAGCTATTTTTTTGGCCTCAGCTCGAGTCATTTTATTCATAGTGCCTGTGAAAACAATTGATTTACCAAATAAATCAGGATTTACAATTTTAGATTTCATATCCAAAATGTTGAGATATTTGGCAACCTCTTCAATCATTTGACAATTTTTTTTATCGCGAAAAAAAGCCAAAGTTGTATGAGCTAATTTTTCACCAATTCCATCAATCGCTATAAATTCTTTATAATCATCAATTTGGTTATTTGAATTTTCGCTTTGCATTAACAAAATTTCATCCGCAGAATATTGGCTATATTTTTTAAAAAAATTGATGAATTCTTGATAAGTTATAAAATGATTTGCCAAAGTTTTTGCGGTTGATTCTCCAATATGCCTAATCCCTATTGCATAAATAAATCTGTCTAGATCAATCGTGCGTTTTTGATTAATTGCTAAATATAAATTCTCAACTGATTTGTGACCCCACCCAGATTTTTTGATTAATGGAAAATCACTTGTTTTTTCTCTATCTTCAAGAGAAAAAATATCTGCAAAAGACTTAATTCGTCCTTCATAAAAAAGATTTTCAATTTGTTTTTTTCCAAGACCTGCAATGTCAAAAGCATCTTTTGAAACGAAATGTTTAAGAGTTTCAATAAGTTGAGCATCGCACGACAATCCTCCGCTACACCTTAGAACTACATCATCATTATTTTTTTCGATTAAAGAAGCACAAACAGGGCATTGAATTGGGAATTCAAAATTTTTTTCGCAACCAATTCTTTTGGAAAGATCAACTTCAAGAATCTGCGGAATAACATCTCCAGCTCTTTGAACAACCACAACATCTCCAATCATAATGTTTTTTCTAAGGATTTCATCATGATTATGTAAAGTTGCGCGCGAAACTAAAACTCCTCCAATATTAACAGGCTCTAGTATTGCAACAGGTGTTATGGCGCCGGTTCTCCCAACTTGAACAATTATATCGTTTATTTTAGTTTTCGCCTTAATCGATGGAAATTTATGGGCAATCGCAAATCTTGGGCTTCTGGCAATATATCCAAGTCTTTCTTGGTATTCAAAATTGTTAATTTTGTAAACCATTCCATCTAAATCATAGTCTAATTCATAACGACTATCAACGATTGATTTGTAATGTTCCATTAGGTCATCAATATTTTTACATAATTTAGAATTCGGTTCTACTAAAAAACCAAATTCTTGAAGTTTTTTGTGAAGTTGAGATTGAGAAGGGCATTTAAAATCAAATGAAAAATCTCCAAGTGAATATGCAAAGTAACTAAGATTTCGATTTGCGGTAATTTGCGAATCAAGCTGTCTTAATGATCCCGCCGCCGCATTTCTTGGATTTGCAAAAATTTTTTCACCGCTCAATTCTTGATTTTTATTGAGTTCGATAAAATCCTTTTTACTCATAAATATTTCTCCACGAACTTCAATAAAACTGGGCGGATCAATATCATTAAGAATATGTGGAAAATTTTTTATTGTTTTAGCATTTTCAGTTACATCTTCTCCTTCATATCCATCACCTCTAGTGGCACAATATTTAAGAATTCCTTTTTCATACCGCGCTGAAAATGATAATCCATCAATTTTAGTTTCACTAAAGAAATCGAGGGCATTATCTCTATTATTAAACAAATTTAATTCAAAGAGATTGGGTTGAAATTCTGAAGAAACATTGCGATCTTTTGATAAACCAAGAAACCTTTCAATTTTTTCAATAAAATCAATAATATCATCTCTGGAGAAGCCATTTGCAAGAGATAACATTGCCTTGGAATGTTTTATTTTATTAAAAATATCTAATGATTTGGCGCCAACATTATTAAATTCATCTTCTTTAAAAAATTGCGGATAAAGCTTCTCAAATTCTATTAGTTTGCTTTTGAGGGCATCATATTCAAAATCCGATACCAAGGGGTTATCATGTCGATGATAAGCCGTGTCATACTTTGAGATCAAAGATTTTAACTGTAAAATTTCATTTTCAACTTCGTGACTCATTTAATCAAACTAAATTATCATCATTAATATTATTTAGATTTAAAACATTATGCAAAATATCAAATCCGTAAAAATAGTCTTCATGAATTGCATGAACATGAATTTGGTCATCTTCTATAGCAATTGCAAAAAGCCCCGCAGTCATGTTAATACTTGAGATCAAAAGAGCTGGGTTAAAATTATAGTTTTCTTTTAATTTAATTTTATGCAATGTTGGGTGAAGAGATTTACGAAGTATTGCTAAATCTACAATCAAAGAAATAGATTTAAAAAAATTTTTAAAATATAACTCACAAAAATGACGATAAAAACCAAAACTAAGAAATAATAATTCGCTTTTTTCATCAATCAATTTTAACCGAAAAGAGGCAAACGAAACTAAAGCCGAAGCAAACAAACCAAAAGCAAAAAAATAAATCGAAAAACCATGTCCCACCATCATAAAAGAAAACCACAGAGTAAGCAGGAACAAAAATAAGTTGAAAATATTAACCATTGAAGTCTAAGATAAAATTTCGGGTCGCAAATATTTGATTTTTTTAACAAAAAACACAATGAAAAAAAACTTAAAATTAACTAAAAAAATATTAATTGTTCAGGCGGTATTTTATGAAGATATTTCAAAAATGCTTTTAGATGGCGCTATCAAAGAAATTAATCAGAATAATATGGATTACGACATAATAACCGTAAGCGGAGCTCTTGAAATTCCTATTGCCATCGCCATTACAATTAACAAATATAATTGTTACAATGGATATATTGCTCTTGGTTGCGTTATTAGAGGCGAAACTTCACATTACGATACCGTTTGCACTGAAAGTGCTCGCGGATTAATGGATATTGGCATTAAAAACAAAATTCCTGTCGCCAATGGAATTATAACCGTCGAGAATGAGGATCAAGCTCTTGAGAGAGCTAATTCTAAAAAACTTAACAAAGGGGGTTATGCAGTTCAAGCTTGCATAAAACTTATTCAAATAAATGAAAAACAACTTTAAAATATGAGAAAAATATTATCTTTTTTTACAATTCTAACCCTCACATCATGCTTGATTGGTTCGGGCGAAAATTCATCAATTATTAATAACGGTAAAAATAAATTTCCAAAAATTGTTGGAATCGATCTTCATGGCAACAAAAAAGAGCTCCCTCAAGCTTTAGAGGGCGAGTTTAATATTATCGCTCTTGGTTTTGAAAGAGAACATCAAGAGGCCATAAATACTTGGATTGCTGAAATTGATAAATTAACTTTAGTTGGCAATAAAATTAAATTTTACGAAGTACCCCTTATTTATGAATTAGGAAATTTTTCTCGAGCTTGGGTCAATAATGGCATGAGATTTGGAATTCAAGATGATGTTGCAAGAAAAAGAACTATAACGGTTTATACAAATCGTGATAAATTCTTTGAAATTATGGATATGAAAGGTGATAGAATTTATTTGATCATTTTAAACAAATCATCAGAGATTATTTGGAAAGCTGAGGGTTATGCATCTGAAAACAACCTAAAATCATTTAAAAAAATAATTGAAAAAATTAAATAAATTTAGTGATTTTTCTAATGTTTTTAACATTACCAATCATTGCTGTAGTTGAATTAGTTGTAAATATTCTCTGAGCAAAACTAGTAATTTCTTTTTTGGTAATATCTTGAAATTTTTCTATTATATCGTTGTCAGTTTGAATTTTATTATGAAGCAAAATATCAGAGCCGAGTCTCTGCATTCTTGAACTAGTGCTTTCTTTAGCCATTTTTAAACTTGCTTTGAATTGGGTTTTAACTTTATTTAATTCATCATCTTTAACATTATCGCAAACTTTTTGTATCTCATCTGACAATAAACTAATCATCTTTTGACACTTATCTGCCGAGGTAGCACAATATATTCCAAAAATTCCAGCATCTTCAAAACAGTTGTTAAAACTATATATCGAATATGCTAAACCTTTATTTTCTCTAACTTCTTGAAATAATCTCGAGGACATTCCTCCTCCCAAAATCATCGATAAAATTTGGCACTTATAGTAGTCTTTGTCATAATATGATATACCCTTAAAACCTAATAAGTAATTGATTTGCTCAAGCTTTTTTTCTTTTTTATAAAAACCACCTTTGTATGTTGCTTTTGCAACGGGTTTAATTTTATTTTTTGAAAGTTTAGTGAAATATTTTTCAACCCATTTAATCAGGTTTTCAATCTTAATAGAACCTGAAGCAACAATAGCAATGTTGTGATAGTTATATTGTTGATTTATATAATTTAAAAAATCATCGCGATTGAATTTTTTAATATTAGTTTTTGAACCAATTATTGGCATTCCAACTGGCTGATTAGGAAATGCAGTTTCTTGAAAATAATCAAAAACAACATCGTCTGGGGTATCTTGAGTCATAGCATATTCTTGCAATATAACCCCACTCTCCTTTTTTATTTCGACTTTATCAAATAATGAATTTTGTAATATGTCCGCCAAAAATTCGATCGCAAATTCAGCATATTCTTTTAAAACCTTAACATAATAGACGGTTTTTTCTCTTGAGGTATAGGCGTTGATATAACCTCCGATACTTTCAAATTCTTCAGCAATTTGCTTAGCGGATCTTTTGGGGGTGCCTTTAAATGCTAAATGTTCTAAAAAGTGCGATATACCATTAATTGTTATATCTTCGTTGCGACTTCCAGTATGAACAAAAACTCCAATAGATACAGTTTCAACATCTTTCATTTCATCAACACCAACACGTAATCCGCTGGTGAGTTTCTTAATTTGAGCTTTTGACATAATTAGTTTGGTTGTTTATGATGGGGAAGTTATTTTTTAAAAATAAACTATTATAAGAGAATTATTTAAGCAAATTTAATTATTTAAGCTTTGGAAATGAGCAACCCGCCAATTTTATCACTCAGAAATATTACCATTTCATTTGCAAAAAAAATTTTATTCGAGAATTTAAATTTAAACCTATTTACGAATGATAGAGTGTGCTTAATTGGCAAAAATGGTGTTGGAAAATCAACCCTTATGAATTGCCTATCAAACGATATTGAATATGATAGCGGTGAAAGATGGATTGCCCCAAATATTGTTTTAGGTCACCTTACTCAAAGCGAAAAAATTGCCGAGAATATTTTAGTCAAAGATTATATCAAAAAAGATATTAAAATTGATGAACCTAAAGAATATCTTATCGACATAGTTTGTGATAAATTAAAAATTGATAAAAACCAATATACACTTGAACTTTCAGGGGGGCAAAAACGTCGAGTCAATTTGGCAAAATCATTAGTTCTTGAGCCAGAAATTTTACTCCTCGATGAACCAACTAATCATCTCGATCTCGAAATAATAGAATGGCTTGAAAACTATCTTCTGAGCTTTAAAGGCGCGCTAGTAATCATTTCTCACGATAGAAAATTTTTAGAAAAAGTTTCAAATAAAGTTTTTTGGATCAGAAGCGGAAATATTAAAATCAATAATCAAGGTTATAAAAATTTTGACGAATGGTCACAAAACATTATTAACCACGAAAAACGTGAACTAGAAAATTTACAAAAAAAAGTCGAATTGGAAAGTGGCTGGCTTCAAACTGGAGTTACTGGAAGGCGTAAACGTAATATCGGTCGCCTTCATCATCTTCTCGAATTAAAATCCAAACTTGAAGCGCAACAAAAAATTGTTTTTGCCAATCAAAATAAAATGCGCATCGAAGTTCAAAAAATTGAAGAAGATGCTCCACAAATTATCATGAGTTTTAACAATGTTTCATATAACGTTGGAGATAAAATGTTAATTAAAGATTTTACATACAAAATCATTCGTGGAGAGCGCATTGGAATAGTTGGCAGAAACGGCATTGGCAAATCAACACTACTAAAACTCATGATTAACGAAATTAAGCCAAATCAAGGCACTGTTAAAATGGCGCGCGATATTGATTTTGCTTATTTTGATCAATCGCGAAGCGCAATCAGGACAACTTCGACAATTCAAGAAATTTTATGCGAAAATGGCTCTGATTATGTTCAACTTGGAAACGGAAAAGCTAAACATATTTGCGGATATTTAAGTGATTTTTTATTTGATCCAAAAGAAATTAAAACCCTTGCCGGCACTTTATCAGGAGGGCAACAAAACCGTTTATTACTTGCAAAAACCTTGGCCAATCCAGGAAATTTTATGATTCTTGATGAACCGACCAACGACCTCGACATGGACTCGCTTGATATTCTTGAAAATTATTTAGAAAAATATTTAGGAACTTTGGTTGTAGTTTCGCATGATCGTGATTTTTTAGATAATGTCTGCACAACGATTCTGGGCTTTGAAGGTGATGGCGTCATTAATTATAATATGGGCGGATATAGCGATTATATTGCTCAATATCAGAGTAAAAATCAGTTAATTTTAAATAAAAAAAATCTTAAAAATATTGCGGATAAAGATACAAAAACAAGTGATTTAGGTTCTCCAAAAAATGAAAAAAATTTATTAAAAATTAGCAATAAAATAAAAACTGAACATAGCAAAATTCCGCAAAAAATTATTGAAATTCAAAAGAAAATCGAAGAGTTAAATAACGAATTTGAAGGTGGCGAAAATCGTAATCCATCAAATTTAGCTTTAATAAATATGGAAATCGCTAATTATCAATATGAGCTAGAGAAACTTGAAGAGAGATGGCTTGAATTGGAATATTTAATTACAGAATAATAAAGTAAAATTAAACATAAAATAAATTTTTTTAGACATAATTTAAAAATGAAATTATATGTTTTCATCCCGTTATTCTTAATTTTTTATAAAATTTTTAATCATCAAATTCATTTTTTTGAATAGAATCCAGGTTGCATTAAAATACAGAATTTATTTTTCTAAAGATTTTTATTTCAAAAATATTCTATTTAATTTGGGAATTTTCTATTGCTGTTGGCAACCAATCACTCTTGTTAATAAATTCATAACTTTAGCACTAAAACTTGTTGAGGGTTTATTGGTTACCCCAACGTCATTACCTTGTGGATCATGAGGATCAATCATCGGAACAATTCCTGTTTCTGATTGCCCCCCTCCAAAACTAGAGACTTCAGCCTTATCACTTTTTTTCAATGCATTATTAAATATTTCTTTCACATTTTTCCATCTTGAAGTATCTTTTTTAGGGCCAGAACCATCTTTAATTTGCGAATTAATTCTTTTGTCCATTATATTGTTCAATCCTGATATAGTTACTATGCCATTAAAATTGCTTTTATGATCAATTTCATTAACAACAGATGATAAATCTTTTTCACTAAGATAGTCTTTTATTAAAGTTTCAAAATTATCAATATCTCCATTGTAACACAGCTCGTGCATGTATACTATAATATCACTTTTTAATTTTGGATTATCTAGGACATTTGGGTTTTTAAAAAAATCTACACTTTCACGATTTTGATGAATTAATGTCGAGATTTCATGTAATCGATTTCTTCTTTGTTTCAATTCCTCATCTGAAGGTTTATTCCTTACAAAATCCGAAACAAGGCAATATTCTCTAATTAGTGGAAAAAAAGTTTTTACATCTAAATTAATTTTTTGCGAGGGGTTAGTTCTGAAAGATGCTATTAGTCCACTTACTTTTTTTCTATAAAGATTTCCCTTAATTTCAATATTATTTTCTTTTATATCATCGGGTTTAACCTCTCTTTGCAATCTTTCATACTCAAAATCAAAAAATTTTTTTACATCTTTTAATGTAATTTCTTTAGCAATTTTAGTTATCATCTTTATCTGCTTTTTATCAAAAGCATTTTCGATATTTATATTTTCTTGGCAAAGAGATAAAATATAACCGCTATAATCATTTTTTAAATTGGGATTATTCTTTAATATATATAAATAATGTCCATCTTCAATTTTTGATGGAAGGTAATTAGGGTTAATAGTCGCATCAATATCTTTATTGTTTTTTAGCTTATAAGATAAAAGATTTATATGCATTTTTAACAGAACAAAAAAAATTGGATCTTCTAAATCACGAAAAAAAGTTGAATCTAGCTCCGAAGGATTTCTCATAATTTGATTTTTATTAATGTTTTAAAAAAAATTTAATTTTAGTGCAAAAAATGCAAGAAAGAGTTGGATTTTTAAATTTGATAGCAAATCTATTTAATGACAATTTAGTTAAAAAAATCAGCTTTAAGTCAAAAAATATTTTTTGATTATATTTAATTCGCATAAGCGACAAACTTGTTGCCCAGAAGCAAATTATTTTCAATTTCATTGAGAATAATTGTTTCAAGCTATGTC
>Ga0172372_10007713_pt1 | contig 14403 bp, 14 predicted proteins | sample LakKiv5m_2_FD_114544 | JGI IMG/M metagenome (GOLD analysis project Ga0172372, IMG submission 114544) | Freshwater microbial communities from Kabuno Bay, South-Kivu, Congo - kab_092012_9.5m | ecosystem: Environmental > Aquatic > Freshwater > Lake | place: Democratic Republic of the Congo...
ACAGTATATAAACTATTTTCATCGTTTTCACCATTTATAATTGTACCCGGAATTTCACTTTCCACTTTTTTTCGCATGTACGTTTTTAATTCTTGAATATGTTTCTGATGTTCTTTCATCTCAGTATTGCATATTTCTAAGGCCTTTGCAAGACCAATAATTCCGGCAACATTTTCAGTGCCTCCACGCATATTACGTTCCTGCGCTCCACCATGAATAAAAGGATTAATTTTTAATTGATGGTTGATGTATAAAAAGCCAACGCCTTTTGGGCCGTGAAATTTATGTGCAGCACAGGTAACTAAATGAACTTTTAATTCGGGTAAATTCATTGCGTAATGCCCCATCGTTTGTACCGTATCGCTATGGAAAATGGCATTGTGTTTTTCACATATTTCCCCAACTTGTTCAATTGGCAATAAAGTTCCAATTTCATTATTGGCATGCATTAAGGATACAAAGCTACGTTCGTTGTTATGTAAAAGTTCTTCCAAATGGGCTAAATCAACGTTGCCTTTTTTATCGATGTTAACCCAACTTAATTTTATTTTGCCTTCTTTTTCTAAAATTTGTAAAGTATGTTCAACTGCATGATGTTCTATCCTTGAGGTAATCGCATGCTTGATGTTATGTGTACTGATGGTTTGTACAATAGCCATGTTATCCGCTTCGGTACCACCACTTGTGAAGAAAATTTCGGCAGGTGTTACGTTTAATTGTTTTGCAACACTTTTTCGTGAAGTTTCAATTGCTGATCTGGTTTTTCTGCCGAATGAATGAATGGAAGAAGGATTCCCGAATTCATCTTTTAAAAAAGGCAGCATGGCTTCAAAAACTTGTTCGTCTAATTTTGTTGTAGCTGCATTATCCAAATATATTTTTTTCATCATTCGGTAAAATTAAAATTTTAAAATGTCATTTGAAATCCTACTCGAATTCCAAAAGGTGTTTTTAATTGTTCGTTGTAAGTTAATCTCCAGAATCCATCAACTCTAAAAAAACGGAAAATATTTTCTACACCTGCGCTTAATTCCTGATAAGGAACTTGGCCAAGTGTTTTTAGTGTAGTTGGAAAAACAAGTTCTTTTCTATTAATATTGTTAACGCTTCCAAACAAAACTTTATACGTCATTACTTCTCTCCATTTTAAACGTTTTAGTAAAGGAATTTTATTGAAGAATAATCCTTCGAAATGATGAAACAACCAAATAGAAGCATATTGATCGCTTGCAAATTCATAAAAGTTCATCATGTTGTATGACATGTAATCATAAACATAAGTTTGATTACCTCCATGTAATTCCATTAACGGATAAGGAACTGCCCCGAAAATTTTTCCTGCCTCCAACGTGTAATCCGTGTATCCAAGCAACTGCCCCAATCGAATACGATCGTTAACATTCACTACTACTTTTTGATAATCGTATTGCCCTTCATACACCTGACGTAATGATTTAGTATAACTTACTTGTAAAATGGGATATCGAGTTCCTAAACTTGTTCTAGAAAAATCTCCATTAATATATTTTTCATCAAATGCAAAACGAGTTGTGAAGCGAATTTCACTTGTTCTGATAAATGGTTTTAAAATGGTTTCGCCATCGGGCTTTTGAAAGTTATATTGAAAACCTCCCACGGGAGAAAGTTTTCGGTTAACAAAAGTAAGGCGATGAGAAAAACCTTGAAACCATTCGTGGTCAAACCAAACTTGAGTTTGCTCTACACGAGTTAAACTGTTCAACGGTGTTCTTCTGAAAAAGGAAGCAAAGAAATTATCTTGAGTAAACCCGTTTTGACTTTGACCTAAAATTTCTAAATCACTTTTATAATTAATTCCTACCATTTGACGGTAAGGTTTTTTAGATAAAAAAGTTCTGAAAGATCCGGCGTATTTCCATTTTTCATCTAACAAACCGTAAGCAACATATCCACTTAATTCATACCATCTGCTAAATTGACTTGATGTTCTTCCTCCAAAACGTAAACGTGTTCCTTCCAGTTGGTTGTAGCTTAGTAAATTGGAGTAAGGGCCAATTTCAAAATTCCCGAAAGTTTTGTAACCAGCAACTATAATGCTAATGATATCTACCCAACTTCTGTAAATAGGCAAAGTCTGGATGGTATCAATCATCTTGTAGATTTTCTGTTCGTTTATCGAAAGTGAATCGTGACGAGATTGATTCCAGAATTCATCTGATTTTTTTGTAGCATCTTCTGCTACCTGTATGTTATCACCGAACTTAAAAAAATCCAACGACTTAGGTTGATTAACGATAATGTTTTTATAGGATGTGGTTTTACGTCCATAAATACCTACACCTTCTTTTTTACTGATACCAATATCGGGTTTAAAATCAATCACCAAGCGATCTTTTTTAAGCATCCAAACAGAATCCTCTAAAGTAAACTCCTGAACTATAGTTGCTGATGTAATAAAATTTATGTTAGCATCATTCGGAATACTCATTTCCAAACGCTTTATTCCAAAAGTAGTATCTGCTATCCACATGTTACCGCTAAACAACAATTCCTGTTTTCTTCTGGGCTTAAAACGAATGTGATAACACCATTTTCCATCTATGTATAAACTATCTTCTAAATAAAATTTATAATTAAATATAGCAGCATTACATATAGGCGATTTAAAGTTTTTGCCAAACACGATAATGTCATTGTCATAGATGTTTACATTTTGGTACATGTCTCCCATCACCTGAGAAATACTTTGATTTTCGAAGCCGGTTAGTTTACTTGCTTTAATAATTTCTTTCTTCTGTTTAGGATCATCTCTGTAATAAAAATCAGATAAGGTTTCAACCATAAACAATGGCAGAAATGCTTTTTCGGCAGAGTTGCTGCTATCTACATTATCAAAAATAAATTTAACAGGTTTAAATCCTTTTTTGTCTTTTAAATTTTTAGGCAAATTATTTAAGTCGAACTCAAGTTTATTATATGCCTCGTATTGATAGCCCGAGAGTTTTCGTTTATTGTTGAATTCTTTCCGTTCAATAGTTTTTTTAATGTATTTGTGGGCAGGATTTTCTCCGGGGTTAATTACCACTTCGTTTAAACTAACTCCTTCTTCAAAAATTTCTAAGGGAACATTTATTATTTGAGTACTGTTTTTTTTAACCGGTGCAGAAAAACGTTTATAGCCAACATAAGAAGCAATTATTGAATCGCCTGGCAATTTAGTGTTAATGGTGAAATTACCGTCAAAATCAGATGTAGCACCGCTATTTGTTCCTTTTAAAATAACGTTTACAAACGGTAGTGGTTCTTTAGTTTTTGCATCAAATACTTTACCTGAAATAATGGTTTGACTAAAAGTTATGCACGAAAAAAGAAAGGCAATGAAAAAGTAATAATATTTAAGATTTGAAAGCATTTTCAACTATGCTATTTTTTATCAGTCCCAACCAATTCCTCCCAATATTCAGCTGCTCTTCGGGTATGTGGAATAACTATCGTTCCGCCAACAATATTAGCAACTGCAAATATTTCGTAAAGTTCTGCTGTAGAAACTTTTTGATCGAAACACTTTCCAAGATGATATTTAATACAATCATCGCAACGCAGTACCATGCTTGCAACAAGCCCAAGCATTTCTTTGGTTTTAACATCTAACGCCCCCTCTGCATAGGTATTAGCATCCAGATTAAATAAACGTTTGATGACTAAATTATCCTTAGATAATATCACATCATTCATTTTTGAACGATATTCGTTGAATTCTTTTACGGTATTACTCATTTACTTTTGATAGAAATTCAAATCTAATAAAATGAATGCTAACGATTGTATTTATTTTCAACATATTTAGAAACAAAAATACTGATTTCATATAGGCAATATATTGGAACAAACACCAGCATTTGAGAAGTAATATCGGGAGATGGGGTTATTACTGCAGCTAAAATTAATAATATAACAACTGCATGTCTTCTGAATTTGCGCATAAATGCCGCAGAGAAAATTCCAAAACGCGTAAGAAAATAAACCAAAATTGGCATTTCAAAAACCAATCCGGTTGCTAAGGTAAGCGTAGAAACTAAAGAAATGTAATCATCAATGGTAGGTAGAGTTTGAATAAATTTTTCGGTGGTTATGTTGTAATTGCCTAAAAACTGAACCGACATGGGTACAATGATTAAATAAGCAAACGTAATTCCGATTAAAAAAAGCAAGGATGAAACAACAACAAATCCACGCACAGGCTTGGCCTCTGTACTTTTTAAAGCGGGTTTAATAAATTTCCATAACTCGTAAAGAATGTAAGGAAAGCCCAGAATTAAACCGCCCAAAAATGAAATCCATAAATGCATGGTGAATTGTCCGGATAACTGATTGCTTATTAATGAAAAATTTATCTGATCAACGCACAGCCCTTCAATTCCACCAAGTTTTTGTGAAAGCTCACAAAGTTTTCGATAAGTAATGAAATCAACACGTAGCGGACCAAAAATTATTTTTCCAAAAACAAAATCCGGAAAACAAAATAGTACAATAGCTAAAACTAAAACTACTACAACAGATCGTACCAAATGCCAACGAAGCGCTTCGAGGTGATCCATGAAACTCATATCAGCTTCTGGATTATTGTTTTTATTAAATAGCGACATAAAAGCTCAAATTTACAAATCATTTCTGGCAAATATTTTGTTTTGTTGTCGTAAATTTGAAATTTTACAATCATGATTAATAAAATATTCATTCTTATAATTGCTTTCTTACTTCTGAAAGATAATTATCAATTAATTGCTCAAACTTCCGATAATGTAAATGAAGTAAAATGGTTGTCCTTTAAAGAAGCGCAGGAGTTGAATAAAAAACAAGCGAAACCATTTTTAATTGATGTTTATACCGATTGGTGTGGATGGTGTAAACACATGGACAAAACTACCTATTCAAATCCGGGATTAGCCAATTATATCAACACCTATTTTTATGCTGTTAAGTTTGATGCCGAAACAAAAGATACTATAATTTATAATGGCGAAAAATTTTTGAATTCAGGTACCGAAAAAAAATCGCCACATCAATTAGCCATCAAATTATTAAGCGGAAAATTATCTTATCCATCTACCATTTTTGTAAACAACAACTTTCAGTTTAATTTGTTATCACAGGGCTACCTCGATGTAAAAAAAATTGAACCTTTATTAATTTTTACTGTTGAAAATGTTTTCAGAAGTACGCCTTATGAAGCATTTTCTGCAAAATTTGAAAAAACATTTTACGATACCACCAAAAATAAATTTGATCCTAAGTGGCTTACGATAAACGAAGCAATTGCTAAACAAAAATTGGAACCTAAAAAAATACTCGTTTTTACCAATGCAAGCTTTTGTAACTCGTGTAAAGTGATGAAAAAAACAGTTTTAGGCGATTCTGTAATTAGTAAGTACCTCGATAAAAATTATTATTTAGTGAATTTGGATGCAGAGTTTAAAGAGGACGTAACATTTAATGAGCAAACCTATAAAATAGGACAAGTCGCTAATTTTCCTTTTCATCCTATAACTTTAGCGTTAACCCGAAATAATTTGGTTTTTCCATCATTAAGTGTGATAGGTGAAAAGCAGGAATTATTGGATGCGATACCGTTTTATTTGAATGAAGAGATTACCTTGCCTATTATTCAATTTTATGGCGATAACCACTTTAAAACTACCAAGTGGGAAGATTTTTTAAAATCATTTCGGTCAACGAAAAAATAAGTTTTACAAAATTAGAAAAACTCAATTTTTTAGTTTTAACTTTAATGTATGGAGTTAACAACTATAAAACAACTTGCCGAAGATGATCGCCCACGAGAGAAAATGCTTTTAAAAGGCAGTAGAGCGCTATCGGATGCGGAATTGATAGCGATATTAATTGGTTCAGGAAATAAAAAAGAAACAGCAATCCAACTATCACAACGTATTTTAATTAATTGCAATAACGATATTAATCAGTTAGCACGATTAAGTATACAACAACTTTGTACCTATAAAGGTATTGGCGATGCCAAAGCAATTAGCATAGCAGCAGCATTGGAATTAGGAAGAAGACGAGACAATCAAACACCAGAGGAAAGATCAACCATTACATCCAGTCAATCTGCATTTCATCTATTGTCACCTATTTTAAGAGATTTGCCACACGAAGAATTTTGGATACTGATTTTAAATCGTGCAAATAAATTAATTTCAAAAGAACCTGTAAGTTCGGGTGGAATAAATGCAACATTAGTTGATGCCCGAAAAGTTTTTAAACCAGCTATTTTGCAAACAGCATCATCTATTATTTTAGCTCATAATCATCCTTCAGGTAATACCAAACCAAGTGAAGAGGATATAAAGCTTACGCGTAAATTAAAAGAAGCGGGAAAATTATTTGACATTAATGTTATCGACCACATTATCATAGCGGAAAATACTTATTTTAGTTTTGCAGATGAAGGTTTATTATGAGTAAGGAACAAGAAAATACCGAAAAATTATTTTATACCATTAGTGAAGTAGCTGCACTATTTGATGTTAATGCTTCGCTTATTCGTTTTTGGGAAAAAGAATTCCCCGCAATAAAACCAAGCACTAATAAAAAAGGAAATCGACTTTATACCAAAAAAGAAATTGAATTGATTCGTAAAATTTACGAATTGGTAAAAGAGAAAGGATTTACCTTACTTGGAGCAAAAGAACAGTTGAAGACTAACAAAACAAAAATCAACTCATCCAATGTAAAAAATGAAGTAATTAATAATTTAAATGATATCAAACAAAAATTAATTGAATTAAAAGATCAATTAAAATAATTTTACAAGAATCAAATAAGAATTCAATTTCTTACCAATAAAATAGTATTTAATTTATGAACTATATCACCAATGAAGGCTTATCTATGCACTATGAATTGCATGGTAACATGAAGGCTGATAAAACCATAGTGTTTTTAAATGGTTTATCACAATCAACATTATCATGGGGCTTAGTAGTGCCATTTTTTAAAGATAATTTTAGAATCCTTTTACTCGATCAGATTTTACAGGGGCAATCGGACAAAAATAGTGACTGGAGAGATTTTGATCAGCACGCAAAAGATGTTTTTGAATTACTGAAAGCTTTGCAAATAAAGCAACCCATTTTAGCAGGTTTATCTTATGGAAGCATGGTTGCGCAGCATTTTGCTGTTCAATTTCCAAATGAATTGAGTAAGTTAGTTTTAATGGCTACACTAGCACATAAAACACCTTACTTTGATGCCATTGGCCATGCCTGGTGGAGAGCATTAGAAGCAGGGGGTTATCCTTTAATGTTCGATGTAATGCTGCCAAATGTATTAAGTGAAAATTATTTTAAAAACCCATTGATTCCAATTAATGTGATGAAAGATGCTCGTTTGCAATCAGGAATGGATAGTGAATCGTTAATCAAATTAATGAAAGCAACGCAAGAACGAGAAGATTTTCGTCCTAAATTGAAAAATATAAAAGTTCCTACATTGGTCATTCAGGGCGAAAAAGATTCACTTTTGCCTCCTATGTTTGCTGAAGAAGTACATAAAAACATTTCAAATTCTAAACTGGTGATTATAAAAGATGCCGGGCATACCTTAAATTTAGAGGCAGTACCCGAAATTAGTAAACAGATATTGCAATTTGTTGGGTGATGGATGCTCCTGAAATTTTTAAATCATTTAAACATATTGTTGCTGCTCAAACAACCCGCGATTATCCGTTCAGATTATCACATCATCAAATATCTGCAAGTGATTTAAAGTTAAGTGAAGAACAAAATGAAATTAATAAATCAACTTGTTTCAAGTCATTAGGCGTAAACGAAAATCAGATTACATATGGAAAACAGGTTCATGATAATAAAATTGCTGTTATAAATCATCCTGTTTATTTAGATGGTTACGATGCGTTCATTACGAATCAGAAAAATGTTGTTTTATTAGTCAGCATTGCAGATTGTACTCCCGTTTTAATTTATGATTCTCTCAACCACGCTGTTGCTGCTATTCATGCAGGCTGGCGCGGTACAGAAAAACAAATTGTTACCGGCACACTAAAAGAAATGAATAAACAATTTGGAACTATTGGTGAAAATTGTTTCGCTTACATTGGCACGTGTATTTCTGAAAAATTCTTTGAAGTGGGCAATGAAGTCGCAATCAAATTTGACCAACAATTTATTATTGAAAGAGGCGGTAAATTATTCGTGAATTTAAAATCCGCAAATCAACATCAATTATTACAATTTGGAGTTCCGGTACATCAAATCGAAATTTCTCCAAATTGCACATTTAACGATAATAAAAGATACTTTTCTTACCGAAAAGAAAATGGGAAAACAGGAAGAATGTATGCTTTAATAGGAATCAGAGATGAAGATTAAATGTATTTATCTCCTTTTTGAACTTTAACATCATTCACAAAATTCCTGATTTGTTGTTCGTCAGTTTTTTTGCAAATCAACAATGTGTTTTCAGATTCAACTACAATATAATCTTCCAGACCTTGTATTACAGCTAATTTGTCTTTTCCAACATTAATGATACAATTCTTAGAATCGTAAAGCATCACGTTTTTACCAACTACAGCATTATCTCCTACGGAATGATTGATGTGTGAGTACAAGCTGCCCCAGGTCCCAAGATCACTCCAGCCAATTAATGATTCTCTTACAAAAACATTTTTTGCTTTTTCCATTACGGAGTAATCAATTGAATTACTCTTACAAATTACATATGCCTTTTTAATAAATGTGGATTCTTTATCTGTATTATAATAATCAAGACCGTCTTGAAATACTTGAAACATTTCAGGGTCGTGTTTTTCGAAAGCATTTATTATTGATTGCGTAGACCAAATAAATATACCTGAATTCCATAGGAAGTCGCCACTTTGCAAAAACGATTTAGCAATTTCTAAACTTGGTTTTTCAGTAAATGTTTTCACTTTTTTGATTCGATTATCTTTTTCTTTTACCGGAGAATCAATGTACTGTATGTAACCGTAACCTGTATCCGGTCGATGAGGAGGAATTCCCAAGGTTATTAAACAATCTTCTTTTTCAGCTTTTGTAAAGCATGATTTTATGGCTTTTTGAAAAGTGTCTTCTTTGGTTATCAAATGATCGGATGGAGCAACGACAGTTATTGCTTTAGGATTTAATTGATGTATTTTAAATGAAGCATATGCCACGCACGGCGCAGTGTTTTTTCTAGATGGCTCCAATAAAACATTTGCTTTTGGAATTTCGGGTAATTGTTCAAAAACAAGATTTTTATACGACTCACTCGTAACAACATAAATATTATTGAGTGAACAAATATCTTTAAAACGATCAAAGGTTTGTTGTATCAATGTTCGGCCACTACCCAATATGTCAAGAAATTGTTTTGGCTTATTAGCTCTACTCATAGGCCAAAATCTACTTCCAACGCCACCGGCCATTATAATACAATATTTATCTTTCATTATTCAGCAAATTAATTTTAAACAAACAACTATAAAGATGCTCATTCTCAAAGATAAGGGATAAAATTAATTTGAAAAATTATTAGAAGTTTCCTGTTAGAAAATTATTCTTAATCTTTAAAATGATTTGCTTTTAAAAAATAACCTATGTGTTAAAATTTAATTGGCCAATTGAATTTCATCATTTACCAAAGCAACAAATAATTTGTTCTCTTTTAAGTAAGTTTTGTTTTTAATTAAAGAAGATAAATTTACTTTCCCAATTATATAATTGTAATCGTTGCTTTTATAGGTTTCAGAAATATCAATAAAATTAAGCAACTCAATATCTTTTGCTTGATGGTATCTAAAATAAATGGATAAGATAACATCACTCGTAAAACCTGAAGGGTGTTTTTGCAAATGTTTTTTAAACTCGTATTTATATCCATAAGATAATGCGGAAACATCGGATAAAACTGCGGCTCCGGTTGGGTAGCTTCCTGCGCCTCGTCCTTGCTGGAATTGTTCTCCCGAAAAACGACCTTCAGTTATTACACCATTAAATTCATTGTCTACATTAAATAATTGGTTAGTTGCTTTTATAAATTGAGGCAAAACAAAAGCTGTAACGGTATCATTAGGTAAACGTTTTATTACCGGTGTTAGTTTAATTTTATATTTCTTCTCCTGCGCATACGCAATATCGTGATCACCTAATTCTGATATTCCAATGTTTAAAACATCATCTGCTTTTAAAATAATTCCAAATGCATGCAACGCGATAATAACTGCTTTAAATTTCGCATCATATCCTTCCACATCATTTGTTGGGTCACTCTCTGCAAAACCATTTTCCTGGGCTTGTTTCAAAGCATCAGCATACGATAGTTTTTCGTTGATGGTTTTGGTAAGTATATAATTTGTTGTTCCATTAAAAATGCCTGTAACTTTTTCAAGATCTTCATTATCGAAATATTCTTCCAATGCACGAATGATTGGAATGCTGCCACATGCAGATGCTTCATACAACAATGAAACTTTATTCTTTTGCGCCAGAGCATACAATTCGGATAAATGCAAAGCAAGCATTTTTTTATTTGCAGTAACTACGTGTTTGCCTTTTGATAAAGCAGTTTTTACGATGTTATAAGCTTCCGTGGCATCATCAATTAATTCTACTACAACATTGATGGTATCGTCATTTAAAATGATTGATTTATCATAAGTGATTTTTTGAGCATCAATCGTTCTGCTTTTCTCTTTGTTTTTAACACATACTTTTATAATGTCAGCTTTGAATCCGGTGCTGTTATTTAATACGTGATAAAGTCCTTGACCTACACAGCCGAAGCCGAACAATCCGATGTTTAATTTAGTACTCATATGATGTTTGTTGTTTTATAAAATTCGTTTATAATAGTTGAAAGTTGTTTTGTTTCCAATAAAAATCCATCGTGACCATAATCAGAATAAATGCTTACCCATTTACTGTTGTTGATGTGTTGATGTAAAAATTCTTGTTCTGAAGGTGGGAAAAGTAAATCGTTACTGATGCTGATAATTAGCGTGGCTGCCTTAATAGAATTTAATGCTTCTTCAATGGAAGTTCTTCCTCTGCCTACATTGTGCGAATCCATTGCGTTAATTAAAGTTACATAAGAAAAAGCATTGAATCGTTTCACTAATTTTTCTCCTTGATAGCGCTGATAACTCGATGCTTTAAATCCATTTGCCAAATCATTAGTTGATTCTGATTGGGTATTGGTGTAAGGCAAATAATTTCGGTAACTGATAAGTGCAATGCTTCGTGCAGCCGCAAGTCCTTTTTGTGCTGCATCCGGTTTTTTTAATTGGTAACTTTCGTCAGCAAAAATTGCCATGCGCTGACTTTCGTTAAAAGCTATTCCCCAAGGAGAATGTTTTGCGTTAGTTGCAACCAAAATGCAACGTTCGAAAATATGAGGATGAATAATGTTCCATTCAATAATTTGTTGAGCACCTTGCGAACCACCAATAATGGTATGGATTTTTTCTATTCCTAAATGTTGTCTCAATAATTCATGCGTATTAACCATATCACGAATAGTAACAAATGGAAAATCGTGATACAAACTTTTTTCGGCATTAGTTGCATGAACAGGACCAGTTGTGCCATAACACGAACCAAGGTTATTTGCACAAATGATAAAATAATCATTGGGGTTATAAAAATCATTTTCTCCAAATAAACCCGGCCACCATTCAAACACATTACTGTTAGCAGTTAGCGCGTGAACAACCCAAATAACATTGTCTTTTTTATTGTTTAGTTTACCAAACGTTTGGTAAGAAATTTCAATTTCATCTAATTGACCACCCAACTCAAATTGAAATTTTTGTGCTATTCTAATTGTTTTTAATTCCATGAATTCATTTTTTAATTTTTAAAAATAACAGACAATTCGCAAATACATTGCGAAAAACTAAAAACATAAAAATATTACTCTTGTAATGTGCGTTCATATTCAAATTTATCTTTCCTCTTTTGTTGAGGTGGGATTTAGCACCGGTTTTCCAATACTTTTCAGTACTTTTAGTTGGTTGCCAGCGGTTCATAGAGCCCATTCTCTCCCCGCATCTTGATAAATTAAAACGCTATAGCGATTTAATTCGAGCGCTAATATAGATTATTTTTCTGAAACGTATAATAATTCTGGAAATTTGATGCTGAAAATTTTTAATGTGTCGACTTTAAATAGAAAAAAAGAGGATATTTTTATTTCTCTTTTAAACTCCAAGCCTCGGGTTTTTCAGAAAATAAAACTTTTGTTTTGTTCCATACACGATTAAACAATTCGGAATGACGATAATTTTCCAAAGATTGTTCATTGTCCCAATGGCTATAAGTAAAAAAAGTAGTTGGTTGAATAATATCATTCAATAATTGTAAATGGCTGCAACCTTCGAAATGGAGAATATGTTGTTTGTTCTCAGAAAACAATTTTAGAAATTCATCTACCTTTTCAGGTTGAAAAGACATTTTTACAATTCTAATTATCATGGATAAAATTCTATCGGAATTTGAAATTCCGTATGACTTAAAAAATTTCTTGGGAATAGTAATTGTTTTGCCGAACCATTATTTAATGCTATTTCTAAATATCCGGAACTATTAAATAATGCTAATGGTTCACTATGTTCAACATCATCATATGTTAAACATAGTTTTGAAATCTTAGTGTTTGGTAAAAAAATGGTAAAAGATCTTCCTTGACAAACATGATCGAATAAACTTTTTTTAACGTTTGTAATTACGTTACCAAACGAATCAATGTAAATACACCTTCCTGTTATTGTGTCCTGAGTTGAAACTGGCTGAAAATTTAAACTTTGAACAACATCTGTTAATTCTGTTGCTATGTCCGAAATAAATTTTCCATTAGCCAAATCAACAGCAGCATGAGCTAAAGGATCTCGCGATATAAAAATTCCTTGCGGATATTTTTCTTTATTTAGTTCATGATATACCACTTCACTTCCGTCATAAAACAAACTAAATAAACCATTGTCAGGACAAATAATGTATTGGCTTTTATAACAAATGATTAAGTTTTTATGCGTTTTAAAATTTGCAGATCTTATTCCTAAAATGTGAATAGAATTTTTCGGAAACTCATGAAATGCATTTCCGAAAATATAAGCTGCTTGCTGTAAATTAAATTTCTCGAGTTCGTGCGAAATATCTACTAATTGAACATTTTCTGAATTATTAAGTATGAAAGCCTTTAATAATGCTACGTAATGATCTCGGTATCCTAAATCGGTAGTAAGCGTAATGATAGGCATTAAAAAATAATTAAATTTGTTCTTCTTATGCTTCAAAAGTAATTAATAATTTTACCTCTGAAGAAATAGAAATTCGTAAACATTAACAGAATTATAAACAAAAAATTGAGCGAAAAAATTATAGCAGTTGAAGCGGTTGAACCCGTAGAATTATATGGCGTTAACGATCATAAACTGAATTTATTAAAAAGTTATTTTCCGAAACTAAAGATAGTTGCACGTGGCTATTCCATCAAACTTATTGGTGATGAACCTGAAATTGAAAAGTTTGAAAAGAAATTTGATTTACTCATAGAGTATTATCATAAAACGGGGGTATTGTCTGAAAACGCTATACAACGCTTGTTAGGTCAAACAGGCGACAACATACTTGAAAAATTAGAGAATGAAACAAGTAGTGATGTAATTGTTTTTGGTAACAGTGGTTTGGTGATAAAAGCAAAAACTCCCAACCAACGCAAAATGATTGAAGGCATTAATAAAAACGACATGTTATTTGCTGTTGGTCCTGCCGGAACCGGTAAAACCTATACCGCAGTTGCACTTGCTGTTCGTGCATTGAAAAACAAAGAAGTAAAACGAATTATTTTAACTCGACCTGCTGTTGAAGCAGGAGAAAATCTCGGTTTTTTGCCCGGTGATTTAAAAGAGAAACTCGATCCGTATTTACAACCATTGTATGATGCATTGTATGATATGATTCCGATGGATAAATTGAATCAGTTGATTGAATCTAAAGTAATACAAATTGCTCCTTTAGCTTTTATGCGAGGAAGAACTCTGGATAACGCCTTTGTGATTTTAGATGAAGCGCAAAACACTACTGAAAGTCAGATGAAAATGTTTTTAACTCGTATGGGAGCAAGTGCAAAGTTCATCATTACAGGTGATGCATCTCAAGTGGATTTGCCCAGAAATCAGCCTTCCGGATTAATTCAAGCGCTACGAATTGTCAAAAACATTCAAGGTATACAAGTAATTATTTTGGATGGAAGTGATGTTATTCGTCACCGACTTGTAAAAGAAATAGTAAATAAATATGATGTTGAAAAAGAACATCAAGGTAAACAACAAAGCAAAGAGAGAGAATTTAAACCAAAACCAACTACCAATCAATAGTAGAA
>Ga0172372_10007716_pt1 | contig 14402 bp, 6 predicted proteins | sample LakKiv5m_2_FD_114544 | JGI IMG/M metagenome (GOLD analysis project Ga0172372, IMG submission 114544) | Freshwater microbial communities from Kabuno Bay, South-Kivu, Congo - kab_092012_9.5m | ecosystem: Environmental > Aquatic > Freshwater > Lake | place: Democratic Republic of the Congo...
GAGCGCACGCTTGAGGAGTACCGCGTCCAGCAAGACCGCTTCTCCGCATACCGAAAGGTGCTGCGCGAGACCGCGCCACTTGAAGCTGTCACGAAGGACGGCACGCGCATCCAGATGCTCGGAAACATCGAGTTTCCGCACGAGGTCGAGAGCGTGCTTGCGAATGGAGGCGACGGCGTCGGCCTCTACCGCACCGAGTTTCTCTATCTCACCAACGATCACGAGCCGAGCGAGGACGAGCAGTATCATGCGTACCGACGCACGCTCGAACTGCTCGCCGGGCGCCCGTGCACCATCCGCACGCTCGACCTCGGCGCCGACAAGTACACGCAGCAGCGCGCGCACGAGCCCGAGCGTAATCCGTTCCTCGGCCTCCGCTCGATCCGCTACTGCCTGCAGAACCGCGAGCTCTTCAAGACGCAGTTGCGCGCGATCCTGCGCGCGAGCACCGTGGGCCCGGTCAAGATCATGTTCCCGCTGGTGTCGACGCTCATGGAGCTCCGGCAGGCGAAGATGATCCTCAACGACGTCTGCGAGGAGCTCGATGAGGAGGGCATACCCTTCGACCGTGGCATCCAGACCGGCATCATGATCGAGGTGCCGAGCGCGGCGCTCATGGCGCGCGCGTTCGCGGACGAATGCGCGTTCTTCTCGATCGGCACGAATGACCTCATCCAGTACACGCTCGCGGTCGACCGCGGCAACGAACGGGTGGCAAACCTCTACACGGGTGCCTCCCCGGCGGTCCTGTATCTCGTCAAGCAGGTGGTCCGATCGGGCCGACGGGCAGGAATCGACGTTTCTCTCTGCGGAGAGGTGGCCGGAGAGGCGATCTACACGATGTTGCTGATCGGCCTCGGAATGCGTACACTCTCGCTTGTCCCGAGTCAGATCCCGCTCATCAAGCGCGTGATCAGGTCGGTCGACATCCCCCACTGCGAACAGCTGGCCCGCCGGGTTGGCTCGTTCGATTCCGAGCGGCAGGTGCTCAACACCCTCCGCGACGAACTCAGAAAAATCGACCCCGACTCGTTCGGCGGTTGGATGGCCGAGTAACGGTCCTCTCTAACCCCGGCAAGCCATCGGAACCAGCGCGTGTGACACGCTCGTGCAGGCAAAATGGCGGAAACACAGCGGGACGGAGTCGAACGAACGAGAATATTGAGGCCGTGAACAGCCCCGAGACCGCTTCCAGCGGCCTCGAACACGGGCGCACTCTTGGTTCAGGCGGACGTTCCGCCTGCCAATCGGGATGAACGGTCGCGGACTTCCTCGCTGGCGCATGGTCTCCCAGATGGACCACCACGCGCCCGGTCGACGAAGACGCGCCCCCCGGACGGTCGGACCGCGGAGACGTTGGTACAGCGCCGAGATGGCGCAGCAGGCCGACCTCCCCGGATGGGAACTTCGCGTGCGCGCCGCGCATGCCCGTCACGCGCTCCGCGCGAACGGACCACGGCGACGCATGCGGCGCAGTCGCACGGGATTTTCCCCGCGACAGATCCGCGAGGATCGCTGCGCGCCAGGTGCGAAAGCCGCGCGGAGTCCTTCCGCAGACCGTCGCCGAGGCTGATCCCCCGACCCTCCCTGCTTCGAGCGAAGCAGCACCCCGATCCGTGCTCCCGAAGGCACCGCGCTGTGCACGCCTCGCAGGCTGGAGCAATCCAGAGAATCGGCGAAGGCAATGTCTGATCAGAACGGCAGCAACGAGATGGGACACGAGATCGAGGGAACGGACGGAGAGAAGCGCGGCGAAAGGCACGCGCACGATGGTGCCGCGCGCCACGCGGACAACCACGCGGACAACCACGCGGAGACCATGCACGCCGACACCGACGGCTTGGCATCCGAATCAGCCGAGTTCGAGGACAACCCGGGCATCGGCTACGGCTTCACCGAGGCCGACGACCTCGCGGCGGAAACCGCGGCCGAGAGTTTCGGAGACCACGGTGAACCCGAGTCGACACCGATGACTCCGGAGGAGGCAGCGGAAGCCTCCGCGCGTGCCGAGGAGGACGCCGCCGACGCCGCGGATGCCGCCGCCGCCTACGCGCGCGCCTCGATGCGCGACTTCGATCGTCCGGCCGGCGACGTGGCCGGTGAAGCGGGCGACGACGACATGCTCGCCCACCGCGGCGAGAAGCCCAAGCAGCTCGTCGTCGTCAACGACATCCCCGGCGAGGAGACGCGCATCGCGATCCTCGAGCAGGGCAAGCTCGCGCAGTTCTTCACCGAGCGCGCGGCGACCTCGACCAACGTCGGATCCATCTACAAGGCGCGCGTCGTCAATGTCGAGCCCGCGATCCAGGCGGCCTTCGTCGACTTCGGCGAAGGTGCCAACGGCTTCCTCCACATCTCCGACCTTCACCCGAAGTACTTCCCGAAGCGGAAGGGACACGACGACGATGGCGACGGTGACGAGAATGTCCGCACCGAGAAGGTCGGACGCAAGATCCCGCGGCGCGCGCGCCCGATGATGCAGGAGGCCCTCAAGCGCGGCCAGGAGATCACCGTCCAGGTGTTGAAGGAAGGCATCGGATCGAAGGGTCCGACCGTCACCAGCTACCTGTCGATCCCAGGCCGGCTCCTCGTGATGATGCCCGACATGGACAACGTCGGCGTCTCGCGCAAGGTCGATGACGAGGAGGGCCGCCGCAAGATGCGGAAGATCCTCGACTCGCTCGATCTTCCGAAGGGCTTCGGCTTCATCCTGCGCACCGCGGGCTTCGACGCCACGCGCACCGAGCTCGCACGCGACGCGCAGTACCTCACCCGCCTCTGGCAGGTGATGGAGAAGCGCATGAATGCCGTGGGCGCACCATGCCAGCTGTACGCCGAGGGCGACATCCTGCTGCGCACGATCCGCGACTCGATCGACTCGTCGGTCGACGGTATCGTCGTCGACAGCGAGAGCGCGTTCGGCCGTGCCCGTGCGTTCCTCGAGGTCGTCGCGCCGAAGGCCGCGGCCAAGGTGCACTTCTACGACCGCCGCCGCCCGATCTTCCACGCGTTCGACGTGGAGCGACAGGTCGACCTGATCCACGCGCGCGAGGTGCCGCTCCCCTCGGGCGGCGCGCTCGTCTTCGATCAGGCCGAGGCGCTGGTCGCGATCGACGTGAACTCGGGCCGCTCCCGCAGCGCGCGCGACAGCGAGACGAATGCGTACCAGACCAACCAGGAGGCAGTCGACGAGATCGCTCGGCAGCTGCGCCTGCGCGACCTCGGCGGCGTCGTGATCTGCGATCTCATCGACATGCGCGCGTCGAAGCACCGGCGCGACATCGAGGAGCGCTTCAAGAAGCATCTTTCGCGCGATCGCGCGAAGTCCACCGTCGGCACAATCAGCGAGTTCGGCATCCTCGAACTGACGCGCCAGCGCATGCGCCCGAGCCTGCGCAAGACGCACTACACCGACTGCGCGCACTGCGCGGGCCACGGCGAGATCCGCATGCCGGACAGCGTGGCCGGCGACGCGATGCGCCGCATCCAGCTCGTCTTCGACATGGAGAAGGTCGCGCGCGTCGAGGTCGTCTGCTCGGCGAAGGTTGCGGCGGTGCTCCTCTCACGGAAGCGCCGCGCGATGGTCGAGCTCGAGGATCTCTTCACGAAGAAGATCGACGTGCGCATCAGCGAGGCGATCGCGGTCGATCGCGTCGATCTCTACGCGTACGACGATCGCGGCGCCGACGTCGATCTCGACCGGCCGCAGAAGTTCCAGATGCCCGCCCTCGCGAGCTTCCCGACCGAGATCGAGGAAGACGAGGACGACGAGACCGGCGGCCCAAGCGCGCAGCAGGGTTCGGGCGGTGGACGTCGTCGCCGTCGCCGTCGGCGCAAGCCAGCGGCCGCCGACGCCACGTCGATCATCCTCTCGGGTGGCTTCGACGACCTCCCCGAGATCGACGAGGACGAGCCGAGCTTCGCAAGCGCGCTCGAGCGGAAGGACGCGGACGAGCGCGCCGCGCGGAAGGCACAGGAAGCGGCCCGTGCGGCGGCACGCGACCATGGCGACGACGAGGCCGACGACGAGGCCGACGACGAAGCCGACGACGAAGCCGACGGGACATCCGGCGAGCATCGCGAAGGCGATGGCGGCGGTCAGGGCGGCAGTGAAGGTGGTGGACGCCGCAAGCGCCGACGCCGTCGCGGTCGCGGTGGCCGCGGCCCCGATGGCCAGCCGCGCCAGGACGGACAGCCCCCACAGGACGGACAGAGCGGCCGGCCCGCGCCGGCGCCGAAGGTCGTTGCGCCCCCGCCACCGCCACGCGAGCCGAGCGACCCGATCCGCGTGCACGCGATCGCAAAGGAAATCGAGCTCACGAGCAAGGAAGTGCTCGCGAAGTGCGCCGAGCTCGGCATCGAGGTGAAGGGACACCAGTCGCTTCTCTCCGGCGAGCAGGGCGACATGATCCGCAAGGCCTACGGCAAGCCGCCGTTTGATGTACCGGAACCGACGCCGGAACCGGAGTCGACCGACGAAGGCGGCGAGAGCGGCGAAGGTGGCCAGCCCGGCGAGGGCGGCGAACGCCGCAAGCGTCGTCGTCGGCGCCGTCGTGGTCGCGGCGGTCGCGGTGGAGGTGATTCCGGCGCGGACGGTTCGGAGAGCGCTCGCGCAGATGCCGACGGCGACGGCGAGCCGGAGCGCGACGACCATGCCGCCGCGGACACGCGCGGTGTGTCGGACGATGACCGTGACGGTGACGATTCCGACAGCGGCTCCGACGGCGACGACGTCGACGATGACTCGGGTGACGAGTCCGTCGGATCGCCCGATGGCGGCACCGGAGGCGGGTCGGATGGTGACGGCGGTCGCCGCCGTCGACGCCGTCGACGCGGCGGACGTAGTCGCAACAAGAACCGTGACGGGAATGCCGAAGGTGATCGCGGCGGAAACCGCGATGGAAACCGTGATGGCAACCGCGGCGGAAATCGCGATGGAAACCGTGATCGCAACCGCGGCGGAAATCGTGATGGAAACCGTGATCGCAACCGCGGCGGAAATCGCGATGGAAACCGTGATCGCAACCGCGATGGAAACCGCGGCGGCGATGGACGCGGTTCCGGCGGATCCTCGGGCGGCTCCTCATCGGGTTCGTCGGGCGGCGGATCGTCGTCCGCAGCGCCTTCCGCACCCGCGACTCCCGCGACCCCGAAGCCACGGTCGCTCTACGGCGGCCGCGTACGCAAGCTCGCGCCGGGCGAACGAGGCTCGGGAGGCGGTGACGAGTGACCGTGCGCGAGCAGGACCGCTCTCCACAGTCACCGCGTCGACTCTTCATCCTCGGCGCGACCGGCTCGATCGGTACGAGTGCCCTCGATGTGATCCGCGACTTCGAGCGCCGCGGTCTGCGGCGGTTCGATGTCGTGGGCCTCGCGAGCGCCCGGAACGGCGAGGCGCTGGCACGCTGCGCCGCCGAGTTCGGCGTTCGTGCGGTCTCGGTGGCAGACCCCGTCGCCGAGATCGCGGCGCCCGGGCTCGACGCCTCGCGCGTCGCGGTCCTCCGTGGACCGCGTGCCGCATGCGAGCTGCTTGAGCGCCATGCGCAGCCGGGCGATCTTGTCCTCGCGGCGATGGTCGGCGCAGCAGGGATCGAACCAGTGCTTACGGCGATCGCCCGTGGTTGCGACGTGGCGCTTGCGAACAAGGAGGCACTTGTCGCGGCGGGTGCGATCGTGATGCCCGCCGCCGCTGCCGCGGGCGTGCGCATCATTCCCGTCGACAGCGAGCACAACGCGCTGTTCCAATGCTTGAAAGCATCGTTCGCGGCCTCGTCCGCCCCATCGGGTACGACCTCTGCAATCCCGTCACCCGCGACGGCGATGCGCGAAGTGCGACGCGTGGTCCTCACTGCGTCGGGTGGCCCGTTCCGCCGAAAGTCGCGCGAAGAGATCGCCGCGGCAACCGTCGACGACGCGCTCGCCCACCCGACGTGGCGCATGGGGCCGAAGGTCACCGTCGACAGCGCGTCGCTCATGAACAAGGCGCTCGAACTGATCGAGGCGCACTGGCTCTTCGGACTGGAGAGTTCGCGCATCGACGCGATCGTGCATCCACAGTCGATCGTCCACGGCTTCGTCGAGTACGTCGACGGATCGGTGCTCGCGCAACTCTCTCCTCCCGACATGCGCACGCCGATCCAGCAGGCGCTCTGCGACCCGGAGCGGCTCGATGGTCCGTCGCGCAAGCTCGACTTCGCCGCGCTTCGGTCGCTCGACTTCGAGCCGGTCGATGCGGAGCGTTTCCCTGCGATCCTGCTTGCCCATCGCGTGATCGACGCTGGCGGAACGATGGGCGCAGCCTTCAACGCCGCCAACGAGGTGGCCGTCGAGGCGTTCCTCACGCGTCGCATTCCGTTCCCCGCGATCGCCGACATCGTCCGCGAGGTGCTCGACGGCGAACCAGTCCGCCCGGTGCGGAATCTCACCGACGTGCTCTCGGCTGACGCCGAGGCTCGCCTCCGTGCGCGGCGCGCGGTCGACCGACTTGCGTTGGCCCCGGCCTAGGCCCTGCCTGCTGGATGCGCCGGGCTTCATTCCGCGCGGCATCCCGACCGGCTTTGTCGACTTCGACTCACCGTATCGCTGCGGATCCGGCTTCATCTCGCCTCCTCGCCGATCGCCCGTGCGAGTTGCGCGCGGTGCGCACCGGATCGCGCCGCCGGGCGTAGGATGCGCCCGTGAGCTCTCTCTCCGGTTTCATTCTCGTTCTCGTTGGCTTCGGCTTCCTGATCTTCATCCACGAGCTCGGGCACTTCCTCGCGGCGAAGTGGGCCCGAATTCGCGCCGACGGCTTTGCGATCGGCATGGGCCCCTGCCTCGTCAGCTACCGCCGCGGCGTCGGCCTCTGCTTCGGCAGCGCCGACGAGCGCGTGGTGCGCAAACACGGACGACGACCGATCGAGATCCCCGACGCCGAGCGCGAGAGTCTTGGGATCGGTGAAACCGAGTACTCGCTGCGGGCTCTGCCGATTGGCGGCTACGTCCGAATGCTCGGCCAAGAGGATGGCAATCCGAAGGCGACAAGCAGCGATCCGAGAAGTTTCGGAAAGGCCACCATCTTCCGCCGAGGAGTTGTCATCCTCGCGGGTATCACCGCGAACCTCATTCTGGCGATCATTCTCTTTCTCATCGCCTTCCTCGTCGGCGTGCGCTTCCCCGCGCCCGCAGTTGGCTTCGTGGAGCCCGGCAGCAGCGCCGCCCGCGCCGAAGCCGTCCCTGCACCCGGCACCTCCGCCAAGGAGGGACTCCGGCCCGGCGATCGCATCGTGTCGATCGATGGCGATCCAGTCGCCACGTTCATCGACGTGCGCGTGGCAGCCGCCATGTCGAAGCCGGACACGACGCTCGATATCGTCGTCGAGCGCGATGGGCGCGAAATCCTCTACAGGGCGCGGCCCGAGAAGGAACCCGGAACCGGACTGCTGTCGCTCGGCGTGCTTCCTTCGCGGAGCCTCACGCTCACCAACGTACCGCAGTCGCGCGACCAGGTGACGCGCGCACTTGCGCGCATCGATCCAGCGCTCGCCGCCGCAGGCATCGGCCCTGGCTCGACGATCGTCGCGGTCAACGGAACGGCGGTGAAGAACTACGCCGAAGCGCTGAAGGTGATCGGCGACAACCCCAAGTCGATCATGCTGACGGTCGAAATCGCGGGCGATGCGAAGCCCCCGAAGAGAGTCGACATTTCGATCGACGCTGAGCGCAGGCTCGCGATGCTCGTTGCCGAACCGATCCGCCCGACCGGCGAAGGCGCTGCGGTCGATCCCGACTTCGTGCCCGCGATCGACAGCGGCATCGCGGGCTTCGCGCCGCTTGCGCGCGTCGATGGGGTCGTCGAAGGCAGCCCGAACTTCGGGATCCTGCGTGAAGGCGACGTGTTCCTTCACGTGGCGAACGCCTATGGACCGCGTTCGAGCGACCTGATGCGCATCTTCCGCAAGTCGCCCAACACGACGCTTCCCGCCACCATCCTGCGCAAGAGCGGCGAGAGCGGCTTCGAGGAGATCGCGGTCGAGGTCAAGACCGACGCGAAGGGACGCATCGGGGTCTATCTCGTGCCCGCCACCGAACTGCCGCGGCTCGCGCGCTCGGTCGAGACCGTGTTTGCAAGCGACGACACGTCGCGCGATACGCCAGCAAAGGCGCTGTCGATCGTACCGCTCGCGACCATCGTGTCGGTCGATGGCGAGGCGATCGCCGACTTCGATGCGCTGCGCAGGAAACTCGGCGACGTGTCGGCCACGACCGCGGAGGGCGAGTCGCGCACCGTGCGCTTCGTCGTCCGCGATCCGTCACCGGAGGCGGCTCCGATCGAGCTCGCGGCGACCTTCTCGCCGGTGGAACTTGCCTCGATTCGCGCGCTGGGCGCGTCGTTCCCGATCCCAGAGACGCTCTTCGACCCGGAGTGGACGGTACTCACGGCCAACGGCGATCCGTTCAAGGCGGTGGCGATGGGTTTCCGCCAGACCGTCGTGATGGTCGAGCAGGTATTCCTGACGATCGATCGCGTGAGCCGAGGCTCGGTGGGCGTCGATCAACTGCAGGGTCCGGTGGGCATCCTGCATACGGGTACGCAGGTCGCGAGCGAGGGCCTCATGTTCATGCTGTTCTTCCTCGCGCTGATCAGCGTGAACCTCGCGGTCGTGAACATCCTGCCGATCCCGATTGCGGACGGCGGACTCTTTCTCTTCCTGATGTACGAGAAGTTCCGTGGGCGACCGCCCTCGATCGCGTTCCAGAACGCGGCAGCGATGGCGGGCATCGCGCTGGTCGCGGGGCTGTTCCTGCTGACCTTCTACAACGACATCTCGAGAATCTTCGGCTGAAACGATGACCCTCGGCTGAAACGATGATCCTCGGCTGACGCGGCGTTCCGCGGCCGACGCGGACGGCGAGGCCCCCCGGGCACGCGCAAGATGCACGCAGAACGACGCATCGGGCGCATCGGACCATCGGTTCGCCGCGAAGGCGGCCGCCATGACCGACTCTCAGCCATCTCCCCGTCCCGTCGCGATCGTCACCGGCGCCGGCAGTGGTATCGGCGCGGCCACCGCACGCCTTCTTGCCGAGCGTGGCTACGCGGTCGTGCTCGTCGGGCGACGGCACGACATGCTTGAGTCTGTGCGCGCCTCCATGCGCGAGCCGACGCTGCACCTCGCGCTGTCCGCGGATGTGGCCGACAGCGAGCGCTCCGCGGAGGTCATCGATCGGACGGTCGAGGCCTACGGCCGCATCGACGCGCTCGTGCTGGCCGCCGGAACCGCACCGAAGGTCCCGATCGACCAGACGACCGAGGCGGTGCTCGAGGAGGCGTTCTTCGTGAACGCGTTCGGTAAGGCATTCCCGATCGTCCGTGCATGGCCCGTCTTCAAGCGCCAGCGTTCGGGCCGCGTCGTGATCGTGTCGACCCTGGGCACGATCGATCCGTTCCCTGGCTTCTTCGCGTATGCCGCCAGCAAGGCCGCCGCCGACAGCTTCGCCCGATCGATCAAGGCCGAGGGCAAGGCGATCGGCGTGAGGGCATTCACCGTGAACCCCGGCGCGGTCGAGACCGACATGCTCCGGCGGAACTTCCCGGAGAAGATGATCCCGCGAGAGAAGGCGCTCGCACCCGAGGCCGTCGCCGAGATCATCGTCGCGTGCGCGACCGGCGCGCGCGACGAGGACAACGGCCGCGTGATTCCCGTGCCGAGTCCGTGAGCGCGCGGTGGTCGATGGCCGGTGGTCGATGGCCGGTGGTCGATGGCCGGTGGTCGATGGCCGTCTCGAGACAAGAGTCCTGAAGGAAAGTCACGGCCTTCGCCGCTCGATGGCGAGGACCTCCGCGCTTCACGCGGCGTCTCACGACGCTTCGAATGCGGAGCGACCACGAGCCTCGCGTGTTTCCGGCACACCAGGCTCGTGGCACTCGGTCGACGAAGCCGATCGGAAGAACGCGCGAGTCGACCGTGTCAACGGGAATCCGGCGACTTAGCGCCGCCGACTCATCGCACGATCCATGTCGCGCTTATCCTCGCGACGCGCGATGTCCTGGCGCTTGTCGTGCTGCTTCTTGCCCGTGCCGATCCCGATGAGGATCTTGGCGCGACCCTTCACCCAGTAAATCTTGAGCGGCACGAGCGTTGCACCGCGCGTCTTCGCCTCGGTGGTGAACTTCACCATCTCGCGCGAATGCGCCAGCAAGCGTCGCGGACGATTCGGTTCGTGCTGACGGCTCGCGCCCGCCGGCGGATACTCTGCGATCGTCACGTTGAGCAGCGTCCACTGCGGCGGGTCGCCATCGGCGCGTACCCATCCTTCGGAGAGGCTCGCCTGGCCATTGCGCAGGCTCTTCACCTCGGTACCGACGAGCTTGATGCCGCACTCGATCGTCTCGGCGATCGCATAGTCGTGGCGCGACTTCCGGTTCTCGATGACCGGCTCTCTGTCGGAGGGACTGTCCTTGCGCGACTTCGCCATGAAGGGCTCTCTGGACCACACATCTTCGCCGATTCCCGACGCACAGCTCGGGCGACCTGGGGATTCTGAAAAGAGGTACCGTTGGAACGACCTGATCACGAACCCGAGAGGCGATCCGAGCGTTCGTCCGGACGCCGTCAACCAGCCGCCACCTTCAACCCTGATCACTCGAACCCTGATCACTCGAACCCTGATTACTCGAACCGGGATTACTCGAACCGGGATTACTCGAACCGGGATTACTCGAACCGGGGGCCGCCCGGAACCTTGCTCTTCCCGAACCGACCGTCCACCCGGGAGTTCCGGAAAGTCGGTCGACGCATTCTCGGATCCTGCCTTCGCAGCATGAGTCCGGATCAGTGCCTGAAACCAACCTTTGTCGCCGCACAAACCTTTGGAAAGTCTCCCTTTTGGAGGATCGGTCCGGCCAGTCCGGCGAAAGTGCAGCAGAATAACGCAAGCGCCTCCCCGCGAGGTCGTTGTCCAAATCTCGACTGTGTTCTCGTTCCCCACCTCCCAAGCCGCGTTTCGGCTTGGGATTCGGTGAGCAGGAGTGCTCACCGACCAGATCCTGCCACACGCGAAGAGCCGAAAGCCCCTCCCGTCGCCATTCCATGCAGCAGGATCTGAAATCGTGGGTGCTGGTAAGACCGTAATCCGATCCGTCCGTTTCCATCTCTCCGGAGTCTCGATGCGTCAGCCCTTCCTCAAGTCGTCGTGCATGACTGCGGCCGTCCTCTTCACGGTGGCCGCCTCCACTCTGACCGCGCATGCCCAGGTCGCCCCGGGCAACATCAGCTCGCTCCCCGGCCCGATCGTCGGCGGCGCCTCCGCGGAGGTCGCCCGAGCGGCGTTCCTTGAGGCGAATCCCGGTGCAGGCACCTTCTACAACGAGGGAACCCTGAGCCGCGTCTACGGACCGGCGTTCTCCTCCGGCCCGAACGCCGTCGCCAGCGCCGAGCGCTTCCTCCGCGCGCACACCGCGATGTTCGGCAGCTCCTTCGAGCAGCTCCTCCCGATTGGCCCCAACGGCGACGGCACCCACGTGCTCCCGATGGGCTACCGCGCCGACGAAGACGCCTATCGCTTCTCGCTCGTTGGCTACACCCAGTACCTCAACGGCGTGCCCGTCTTCCGCGGAAGCGTCCGCTGCCTCGTCCGCAACGAGCCGGGCTACCCGCTCGTTCTCGTCTCGAATGAACTTCGCGATGTGAGCGCTCTCGTCGGTCACTCCAAGGTGCGCCCGATCGCGCCGTCCAAGATCGACCTGAAGCGCGTGTCGCGCTCGCCGCTCAACCAGTTCGGCCCCGGCGCGACCATCTCCGATACCGAGCAGGTGATCTGGGCTGGCTACGACAACGCCCCCGCCGCCGAGCCGCGCCTCGCAATCAAGTTCATCGTTGAGGGCACGGGCGTCTTCGACCGCGACCTCTATCAGCGGATGCTCTACATCGTCGACAGCGAGACCGGCAAGATCCTCTTCCAGGAGGATCAGGTCCTGCACGCCGACGTGAATGTCACCGTCACGGGCCTCGCCACCCAGGGCGCGGCCGCCGCGGCGTGCAACGCCGAGTCCTCGCTTCCGCTCCCCTATGCACGCGTCACCTACGGGTCGACCACGCTCTACGCGAACGCCGCGGGCGTGCTCACGATCCCGAACATCTCGGCAAGCACGAGCTTCACGTCGACGGTCTCGGGCCAGTGGTTCGCGGTGAATGACGCTGCGAACGGCGCCATCGGTACGCTCACCCAGTCGAGCGCTGGCGGGGCGCTCAGCTTCGTCCACAACGCGGCGAACAACGTTGAGGACCAGCTTGCGGAGGTGAACGCGTACATCCACGCGAACTACATCCGCGACACCGCGCTTGCCGCCAACCCGTCGTATCCGTCGATCGGTACGCAGGCGTCTTGGCCGATCAACGTGCAGGTTTCCGGTTCGTGCAACGCGTTCTACAACGGCAGCTCCATCAACTTCTATCCGTCGGGCGGCGGCTGCAACAACACCGCGTTCAGCCAGGTCGTGCACCACGAATACGGACACCACCTCGTGAATCGCGCCGGCTCCGGCCAGGGCGAGTTCGGCGAAGGCTACGGCGACGTGTGCAGCGTGCTCGTTTCCGACGATCCGCGCCTCGCGATCGGCTTCCAGACCTGCGGCACTGGCATCCGCAACGCGGACAACACCTGCCAGTTCTCGGCGACCGGCTGCTCGAGCTGTGGCAGCGCGATCCACTCGTGCGGCCAGCTCCTCTCGGGCTGCTTCTGGGATCTCCGCGACAACCTCTTCGCGTCGCAGCCGTCGACCTACCGCACCACGCTCGCGAACCTCGCGATCGACTCGGTCCTGCTCCACACCGGTACGAGCATCAACGCCGACATCACGATCGACGTGCTCACGATCGATGACAACGATGGCAACATCGCCAACGGCACGCCGAACTACACGGCGATCAACAACGCGTTCAGCCTGCACGGCCTCCCGGGCCCGGCGCTCCAGCTGATCGGCATCTCGTTCCCCTCGGGTCGTCCGGCATTCACGGTACCAACGGGCGGTACGACGGTCGACTTCAACGCCGTCGCGCTCGCCGGCACCCCGGCGCCGAACACCGGAAAGCTGTTCTACCGCGTCGGTCCGACGGGTTCGTTCACGCAGGTGAACGCCGTCCAGCTCTCGCCGAACAACTACCGCGCGACCTTCCCCGCGATCCCATGCGGCAGCGCTGTCCAGTACTACGTGTCGGCGAATGCCACCTCCGGTGTGGCGGTCAACGACCCGACCGATGCACCGACCAACGTCTACCTCGCCGTGGCGGCCACGGGCCTCAACGAGGCGTTCGTGGACACCGTCGAAACGAACCTCGGTTGGACGCTGACCACCGCGGGCGATACCGCGACGACGGGCCTCTGGGTCCGCGGCGACCCGCTGGGAACGACGAGCGGAGGGACCCCGGTGCAGCCCGACAACGATGTCACGGCGGCACCTGGCGTGAACTGCTTCTTCACGGGTCAGGGCACCGCGGGCGGTTCGCTCGGCGAGAATGACGTCGACGGCGGCCTCACCACGCTCACCTCGCCAACCATGGATGCGTCAGGTGGCGAAGCCTACGTCACCTACAACCGCTGGTACTCGAACCAGCAGGGCGGCTCGCCGAACGCGGACACCTTCCGTGTGCAGATCTCGAACAACAACGGCACCACTTGGGTGCCGCTCGAGACTGTTGGACCCACTGGCGCCGGGGTCAACGGCGGCTGGATCTTCAAGGAGTTCCGCGTCGCGGACTTCGTAACTCCGACCAACCAGATCCGCATTCGCTTCATCGCGGAAGACGCTGGAGCTGGCTCGCTCATCGAGGCGGCCGTCGACGAAGTGCGCCTCCGCAAGATCGTCTGCGGGAACGCCGCCGACCTCAACGGCGACGGTACGGTCAACGCGGCCGACCTTGCGATCATACTCAGCAACTGGGGCACCGGCGGTGTGGGCGACCTCAACGGCGACGGCAGCGTCGAGGCGAGCGACCTGGCTGCCCTGCTGGGCGCTTGGGGCTGAATCCGGCCTCGAGCCAGTCCTGAAGTAAGCGACCCCCGCGGGGCCCGAAAGGGCCCCGCGGTTTCTTTTTGCGGATTCCGGCGGTAGCGCACGGGTTGCCCCGCATTCGGGATTCGGCTATCTTCTCTCTCCCCCAACGACTCGCGTCATGCGGGGCCACCTGCCCAGGTGGCGGAATTGGCAGACGCGCCAGCTTGAGGTGCTGGTGGTGTAACAACCTTGGAGGTTCGAGTCCTCTCCTGGGCACTAAGCAACCCGGTCGCCAAGCGATCGGGTTGCTCTCCTTTTCACGGCACTAACCAACCCGGTCGCCAAGCGATCGGGTTGCTCTCCTTTTCACGGCACTAACCAACCCGGTCGCCAAGCGATCGGGTTGCTCTCCTTTTCACGGCACTAA
>Ga0172372_10007717_pt1 | contig 14401 bp, 22 predicted proteins | sample LakKiv5m_2_FD_114544 | JGI IMG/M metagenome (GOLD analysis project Ga0172372, IMG submission 114544) | Freshwater microbial communities from Kabuno Bay, South-Kivu, Congo - kab_092012_9.5m | ecosystem: Environmental > Aquatic > Freshwater > Lake | place: Democratic Republic of the Congo...
AGACTCTGGGACTCGTCTCATGTCTCGGGCAACCCTTCGATTCACACCAAGCATTCAGAGTTGTGTGTGCAATATCCAGAACATTGCAAGTTTGTTTTTGATTCGCGTTGAATGGGTCGAATCCATCAAATATCTTCATAGCTTAATTCTTTCTAAGTATTTGAATTTTAAGTTGTTATGAGCGCCAGTTTAAAAAATTTTATTTCAAAAAAATCCACGCGCCTCCCCCCCACCCCTGTGATGCTAAAATCCGTCAGGAGTACCTTTTTCGATGCGCTGACCCACTTCAGCGACCCAAGCACGGCTAACCATGTCGCGCCGCTCTCAAGCCATCCTTGGGCCCTTCTGATGTTCGCAGCATCAACAAGCACTTGAACGCCTTTGCATGTAGTCATGTTCAATACTGTGTTTGCCTTGTTTTAAACCATGACAAGTAACGAGATCATATTTATTATGTCTCCATTGTGCGCCGTCAGTGAGCGCATTGATAGCCAGATGACCCCGTTCATGCCTAGTCGTGTGATTCCTCAGACTTGCACCCATGGGCATGGATAGCTCAACAATCAGAGCAATGTCGCCTCTGACATAGCCAAGAAACAAACCATGACCAATGCCAAGTTCAGGCCATGCTCTATGCCATGGCAAACCATTCACTAACCAAAGCCATGCAAACCCAAAGACGGACATCTCAAAGAAGTATTCGCCGCTAACCATTCTGTGTTCAGTTTCAGTTTCATTCACCTTAAACCTTCCTTTTAAAAGAATGCCATGCAATAATCAAACCCCTAGCGGCTATATGCAAACCGTTCGGCTTGCCTGTCTCATCATCAAAATAATTGCCTTCTCTAATATCCATCTGATGCCGACTAATCGCATCGAGATGTCCTTCAATGTTGTCGTCTGATTTCCATTGCATTCGATAACGCCCTGACTTCTGCAGGCCATAGTCCAACACATCAATCAGCCCAGTCAAAACTTGTTTTCCAAAGTCATATAACAAACACCATTGAGTTTTCATATTAAAACCTTCCTTCATAATATTTGACAATAGATTCAATTGCTTCTTTTGCCCCTTTGCAGACAACGACCAAATTGCCAACGCCTTTAAGCCTTGGAATCATTTCTTTTTGTGCGTCACTCAAACGGCCATGCTTTAACCTTTTTAGTTCGATAATCAGAGACGGCCACCCATGGAGTGGCACTGGTAAGCAATAATCAAGCATTCCTGGATTGATCCCCCTTGCAATGTCTCTTTTTATCCTGGCGATTTTCACGGCCTCACTTTCGTTAGTGAAGTCCTGTTCATTTTTAATGTGATAAATCAAATCAGTAAAAGGATAATGACCCTCTCGACACCATTTGATCAGAGCTTCTGCCTCGTCGCATTCATACGGCAATTCAATGCGATTCATTATTCTTTGATATTGTTCTTTAGACAATCCCATTAAACCCGCTTCAATTCTCCAAACTCATATCTAAAATGATTCACGGCCCATGTTTTTGGTTTGTTCAATCTGGCTGCCGTTGCTGTCAAATAATTCCAATAGTTCAACTTATGATCGACATTTCCCCTAAATGCCGCTTGAAACTTCTCAAGCTTCATTGGATTGCGGCGAAACCTTTCAAGAAACTTTTTCCTTGCGTAGTCTGGACTCATAGCCTTTTGATAACATTCGAGCAATATCTGACCGTAAAAATCACGGCGCCTCGAACTGGTGCCCTTCTCATCGCCTAACTTGATTTCCACCAAATGGCCGAACAGCTCTTTCTTTTGAATCGGTTTAGACAATGGAAATTCAAAACCACATTCTAAACAGAACTTTTCATGAACGGGTGAAACCGCTTGGCAAGAATGGCAAAATCGACAAGGCGCTTCGCCCTTAAAAGGATCTGGGTAATCTGGCGCCATCTGCTCTCTAGTGATTAAAGAACAATTCCCAAATGCCTTGAAGTTTTCAGCGAAGTCCAGGACAAGGCAATCCTTCTTTCCCGGAGACGTTCTTAAACCACGGCCCACCATCTGAACATACAAAGCCCATGACTTTGTCGGTCTAGCAATGACCAGCACGGAAATCGATTTAACATCGAAACCTTCAGTCAACACCCCAACGGACACGATTAGGCGGATCTCTCCCATTTTCAGTTGGTCATAAATGACCGCCCGATCCTTAAGTTTTGTGTCAGCGGCAATGCAAGCGCAGGACAATCCCCGTTCATTGAATAGCCTGGACAATTCTTCGGCATGGCTGACACAAGTGGCGAAGACAATCCCCGTTCGCTCGCCGATGAACCTAGACGTTTCTTTAACAATAGTTTGATTTGATTGGTTTGTATTGCATGCTTTTTCTAGATCGCCTTTATTGAAATCGCCGTATTGCTTTCTTACTTTAGACAAATCAAAAGTTGAAAATCCAAAAAGCCTTGAAGGACACAAGAAGCCCTTTTTAGTCAATTCGATCGGTGGAGGTGCCATTACATGAAAATCAAACATCAAAGCCATTCCCTCAGAACGCTTGGCTCGCCATGGTGTTGCTGTCACTCCAATGATGAACCCCTCATGAGTTTCAATGATTCTTCTTGAAATCTCATAAAAACAATTTGTGTGGGCTTCGTCGAAAAAGACAACAGCGCCCTTTGGTGGCAAAATGTTTCTTGCCGTCAAAGTTTGAATTGAAGCTAATTGAATTGGGCGCTCGATGTCGCCCTCATATCCAGCTTTAATCACTCCAATTTCGTCATTGGGCAGTCCATACGCTTCGAGGGTTGTTCTCGCTTGGGCGATCAGCTCATCACGATGCACCAAAAACCAACACTCTCGGCCTTTACTCCGTGCTGCAGCAATGGCCGCACTCGAAATGACTGTCTTGCCCGATCCAGTGGGAGCAATCAAGAGTCCTTTTGAAGCTGTCTTTAAACCTCGATACAACTCAACGATAACTTTCTTTTGATAATCGTACAGATTCAGAACGACCTCCCAAAGCATCGTTTCAATTTGTAATCAGCGGCCAAATAAGCTTCGGTCAAATCCAAATACTCTTTCAACATTCCTGGTCTCAATTCTTTCGACTGTGAGATTTGCGACAATCGACATTCAATTTCGTCAACTTTTTTCCTAGCTGCCAAAGATTTTCTTGATTCTTGCTCAATCACGTCCAACATTTGCTTATTGAACCTAAATTTCAAAGATTGGCCAATTACCTCAGCCAAAAACATTGATTCGGCTAATTTATCTCTGTGAATTTCAAATTTTTCATCATTAAACGTTGATTCACAGACGCTTAGATATTTTAAACATTGATCGAAGACGGTTTCTTTATCCATCGGCGACCTCGCCAAGTGTCGCCACTTTTTGAAAGTGTCGCCAAGTGTCAAAGAAGTGTCGCCACCCCAAAAACCCTTGTTTTATATAGTCAAATGGCCAAGTGTCGCCACTGTCGCCACTTTTCTTAATAAAATATGTAACTTCGTATTTTATTAAAATGTAAAGTTGCATAAAAAATTGAAAATAGTGGCGACAGTGGCGACACTTAGAAAGAAATAGAATAATAAGATTATTAATAAATATTATAATAATATTAAATATATAGGATATATATACTATTATAGAGACTATACCTCTTATTTTTTTTGTACTTTTCGATTCTGAAGTGTCGCCAAAATAGGTGGCGACACTTCCTAAAAAGCGGCGACACTTGGCGACACTTGAAAGTCTATACATGAGATTTTAACCCAAAAATATTTAACTTACCTCGTTTTTTTGTGATAAAATCACCATCTTCAACTAAGGAACTCAAAGCCATTCTTGTGACTTCTGAATTTTTTCGCATGATCCTTGGTCCAACTCTAATAATGTCACGCAAGCTCATAAAATGAGCGGATGACATGCCATTAAAATAAGAAATTAAGGCAATTTTAATTTGATCGATCAAGGTCTCTTCAGCCATCTCTCTGGTCTGAATCCACCCAACGGCTAAATACTTGGAAATGGCAATTGCCTTTTTTGCGATGTCAACTTCAAGCTTGTCTCGCTGCCATAAGACTGAAAGAATCAACATAATTCTAAAACATATTTGTTCCCATTTTTTGAAGCTGCCCGTTTCTTGTTCTCGTCCGACTTGGAAACACCACCTCTCAAATTCTCGAATCTTTTCTTGAACTGGCTTGTTATTAAAAACGACGAAAACTTTTTTAGGCTTCCCTAAATCAGTTATGAAGTTGTTGTATTTTTCGACAATGTATTTTTCAACGTATGAGTAGATATTAGATTCGTTCGGTTGTCCGTTGTAAACGATGAAAGCAAAACGGTCAATCATGCCATTTCCATGGTCTTCCATGCACTCTTTAAAGACCGATGGTTGAATCGAACCCAGCACGCTAGCGCGGCCGTCTTCAACGTAGATGGTTTCGCTTTTGAGTTTTAGACTGATTGTGTCGCCCGTGAATAATTGAAGCCATCTCTCCTGATCATCGCCTTGGCCTTTACGGTAAGCGTTCATTCCGCTAAAGAAACCTTTGAGTTCGTCCCTGTAGTAGATTGCACTTGGGTTCAATCCCTCGATATACATGTCGGCCAGGCATTTGACGAAACCTTCCATCGTTCCACCTGTAATGATGTCGAATGGCGGCGCTGAAGGTGGCTCGCTTTTGTTGCGTTTGCCTACATTGTTTTTCTTCCACATCGATAAGTTGGCCATGTATGTAGCAAAACGCTTTGATTGGCCGTATAAAATTGGTCTCAGTGCTGCTTTTAGTGGGGCCGACTTCGTGACACCGGGATGGCCGACTATGCAAATGAATAAATTTGATTTATCAACATAGTCAGGCTTGATGGCTATCTCGCAATCACTCGCGACCGAGGAGCCCGCCATCAAAACACCTGCGGCAACATAGTCGTATTGCGCACCGGATCCTTTGGCGAAACCTTTAATAAAATCTTGGATGATAATTGGGAAAGAATCAAGCGGAAATCCTTGCTTCTTGATTTCACGAATGTTCATCGCCAAAATTTGAGCCCTATAAAAATAATGAAGAATTTAGCGAGGATCCTGTAATGCAGACCATCCATTGCCTACTATGCCTTGGCATTGGAAAATATTGTTGATGTGGACAGCAAACACATCATTCAGAACCCATCTTTTCCAGTAAATTGAGTGCAGTCCTAAGCCTAAACTTGGCCTCCTCGTGAAGCTTTTTTCTAATTTCACGAGACTTATCACCGTTGGTCAAACCCAACAATGAGTAAACGGCCGTTGTGTTAGGTATGTTATTTTCCTTCACAAACGCGGCAAAACTTGTGCCTGTTGCGTGGAATGAGCCCTTGATTGCATTTATAAGTTCTTTTTTCATGGTTTGTTAGTATGATAAAGTTTAACATACTGTCAAGATGAAATCAATCAATAAAACTTAGTCAAGAAGTTTTAATCCTATAAAAAAAAGGTTATTGCTAGATGCGAAGGTCTTTTAGCATTATTTTTTAAGAGGTCATCAATGAAAATTAAATTAGTTGCTATTCTGTTTACCTTGGCTTTTCTAAGTGGGTGCGTCACGACCGACGTCACCTCAATACCTCCCAAGCAAGAATTCACCACATTTTACATCGTAGAAAACAAAAAAGTGAAAGTTGACGATTTTTTAAGCTGTCTCAGGGATGGTTTCGGCAGCTATGGCATTAAAACAAAAGTGGTGGCCGACTACTCAGAAGTGCCCCAAGGCGAATACCAAGTGACTTATGTGGCTTATAGAAACTGGGATATTGTGCCCTATTTAACCGACGCCACCATAACAATTACCAAAAGTGGAGCAAGCTTAGGCCAAGCTAATTATCATTTAAAAGCTGCTGGAGGCTTGGCTTTATCCAAATTCAACGGCACAAAAGAAAAGATCATCCCATTGATCGATGAGCTTTTAAAAAATTATGAAAAGCAATAATTTTAACTTTACTTTATAAAAAAGTTTAATAAAATAGCTCCTTGAAGCATCTTTTTACTGTATAGGTTGATGCTATGGGTACTTATGTTCAAGATATTTTCGGCATTGATTCTGAAGTTTCTACAGAAAAAGACTTTGCTAATCGTCTAATCGATACTTACTTCAGGGGGAAAGAAAAAGGCTTAAAAGAGAGAGATAACATTGAGAAGCAAGCCTTCTTAGGCAATCTAGATCTTTTTATAAGAAAAATTTTTCAGTTGCTAAAAGTTATTAAAAACGATTTTAAAGCAGAAAATTATGATTGTTACATCAAAATTGAAGAAATAGATACTTTTAGAGCATTGGTTGTCTTGAACAGCGAGGTCTATAACGCTCATTTAGAAGATATATTTGACAAGGAAGATCTCGTTCTCAGCGCAGACCTTGAGGAGCGTGGCATAAATTACTTCAACACTTATTTAGAGAAAAATGAAAATTTAAATCTTAAATTGGTTGAGAACGATGGCTATGCAGAAATAAAGTTTCTTGATTGAGCAAAGATAAAGATTACTCTAAAGCTGAGCACAATGAAAATGCCGCAATTTTCATGAGGGATTCAGGTAAATTCCCTGATTGGTCGGTTACCATAGCTTTTTACTCTGCACTACACTACGTAAGAACAAGCATTTTTCCTATTGGCCAATATCAAAATTTTGATATGTGGTACAAAACAAACTCCAATAAATTGAGTAAACACGAAGCCTTGGCAAAACTATGCACAGCTCGATACAGAGAAGTTTCTTCAAAATATCGAGCGCTTTTAAATTCATGCCATAAATCACGATATAATAACCACGTCACTCAAGAGGATGAAGTCAAGAAAGCTTTTGAGAACTTAGATGCAATCAAAAAGGCCTGTTTCAAATTCACCACTCCCTCATAGAGCAAACAACTTTCCCAATTATCTCAACGTCTTCATTATCAACAAGCATGGGTTGGTAGACAGAATTTGCCGAGTTTGCAATCAGCCCTTTTGAAGTCATTTGGGCAAACTTTACCAGAATTTCATTGCCAATGCGCATAACAAATGGCTTCCCACTCGATGGCGTCTTGTCTTCATGGTTAACCAGAATCAAATCACCTTCATTTAAAACGGGCACCATCGAATCACCCCTAACGGTGATAATGCCCAATTTATCCGGTCTTAGCCCACGCTTTTTAATCCAAGTTCGACTAAAAGCCAAGTGCCCTTTTGTCTCTTCATCGTTATTGGTGATCCCATAGCCGGCCGAGGCTCTCACATCATAAATAGGCACTTTAGCAAACTCTTCTTCATGGTTATTGCTCGATGGCATTGACCAGCCACCAAGAATTTCAGCGGGGTGAATTTCAAGGGCGCTAGAAAACTTCTGCAAAATTTCTAGGGTAACATTGCTTGTGCCAGAAATGTAATTGAACATGACTCTGTAATTGACGTTCATTCTCCTGCTTAATTCAGCAAGGGACAGCCCTTTCTCTTTAAGTATATGACGAATTTTGTCACCAAAGAAATTATTTTCTGTGATAGATGTTGACATAGCGATTGCCTTTATCATAATGATAGAATGAATCATAAAAGCCAATCATAACCCCATTGCAGATCGTCAACACAATGTCAAAAACCTTCTCATTCAAAGACTTCATTGAAGCTGAGAACAGACCCGCAGCGTTGAGCTTGATTTGTGTTGTTGGAAATGGCCTCATCGACCTAAATTTTTTCTTTCTAACAATTTCTAAGTCAGCAACGATTGAAAACGGTCTATTAAAAAAAGAAGGTCATTTTTATATAGGTATCAAATCAATATGAAACCACTGTCTATTTTATATTATTATGATGTAGCGCAAGGAAGCGAAGAATGGTTTTCTTTGCGCCTCGGCATTTTAACAGCCAGTAATGTTAAACATATTTTGTCACCAACTTTTAAGATTGCGAATAACGAGAAAACGCGATCTTTGGCTTATGAACTCGCAGCGCAACGAGAAACAAAAATTTTAGAAGACGGCTTCCTCAGTTGGGACATGGAGCGCGGCCATATTGAAGAAGATTTTGCTAGACAACTCTACTCAAAAGAAAGGTCTCCAGTCACACAATGCGGCTTCATCATCAATGAGAGCTTAGGCGTACCATTTGGTTATTCTCCAGATGGTCTAGTCGGCGAGGATGGATTGATAGAGGTTAAATCAAGAAACCAGAAATATCAAATCATGACCATCTGTGCAAAAGAAGTGCCTGCCGAGTATGTGCTACAAATCCAAGCCGGACTCTTGGTCTCAAATCGCAAATGGTGCGATTTCATTTCCTACAGCAACGGCATGCCCATGTATATCGAAAGAGTTTATCCTGACTTATTCATTCAAGATAAAATCATGGATGCTTCAAATAATTTTGAAATGAGTGTCATCGAAATTCAAGCAGCATATCGAGAGAATTCAATTGGACTGATCAAAACTCAATATGTCGATCACTCATTAACCATAATCACGCCATCCAATGAGGTAGCTTAATGTTAGATGTTTCTCATGCCATTGTCCCAAAATCAGATCAGATCAATGCCGATGATTTATGGATAAAAAATTTAACCATTGAAATCACTAAAGTCGAAGTGAAAAAAACCGATCAACCCGTCGTTATCAGCTACAAAAACGACCAAGGAAAACCCTATAAACCGTGCAAGTCTATGCTGCGCGTGTTGTCTTTCCTGTGGGGTGTCGATGGCAATAATTATGTTGGCAAATCACTGACGCTATACAGAGACCCAACGGTCAAGTGGTCGGGTGCTGATGTCGGCGGCATTCGCATCTCACACATGAGCGCTATAGATCAAGACTATATCAAAATACCGCTCACTATTTCCAGAGGTAAAAAAATACTGTATGAGGTAAAAAGGCTAAACGTCCTCACAGAAAAAGATTTATCTGAGTTTTTAGAAAAGTTAAAGGCTTGCTCAACTATGGAGGCAATCAAACAATTGGCCGACGACATCAAAGCAAAATCATACCTTGAAAATGATTATAAAAAATCATTGATGGAAAATTATAAAACCAAATTAGGAGAACTTAGCAAATGAGCAACAATTTTTCAGGATTATGCCGATTGGTTGCCGATCCAGAATTGAAGAAAATAGGCGAGAACGATTTATTATCATTCCGAGCAGCTAACAATTGCGGTTTTGGTGAACGCCAAGTAACAAACTGGTTCAATTGTTCGCTGTGTGGCAAGCGTGGCGTGTCAATCTATCCTTACTTAGAAAAAGGTAAAATGATTTGGCTGTCGGGCATTCTAACTTTGCGAGCTTACACAAACAAAGAAGGTGTTGAAAAACTATCCCCAGAAATCCTGATCAGTGAGCTCGATTTCACCAGCGACAGGTCAAGCACAAACGGTGAACAATCAAGTCCCTACCCACCCGCAAAAGCACCGGCGGCAATTCATGAACCTGAACCTGAGGTTGACGATGATAGGCCATTTTAAATCGATGAACGATGAATTCTATTCACACATCGTTAAGCCTACACCAAAGAAAAAGCGTGCCTGTTTGAAATGTCGAGACCCATTTCTCAGTGCTCACTATGGCCACCGTCTGTGTGGCTCCTGCGCTGCTCAAAACGATCGCGCAGCAATTAACTCTAAATTCATATCATAAGGAATAAAAAAAATGGAAGAAAATTCGCTAGTCATCGTCCCACCCGATTCAAACATCACGGTATTCAAAAACTTACAGCCTTTCATTGATAAAGTGAAGGGTATGGTTGATCATTATCAACTAGATTTACAGACGCCCACGGGCCGAAAAGATTGCATTTCGTTTGCCAATAAAATCACTCGATCCAAAACCTACTTGGCCGCCGAACTGAAAAAGATTGTTGATCCACATGTTAAAGAAATTGAACTGGTCAAACGCGAAGGTAAACGCATGGAAGACGAGTTTGATAAAATGAAATTCCAAATCAGAAACCCTCTCTCTATACTGGAGCAAGAAGAAAAAGACTGTCATGAAAAAATCATGGCATCGATTCAAGAAATCAAAGATTTAAAAGTTATTTACCGACCTGTTGGAGGTGCTAAGTCAATACCTGAAATCAAGGAAAACCTAGAAAAATTAATGTCTTACGAGATTAATGAAACATGGGGAGTGCTCCGCGATATTGGCGAGCAACACCGAACTGAGGGCGTTGCTATTCTATCTCAATACATAAATGAAATTGAAAGACTTGAAGCCGAAAAAAAAGCCAAGGCTGAAGCTGAGCGCCTAGAGCGCGAGCACTTAGAACGTGAACGCCAAGAACGCGAGCGCATTGAAGCCGAAAAAAATGCCGAAGTTGAAAAGCTACTGGCTGAGCAACAAGCCAAAATAGATGCTTTTCAAAAAGCAGAAACCGAACGCTTAGAAAAAGAACGCCAAGCACAACAAAAACTTGAAGCTGAGAAAGCAGAAGCCGAACGCCTAGAGCGTGAGCGTTTAGAACGTGAACGCCAAGAACGTGAACGCATTGAAGCCGAAAAGAACGCTGAAATTGAAGCTGAACGCATCGAGGCCCAGAGACTAGAAGCAATCGAAGCAGCCGCAGCAAAAAGAAAAGCCGATAACGATCATCGCCAAAATATATGCGCTGCCATGGCATGCGAGCTCGAAGTCATCCTCGTTGAGTTGATGTCTAAAAATTTATCAACTCTGGAAGTATGTGCATATATAGTTGAAGCTATTAAAGAAAACAAACTCAAGCACATTTCGATAAATTTTTAAGGGAGTATAAAAAATGTCTGAAAAAGTCACTCTAACCAATCTCAATGATGGCCTAGTCGAAGAACAGTTCAACCGCGAACTGTCAAAAGTGCTGGCCAACATTTCCGATTTAAACACATCGCCCAGTGAAACCCGTGAAATCAACATTAAATTTAAAGTCAAGCCTCATGATGATCGCGCAGCTTGGGCCATGAAAATTGAAGTCACCAGCAAAATGGCGCCCCAAAAAGGATTCATCGTGCCTGGTTATTTCGATATAGAAAAAGGCAAAGTTGTAGCAGTCGAAAAGAAAGCGCCGCCAAACATTTCAGACCTGCTCAACCAAGACGCAAAACAACACATTCGAGATACCAACCAACCCTATCAAAAAGTGAGGATTTAAAACCATGTTAGAAGCTGCATTCCGCTGCGGACCCAAACATGAAAAGATTGGAGATAGTTTTTATTCAGATGCTGTAGATAAAATTGCTGCGTATATCCAGAATTTGGTCAAAGATGTTAAAATCATCTACTAGCACCTATTCAGACGCCAAAGGTTTCTGGCGTTGGCGTTATGAGAATGAAAGCTTTTCTTTGGTCAGCAAAAAAGTCTATCTCAATGAAGCTAATGCCAGAATATCATTGAACCAGTGGGTGGTCAAATTCTTGGGTGGCAAACTGAGAAACTTCGACTCCAAACTGTCCATTGAAAATCATGAAAATAAAAAGTTTACTTGGCGTTACTCAAATCAAATGGTCAAAATCATGTCTAGGAAAACTTACGAAACAAAATCTGGTGCCAAAAAAGGCGCCAGATCATTCATCAAATCAATCCATGATCAATCTTTTCACTATGAAGAAATTTATTTATCCCTATGAACTCAACAATAGTATTTGATACTGAAACAAACGGCTTACCCAAAAATTACAAAGCTCCATTCAGCGATGTGGCCAACTGGCCACGAATGGTTCAATTGTCATGGCATGAGTTCGTCGAACGCCCCAATGGCGATTTTGACACCATTGGTGAAATGGATTTTATCATCAAACCAGAGGGCTTCGACATTCCTAAAGATTGTTCCGACTTACACGGAATCACTCTTGAAATTGCAATGGAGAAAGGAACAGAACTAGAGAAAGTCCTAAACATTTTTTGCAAAGCCGCTGAACGCGCTTCAACAATTGTTTGTCACAATTTAAATTTTGATATAAATATTTTGGGCGCCGAAATGACCAGAAAAAACATTTTCCCTATCAGAAATGTGGAAAATAAAATTTGCACCATGAAAGCTTCAACCGAACTCTGCAAATTATCCGGCCGTTATGGCTACAAATGGCCAAAGCTCGACGAACTGCACGAACATCTTTTCGGCGTTAGCTTTGAAGGCGCTCACAACTCGGCCAATGATGTGTCTGCAACTGTACGTTGTTATAGAGAACTTAAAAGAACAGGAGTGCTATAGGGAGATATCCAAGATGGGTGTTTCTGGCCTATAAATCCAGCAGTAAAGGTTCGATACTTCAGTTGAAATGGAAGGAAACGATCTTAGATCAATTAAATTATGAGGCTATGTGAGAGGACAAAATGAATAATAAAAACGAATTTATTGTCGAGCGTGAAGAAGCCGCTGCCCTTTTTAACGGTATGACCCTCAAGGCTTTTGAGCGTTGGGTTTGTGATCACAAAAAAGACAACGGTGAAGATTTGCCCTTTGTGATTCGATACCGTGGCGATGCCTGGTTGGTTTCAAGGCCGCTTTTAATGAAATACTTCAGCGGCGGTGGTGTCCAAGTTAAAGAAATCCATTCTTCTAAACGTGGCCCAAAAAGAAAAATTGACTAAATATAAAACTTGTTGAGTTTTTCCATCCAAGCCAGGCCGCTTTCATTCTGATATTTTCCATAAATCTTTCTAGTCAATTCAATGTCTTCATGCCCTAAAATTTCTTGAACAATGTCAAGCGGTATGCCGGCAAGTCTGGCATTGATCGCAAAGGTTCGCCTAGTTGAATGTAATTCAGTGACATCCGGCCGCCCAATCAAATCAGTGAAATATTTGAATTTTCGATCTATTCTTGAAAGGGTTATTCTAGGAAAAACCACGGAACAAAAACGCGGCGCATTCTTTAAAACTTCATAAACATTTTCAAACATGGGAATTGACCGGTCTTTCTTTCCTTTGGTTTCGTGGTGATAGTTTTGGCCCTCCAACTCATAATCTTTCACGCCTTTAATGTGAATAAGGTTCTTTTCTAAATCGACGTCTTGCCATTCTAGTGATTTCAATTCACTATACCTTAAACCCGTCCCAAAATAAACACTAAAGATTCTAAACCAGTCAAGTGGATCGGCTGGCCCTCTTGTCTTGCGCATTGCAAACGGGTCAAGTTTGCACTTCTCTAAAAACTGTTTGACCTCATCAGCACCGACAAGTTCAGTTTTAATCTTTGAGCCTTTAGCTTGAATGCCCTTAAAAAGCTCCAGGTCAAGCCAATGATTTTTTAAATTAGGAATATGGCTTTCTGATATTCTCCACATTTCGCGAAATTTTGAAATGTCGTTGTTGATTGTTCTTTGAGTTGGAATGTCGCCCTTGTTTCCCGACGGCGTTTTCGATCTTTTGTTTTTCCAATCTTGGCAATGTTCCAAATTCAATTTTCTAACATTCTCCACCACTGCCGGAGAAAGGAATTTTCTCAAGGCGTCAAAATGGTTTTGATCTCTCTTGATTGTTTTTGGAGGAGTGCCGTGAAAGTGCTTTGTTTTTTTATAAAGTTCTTCAATTCTATCAAATGGAATTGTGCCGGTGATTCCTCCTTCAGTGACCCCCGTTTTTATTTTATCAATGTTCTTTCTGTATTTGATTAAAGCGACTTCAAGGTCATGTGTGCCCAGGCTTAATCTAGTTCGTTTTGTTTTCCCATCGATGTCTTTTGAATAGTTGATAAAATAGCCGCGCTTATCTTCATACTTCAAATGTTTTGGTATTTCCATGTGCCAGAATTTTGCGCCAGAACACTCTCAATGGTATGTCATCTAGTGGAATTTCAAGCACATAGCATGAAGCAAGTCTCCCGATCTTGCGCCACTTTTTTAGCTAAAATTGCGCTGAATCTAGTTATAATCGCACATAAACAAGTGGAGACGGCGGGAGTCGAACCCGCGTCCAAACTGTGTTTCCCTATAAACGTCTACGAGGGTAGTTCTATTCGATTTGAAACGGATCTAGGTCAGAACGACCAACCGCTTTCGGTAACTTTACCCCTGCTACCCCGTCGACAGTAGCACTTTGTCCCTCTGGTGCCACTAACTCCTAGAGGAAGTCAGAGTTAATGGACTATCAAATTATTATTTAATAGGTTTGATTACGCTGCAAGAGCGTAAGTGGTTTCGCTATAAGTTTCGTTAGCTATTGTTTGACCGATTTTAAAGAGGCCAACGATCATCCTCTCCCCGCAATTCATAAAGAACACTACAGCAGTCGAAGCCATTTCGTCCCCGTAGAAAGCTGATTATAACTTTACCCGCCATGAGGCAATGTTGCTAGTCTCAAACACATTTTTTTGAAAACACGCATGAAGCCGTGAGATGCTTTTGATTTTAAATGCACAACGTGCCTTAGCGCCCAGAGCTATCGCATCTAATTTTATAAAAAGGCGCGAAATTCCGTCCTTAATCAAAACAGCTCTTTATTGGATAACAGTTTGATCTATCTTTTACGTGCGGGATGC
>Ga0172372_10007719_pt1 | contig 14398 bp, 15 predicted proteins | sample LakKiv5m_2_FD_114544 | JGI IMG/M metagenome (GOLD analysis project Ga0172372, IMG submission 114544) | Freshwater microbial communities from Kabuno Bay, South-Kivu, Congo - kab_092012_9.5m | ecosystem: Environmental > Aquatic > Freshwater > Lake | place: Democratic Republic of the Congo...
CGTCAGTCGCGTGTCTCGACACGCTCCTTCCTCGCGAATCGCGCGTCGAGCGCGCTCGTCAACCGCGGCCCGGCTGAGCTTCGCCTGCTCGGTCCGGCTTTCGCAGCAGCCTGCTAGCCCGCCGGCGACCCGCACGGCCTCGCCGCGCCGCACGCGCGGGCGTGGCGCGGGGAGCGGGGCCGGAGGTAGGCGGGCCGATGCTGTTCGTCGCCCTCGCCGCCGCCGCCTCGCTGCCGGAACCCGACCTCCAGGCCCTGGGGGAGGCCGCCACCACCCGTTTCCTCGGCGACGTGTGCGGGCTCTACGCGTGGGAGGTGGTGGAGGTGAACTGGTCGAGACGAGCAACACCGACGAGGTCAGCGTGAAGGTGAACTCGGACGTGCAGGGGGTGTCGGTCCCGTTCCTGCGGGTGAAGGCCCGCTGGGGACCGTTCGTGCTGGAGGTGGACCGGACGATCCGGTTCACGCGGTTGGGGGGGTGCTGAGGGGGCGCGCGCGGTCGGGGTCGCCCGGTGCCCGGCATCCCTCCGTTTGTTGCCGCGTAGGCGGCAAGAAGTCGCCGCGTGCCCGGCATCCCTCCGTTTGTTGCCGCGCAGGCGGCAAGAAGTCGCCCGGTGACGGGCATCCCTCCGTTTGTTGCCGCGTGCGCGGCAACAAGTCGCGGCGTGCCCGGCATCCCTCCGTTTGTTGCCGCGCAGGCGGCAAGAAGTCGCCCGGTGACGGGCATCCCTCCGTTTGTTGCCGCCCAGGCGGCAAGAAGCCGCCCGGTGACGGGCATCCCTCCGTTTGTTGCCGCCCAGGCGGCAAGAAGTCGCGGCGTGCCCGGCATCCCTCCGTTTGTTGCCGCGTCCCGGTCGCCCGCTGCAGGCCGGCGAGCACCTTCGTCGTCGCCGGTGTCACACTCCGGCGGGTTGGCGGCTCGGATAGCCCGATCCCCACGAGGTCCTCATGCTCTGGCTGCTCCTCGCCTGCTCCGAGCCCGCCTCCCCGTCCGCCGCTCCGGTCCCGCCGCCGCCGGCCGCCGCGCCCGCCCCCGACCCCGCCCTCGCGCGCGCCGCCGCCGCCGGCCAGGAGTTCGGCGCCACGCTGAAGGGGCGGCTCCAGGAGGCGATGGCCGCGGGCGGTCCGCCGCAGGCGGTCGCGGTGTGTTCGGAGGCCGCCCCCGCCGTGGCCGCCGAGCTCGGCACGAAGCACGGGGTGACGATCGGCCGCAGCTCGCTGCGGCTGCGCAACGCGGCCAACGCCGGGCCGGAGTGGGTGCAGGCCTGGCTGCGGGCCACGGGGGAGCGCCCCGCCGAGGGCCTCACGCCGGTGAAGGAAGTGGTGGACGGCACCGCGCGGGTGCTGGTCCCCATCGCGGTCGAGCCGGTGTGCCTGAACTGCCACGGCCCGGCGGAGGGGCTGGCCCCCGAGGTGAAGTCCTCCCTCGCCGAGCGCTACCCCCGGGACCAGGCCACCGGCTACGCGGTGGGCGACCTGCGCGGGGCCCTGTGGGTGGAGGCCCCGGTCGGGGGCTGAGCCGACCCCGGCACGTCGACCTTGCGGCTACCCCGCGACCTGCCTGCGCGCGGCGGCGAGGGTGCGCAGCTCCTCGTTGGTGCGGTGCAGCGCCTCCACCTCGCGGTCGACGCGTCCGGCCAGCTCGGCGGCCGCCTCCACGGTGCCCGTCCCATCGGCGGTGGTGAACTCCACCCGCGTGAGGTCGACCGCGAGGGACTTCACCGTCTGCTCGAAGGACGCGATCCGCGCGGCGATGCGGTCCTCCGCGCCTCGCAGCACCTCCAGCTTCTCCGCCCGCCGGGTGGCGGCCTCCGCGGCGCGCTCCCAGGTCTGGCGGGCCTCGTCGTCGGCCGCCCGGGACGCCTGCTCGCCGAGCCGGCTCGCCTCGGCGCGGGCTTCGCCGACCGCGGCTTCGACCGGCCCCAACTGGGCCCGGAGCTCGCCCAGGCGCACGGTCTCCGCCAGGCCCGCTTCGAGCCCGCGGGCGAGCGGCTCCCGGCCCGAGGTGCGCAGCACGGCCGCGAGGCGCTGGACCTCGCCGGCCAGGGGCGACACCGGCTCGGGCAGGGCCGGGGCGGGGGCCGGCAGCGCGGCCGCCCGGCGGGCTTCCACCTGCTGGTTGTGCGCGTACACCTTCTGCACCTCGCGACCCAGCGCGAGGCCCCACAGGCCCACCGGGAACACCGGCCAGAAGAAGCCGCCGGCGCTCGACCACCAGCTGCCGACGAACACCGGGATGAGCGCCGCCCAGACGAGGGCCTCGCCGATGGGGTACTCGCGCTGCACGTCGGGATCCCAGACCTTCTTCGCCATGCACGCGACGTAGCCGACCGCGGGCCGGCGCGTCGTCCCGGGGTCCGCCCCGGGCTACGCGGGCGCGTGAACCTCTCGCCCCGCGCGCTCGCCTTCCGGCTGGCCCTGTGGACCGGCCTCTTCGCCTGGGCGGTTTGGAAGCTCAACGCCTCGGACCTGGAAGCGGCCTCGGCCCCGGCGCGTCGCGAGCTGAGCCGGCCGGGCCCGGCGCCGGCGCTCGTCGGGGCCCCGCCCACGGTGGTGGACCCGGAAGGCCTCGCGCGGGCGCTCGACGGCGCGCGCGCCGCGGTCCGCGCCTGCGGGGTGTCGGCCGGCCGGCTGCAGGTCTCGGTCGGTCCGGATGGGCTCGGCACGGCGGCGCTCGAGGCCACCGCGACCGAGGCCCAGACCACCTGCGTCGCCGCGGCGGTGTGGGGGCTCGACTGGCCGCGCACCGCCCTCGAGGTGGAGACCGAGGTCGCCCTGGGCGGTTGAACGGGTCCCTTCGCGCGCCGTGCGGGAGCGCGGGCGGGTCAGAACAGCGCGGGCCAGTCCTGGAGCCGGGCGGCGGCGATCCCGGCCCCGATGACCGGGGCGTGCCAGAGCATCGTGGGCGGCGCCTTGCCGCGCACCACCTCCCGCACCTTGCCGAGCCGACCCAGGAGCGCGAGGGCGACGAGCCCGGCGGGGAGGCCGAAGGCGAGCGTCCACAGGAGCGCCCGGAGACCGTCTTCCAGCCCCAGGAGCGCCCCCGCGGCGGCGAGCATCTTCACGTCTCCCGCGGAGAGCACCGGGCCCACCCGCCACAGCGGGAGGCAGACCAGCAGGACCCCGAACAGCCCCACCACCCCCGCCCAGGGCGGGCCGGCCAGGCCGCTCAGCACCACCCCCGCGGCGGCGCTCGGGAAGGTGAGCCAGTTCTTGATCTTGCGGGTGCGCACGTCCGTCCAGCAGGCGACGAGCACCAGCAGGAGCAGCGCGAGGTCCCGCGCCGCCGTCAGCCCGTCGGGACCAGGTTCCATCGCAGCGCGAGGTCGTTGACCAGCACGTCGAGCTCGGGCAGGTAGGCGGACCGGTAGCTCCACGCGGCGATCACGAGCCCGAACAGGAGCCCGGAGAGACCGAGGAGGGGGCCGAAGGAGCTGCGCGGCGGCATGGCGGTCCGGCTATCCCGGCGGCGCGATCCGAACGTGGGGTTGGCCCCGAAGCGCGACGAGACGTCCACGATCGACGACAGGACGCTCCGATCGTTTACGGCCATCCCGGCGCAAGTACCTGAATTCACGACAGTCGAGCCCGGCACGGGCCTTGCTCTCTCCTTGGTCGTCCCCTGGAGAATCCCATGAACCGCACCGCCCTACTCCTCCACCTCTCCCTCCTCGGCGCCTGCGCCGGCGACGACGGGAACCAGGAGCCCAGCCCCGCCGTGGGCGACGCCCACTTCGCCGAGGCGGATGCGCTCGAGCTCGAGCTCGCGCTCATCTCGGGGATGGGCCTGGGCACCGCCTACGGCTTGGTCGCCGCCTTCGACATCGACGCCGACGCGATGGTGGACGTCCTCGACCCGGACGCGGCCCACTGCCCGGAGTTCAGCTTCGAGGCGCCGAGCCGGATCACCTACACCGCCGACGGCTGTGTCGGTCAGAGGACCGGGTCCACCCACTCGGGCGCGCTCGTGCTCGACAACATGCCCAACACCCTCGGCTTCGGCGCCGCGGCGGTGGGCGATGGTGCTCCGCGGCGTGGACGACCTGGCCATCGATCTCGACACCGCCGACGCGGAGGGGTGTGTCGACGCCGACATCGACGGCGAGGCGCTCGAGATCTGCCTCGACCAGGACATGTCCTCCGTGCGGGAGGAGGAGTGAGGCGCCGCTGACGGCGCGGCCCGCGCGCACCGGCGACTGACCCAGAGGGGGGCCTCTGACCGGGGCCCACCCCTCAGGGCACGTGCACCTCGGTCCGCGCCCTGAGGGCCTCCCGCACCGTGTCGGCGGTGGAGATGCCCGAAGCATAGCCTCCCAGGCCCGGTCAGCCCCCGTAGGTGTACTCGCTCACGATGCCGTAGAAGTTCTCGGGCTCGGCCCCCGAGGTGATGTAGAGGTCCGCGGCGTAGCCGCTGCCGCCGACGATCCGCCAGATGGTGGCGTACCAGCCGGCGGTGGCGGTCACGTAGAAGTCTCCCTCGTCCGAGTCGAGCGCCAGCATGAACGGCGCCCAGTCCTCGTCCTCCCAGGCCTCGGACTCGACCCAGCTCGCGCTGCCCAGGTCGAAGCGGAGCACCGCGTAGCCGTCCGCGGTCACCCCGGGCGAGAACCAGCCCCCGCCGTCACGGTGCGCCCCGGACCAGGTGTACACGGTGGGGTTGGCCAGGTCCTCCGTGGCGTGCATGGTGACCCCCTCGGTCGGCGACCAGGTGGCGAAGCCGCCGAAGTAGCCGAAGAGACCGATGTCGCCGGTGAGCGGGTCGAGCGCCATCGAGTAGGCCGCCAGCTCGTGCCCGGCCGGGTCCATCAGATCGCAGGGCCAGGTGGCGACCTCGGTGATCGTGCCGTCCGGGTCCACCCGGTAGAGCTTGTCCAGGGTGGTCGCGTAGGCGGCGCCGTCCGCGCCGGTCACGATCCCGTACACGCCGTAGGGGTAGACCTCGGCGTCAGAGAAGTCGCCGATGTCGGTGCAGGCTCCGGTCTCCCCGTCCACGAGCGTCACCATGGCGTAGCCGCTGTTCACCAGCCAGTCGTCCCCGTAGCGGTCCAGCCAGATCGGGTAGCACTCCTTCCCGTTCACCGGGAGCCGGTCGGCCTCCTCCCCGATGGAGTCGATGGTGAGGAGGTTGGCGCCGTCGCCGTCGTAGTGGACCACGGTCACGCCCGCCCAGGCCTCGTCCACCTTCCCGTCGCAGTCGTTGTCGATGCCGTCGCGGTCGTCCTCGTCGCGCGCGGGGCTGGCGTGCACGTCGTTGTCGTCGCAGTCGCCCTCCTCCTCGGTGTAGCCGTCGCCGTCGAGATCGCCGTCGGTGTCCGCGGTGTCGTCGGTGGGCGTGGTGCTGATCCAGCCGCTGTCGTCGGTGGTGGTGGCCGAGTCGGGCTTCTGGAACCCGGTGGACTGCGGGCAGCCGAGGAGGAGGAGGAGGATCTGCATCTTCATAGGATAGTGCCGACTGCGCGCCGGCGCCCGGTCGTGCGAAGATGGGGCATGCTGATCGTGTGGGTGCTCGGCTGCACGGCCGAAGCGGAGTCGGGGGCCACCGAGTCGGGAGCCGTGGACACCGGGTCGACCGAAGGGGTGGACTCGACGTCCGGGACCGAGTCCGGGCCGGCGGACACGGGGTCCACCGGGTCCACGGACGACTCCACTCCGCCGGAGCCGACCCGCTGCCCCGCGGGCATGTCGCCCGTACCCGCCGTGGACCCCGCCTACTGCATCCACACCTGGGAGGTCACCTTCTCCGGTTCGATGGGCGATCTCGACCAGTGGCGGGAGGGCGCCGTCGCCACCGAGGGCGTGGTCGCGTCCGAGCAAGGCGTGCTGCCCTCGGTGGGGGCCAGCTTCTCTCAGGCGGAGCTGGCCTGCGCGAACACCCGGGCCGTGGACGCGGACGGCGTGGACCACGGGGCGATGTGGCTCGCGACGGCCGCGGAATGGCAGGACGCCGGCGACGGGGTGGTCGGCGCGGGGGGTACCGTCTACCCCTGGGGGGACACCTGGGACGCGTCGATGTGCGTGACCACGGACGACGACGGCATCCCGGTCTGGTCCGGCACCCAGGCGACGGGCTCCCTCGAGACCTGCCGCAGCAGCTTCGGGGTGTACGACCAGATCGGCAACGTCTGGGAGTGGGTGGACTCGGGGGTCGCCATCGACGTCGAGGCCTGGTTCGCGACCTGGCCCGAGTTCGGGCGCGAGGAGGGCTGGCTGACGGCGGTGGACTCGGCCGCGGCGCACCGCCTCGCGATCGAGGTGACCGGCGTGGCGGGCGAGGTGGTCTGGGCCGACGGGCGGGTGCGCTGGGCGAGCGACCTGGCCAGCTGGGGGACCCGGGTGGATCTGCACGGCTGGGCGGTGTCCGGGGTGGGCGAGCCGGACGTGAGCTCCCTGCCGGTGCGCGCCGTGGACTCGGGCGAGGTCGACGCGGACGGACGGGTGCTGGCGGATCTCCTGGTCCTGGAGGAGCTGAACGGGCGCCCCTACCCGGACAAGCGCGGCGGGGCCTGGTACTCGGGGACCCGGCCGCGGCTGGACACGCCGAGCTACGCGCACAGCTGGGACTTCAACGGGACCATCGGCTTCCGCTGCGCCTCGGCTCCGTTCCCGGATTGAGCCCGACCCGCGTTCGGGGGCACACGGCACCCCCATGGGTGGATAGCCTTCCAGGATGTGGCTTCTGGAGGCCGCCTTCTGGATCCTGCTGACCATCGTGGTGGCCCTGGTCGGGGCCGGCGCGCTCCTGGTGTACGGCGCCGCGCACAAGGTGCGGCGGATGCCCGGCGTGCGCACCCTCCCGGCCATCGGCGTGCCGCCCGAGCCGGTGGTCCCGGACGACGACCTCTTCGCCTGCCCGCGGAGGCTGGAGGAGCTCGAGACCCGACTGGCCGAGCGGCATCGGGCGGTGGCGGACCAGGAGACGCTCCTCGGCGAGCGCCGGGCGAACCTCGCCGCCAAGGGTTCCCGCGAGGACCTGGCGCGCAACTACGAGCAGGACCAGGTGCTGCTGGGCCGACGGGGCGCCTCGATGCGCCGGGTGCTCGCCCAGGTCTGGAAGACGCGCACGATCCTGTTGCTGCGGGCCCGGCTGGCGGCCACGGCCCGCCGCCGGCCGGACCTCGGGCGCCTCCCCGACCCCGCGGCGGGAGGGGCGGACCTGCGCCAGGCCTCGCTGCGCTTCCACGACGCGGCGCGCCGGGTCCACGCCTACCTCGCGCGGGTGGACGAGGACGCGCTGCGCCTCGCGGAGGGGCTGCCCACGCAGCCGCCCATCGAGGAGATCGACGCGCAGGTGCTGGCGGCGGTCTCGGCGGAGCGTGACGGGGTGCGGCAGGCCTACGCGGACCTGCGCGAGGACATCGATCGGCTCGCCGACAACCTGACCTGGCTCGGCGACCACTGCGCCTCTCGGGCGGTGGCCGACGCGGCGCCGGAGCCGATGGACCAGATGGGAGGGGCGGCCCGGCTCCTCGACGAGGTGGAGGCGGCGCTGGTGGCCGTCTCCCAGTTGTCCCGCTCGGTGGATCCGGCGCTCGCCAACGCGGCGCTGGCGAACCTGGACGAGGAGATCAGCGGGCTGGAGAAGGCGGGGATGGAGGCGCGGGCGGAGGCGGAGGCGGTGCTCGAGGTGGACCGGCTCCTGCGTCAGGCCGCCGGCTGATCCTCGTCGCTCCTGACACTCCGGGCGGGCTGCGTTAGGGCCCCGGGCTCCGCCCCGGGCAGGCCGCCATCGGCCGCGGGCCAGGAAGTCGAGGACAGGTCGATGAACCGCGTTGAACTTGCCATCAACGAAGGCCGTTGCGTGCTGGTGTTCGGGGCCCGCGCCCTCCAGGACGCCGACGCGCTGGGCGAGCTCCGGCGCCGCGCCGGGATCCCGGCCACCGTGCTCGGCGGTGAGGCCCCCAACCCGGCCTCCTCCCTCTCCCCCGACGTGGTCAGCAGCGCCTTCGCGAAGGAAGGCGGCGTGCTGTGCCTGGTGGAGGCGGACACGGTGGACGCCCAGGGCCTCGCCGCGCTCGCGCAGATGGTCCACGCCGCCGCCCACAAGCCCCGCCTGGTCGTGGCCGCGCGCGCCTTCAACCCCTTCCTGCTGCCCCCTCCGCTCCGGCTCCTGAAGTTCGAGCACGACAAGAAGAAGGCCAAGGAGTTCCTCCAGAGCCTCCCGATCCCCACCGTCGTGGCGGCGCCCGCCGCGGCGGCCCCGGTGGTGGAGGAGCCCCGCAAGAAGGGCGGCGCCCCCCGCGCCCTCTTCGTGGGGCGCGAGGAGGAGCTCGGTGCCCTGCGCGCCGCGCTGGACACGGGCGGTCCGACCGTGCTCGTCGGCCCGGCCGGCGTGGGCCGGCGCTGGCTCGTGGAGAAGGCCTGCCAGGGCCGCGCCGAGCGGCGGCTCCCCGACTTCGTGATCGGCCGTGGGTGCGAGGCGGACAGCCTGTACGCCCGCATCGCGATGCTCGCCCAGGAGCGGGGCGACAAGCGGCTGGTGGACGCGCTCAAGGCGGGCGAGGCGCGCCCCAAGCCGGCCGAGCTCACCGCCCTGGCGGTGGAGGTGCTCACCGCCATCCCGGACGTGATCCTGGTGGTGGACCACCTCGAGTACCTCCTCCGGCGCGACGGCACCTTCCATCGCGAGTCGCGCTTCGAGCTCCTGCTGCGCGCCCTCCTGGTGGGCAGCTACTCGACGCGGGTCCTGTTCATCAGCACCATCCGGCCCCGGTTCTACCGGGAGACGGAAGGGGCCGGGCTCCGCGTCATGGAGCTCGCGGGCCTCAAGGGCCGGGAGCTGCACGAGGTCTTCGACGCCTACCGGGTGGAGGACTTCCCCCGCGAGCACTTCGGCGACATCGCCAACCGCATCCACGGCCACCCCTTCGCCACGCGGCTCTTCGCGGTCGCGGTGCGCGATTCGGAGGACCGGGAGGGGCTCCTGGAGAACGGGCGCTTCTTCCAGATGAGCGATGCGGCCGACGCGGACGCCATCCGGCGCCGGCTCCAGAAGGCGGTGGACGGCCTGCCCGAGGACGAGCGGCGGGCGCTCGGTGCGCTCGCGCACTTCCGCCTCCCCTTCACCGTCGCGGACACCGAGGTGGTCGGGGTGGACCGCAAGACGCGGCTCGCGCTCCTGGCCAAGGGCCTGCTCGACCAGACTCCCGAGGAGGCGCCCGCCGAGAAGCACTTCCGCGTCCACCCGCTGGTGCACGCCGTGCTCTCGCACCGGGAGACGAGCGACTACGGTCTCCTCGAGGCGCTCGGGGAGCTCTACCGGGCCCGGGCCGAGAAGGCCGAGGGGCTCCCCAAGCTCGCCTGGGCGCAGGAGGCCAACCGCTTCTACTACGAGGCGCACCGCATCCGGAACCGCTACCGCATCCCCTTCCCGGACGACGACCCGATCCTCGAGTCCATCCGCGGCATGGTGCGGTCCAAGAAGCCCCGCTTCGACCTGGCCGAGCAGCGCATCCACGAGACGGTGAAGACCGCGCCGACCAACACCGAGCTCCTCCTCCTCTGGGCCGAGTTCCTCGCCGAGACCCGGCAGGATCCGCTCCCGGCCTTCAACCGCGCCGCGGAGCTGGCTCCGACGCCCGAGGTGTTCCACCAGCTCGCGAGCTTCCACCAGCAGAAGCCCTCGGGTCGGACCCGCGCGGCGGCGGCGCTCGAGGCGGGCGCGGAGCTCTTCCCCACCAACGCGCGCGTACGGCGCCGGCTCGCCGGTCTCCTCGCCGATCTCGGGCGCCTGGACGAGGCGGCGAAGGCGCTCGACGAGGCGATGGCGCTCGAGCCGATGATGCCCGACACCTACGGGCTCCTGGGGCAGATCCAGCTCCTGCGCGGGCCCGAGCACTACGACCAGGCCGAGGCGGCGTTGGCCGAAGCCCGGCGCCTGGACCCCGAGAACGGCCTCCACATGGCCCGACTCGGTGCGCTCATCTGCGAGCGGGGGGTGGACGACCCGGCACGGCGCCAGCTGGCCACCGAGCTGCTCGAGCAGGCGGTGCAGGCGGACGGGAAGAACTACCTGGCGCACCTCTACCTGGCGCGGCTCCTGCTCGCCTCGGAGGGGGATCTGGACCGGGTGGACTGGCTCCTGAAGAAGGCGGCGAAGCTGGACGAGAAGGCCGTGGGCCCCCTCGTCGAGCGGGCGCGCCTCGCGGTGCGGCGTCAGGCCTGGGCCGACGCCGACCAGCTCACGGAGAAGGCGATCCGGCTCGACCCGGGCTCTCCCGACGCGTTCTACGTGCGCGGCGAGATGTGCGCGGCGCAGGGCAACATCTTCGTGGCCCTCTCCGAGTTCCAGCGCTCCATGGAGCGCGCTCCCCCGGGCACCAACGCGCGGCGGCGCGCCGACGAGGCGATCGCCACCTGCAAGGCGCTCATCGAGTCCGGCTCGGCGACCGAGCTGCTGCGGCAGGCGGAGGCCGACGGGGTTCCGGCGGTGGCCGAGTCCAAGTCGGACGCGGCGCGGCGCGAGCCCGGCAAGACCACCCGCCGCCGGCGCGGGAAGGGCGGCAAGGCGGAGGCCGCGGAGGCCGGCGAGGTGGCCGGGGCGAGCCTGCCCGACGCCGAGCCGGGCGGCCGGGACGCGGACGGGGTGCGCGAGCGGGCGCCCGACGCGCTGACGGCCCGGAAGCCCGACGCGGTGGACGCGGCGGAGGGCGACGACGCGGGCGCGACGGAGCCGGTGGCTGCCACCGAGCCCGACGACGGCGGCGAGCTCTCCGCCGGCGACGCCGGCGAGCGGGCCCCGACGGAGCACGCGGACCCGCTCCCCGAGGGCGGGGCCGGCGAAGGCGACACGAGCGGCGAGTGACGCGCGCGCCCGCCGCCGGGCGTGAGCTCGGCCTGGGCGAGGCGCGGGCGCGACTGGTGCACGCGTCGGGGCTCGCGCGCCGCTGGCGTCGGGGCGCCGCCGGTGCCGTCGAGCTCCTCGAAGGGCTCGGCATCATTCAGTTGGACCCCATCGACCGGGTGGGGACCAACGCTGAGCTGGTGGCCTTCGCGCGCGTGGACGGGCTCCGCCGGGGGGAGCTGCACCAGGCCCTGGCCGGGCACTGCTTCGAGCACTTCGCGAAGGAGCGTTGCCTCATCCACGCCCGTCGCTTCCCCGTGTACCGGGACCACCTGCGGGAGACGCGTTGGTGGCGGCACGCGGAGCGTCAGAGCCGCGTGGACGAGGCGCTCGTGTCCGACGTGCTGGCCGAGGTGACCGAGCGGGGTCCCTCGCCCTCCGACGCGCTCTCCGACCGGGGGAGGGTGCCTCCGATCGACTGGGGCGGCTGGCGGGGGACCGGCTCGCGCACCGCGCTCGCGCTGGAGGTCCTCTGGACCCGGTGCGCCCTGGTGGTGTCCACTCGGGACGCGCGCGGTCGGCGGGTATACGACCTCCCCGGCCGCGCCCTGGGCCACTGGGCCACCGCCGCCGCGCCCGTCGCGCCGCTGGCCGAGCTGGTGGTGGATCGCGTCCGTGTCGCGGGACTGCTGGCCCGCTCCGGGGGCCCGTGGTGGTCCATGCTGGACGGCGCCCGGACCGACGGCACGGTGGAGCAGCTCCTCGACGAGGGGCGGATCGAGGCGGTGCGGGTGGCCGGTCGGCCGTACCTCGCGTTGCCGGAGGAGCCGCCTCCGGTGCGCGCCCCCGCGCGGGTGCTCGGCCCCCTGGACCCGCTCCTCTGGAACCGCGCCCTGGTGCGCGCGGCCTTCGACTTCGACTACGTCTGGGAGGTCTACAAGCCCGCCGAGCAGCGCCGCTGGGGCTACTACGTGTGCCCCGTGGTGGCCGGGGAGCGCTTCGTGGGGCGCGTCGAGGCGCGGCGCGAGGGTGACCGGCTGGTGGTGGACGCCGGCTGGGACGTCTCCGACCGGCGGGCGGTGTCCGCCGCCGTGGGTCGACTGGGCCGCGCGTGTGGCGCGTCGGCGGTGGACTGGCCCCCGGTGTTCCACGCGAGCCCTCCGCCCGGAACCTCTTGAATCCCGGTCCGGAACGGGGCCCCGTGAAGAAAATTTCACAGACCTGCCGGTCGCCCAAAAGAATGTTGGAACCGCAACAACCGGAAGCCGGCGGCGGGGTGGGGGGGGGGGGGCGTAGTTCTTTTCGCACCCGGGCCCTTTCCCCAGACGGCGTGGGTTGGTAAGGTCCGATTCGACTTCCGGAGCCCCATCTACCGATGACCGTGTTGTTCCTCGCTTTGTCCGCGTTTGCGGCTGAATACGGGCCGACCCTCGAGGGTGCCGTGCCTGCGTTCGAGCCCGCCGCGGTCGAGGACACCGGCGTCGTCGGCTGCTCGGACCAGTACCTCGAGGAAGGGGAGCTTCTCCCTGAGCTGCCGCTGTTCTACACCCGCGCCCAGCCGAACCACTCCTGGGGAACCCCGGACATGATCTCGCTGCTGGTGGAGACGGGGCGGCACATGCGCTGGCTCATGCCCACCGCCTCGCCGCTGGTCATCGGGGACATCTCCTGGGAGCGCGGCGGGTTCCTGTCGGGGCACGTCTCCCACCGGGGCGGGATCGACGTGGACATCGGCATCTATGAGCGCGGCGGGGTGCAGAACCCGCGCGCCTTCGCCGACCCCGGCTCCGCCTTCGATCTCGAGGCGAACTGGGCGCTGATCTCCGCGATGCTGGACTCGGAGCGGGTGGACTTCATCCTGCTGGACCAGTCCCACATCAACCGCCTCCGGTCCTACACCCTCTCCCGCGGCCTCCTCACCGACGAGGAGGCGGAGGACGTCTTCCCCAACGGCGGGCGCCTGTGGGAGAAGACCGGCATCGTGCGCCACGCGCCCAACCACCAGGACCACCTGCACGTACGGGTGCTCTGCTCGGACGGTACGCGGGCTCGCTGAACCTTCTGAGGGGGGACCTCTGCAGGTCCCCCGTGCATTTCGCCGGCAAAGCCGGCGAAATGCACCCCCCTCACGGCCGGCCTTTGCGGCCGGCCTCCGGGGGCGGGCGCGTTCGCTCGCGCGCTCGTCGCGCGCGGTCCTCGCAGCGCTCGGACACACTCACTTGCGACGTCTACGGCGTCCACCCCGGCGACTCAGCACGGGCGGTGGGGGGAGGGGAGGCGGTGGGGGGGGGCGAGGAGGGGGGGGGTGAGGGGAGGCCCGGTCGTCCCGGCGGACCAGGGTCGGGGAAGTGACGGTCACGGGGGCGACCTTTGTCCGCCCGGCGGACCAGGGTCGGGGAAGTGACGGTCACGGGGGCGACCTTTGTCCGCCCGGCGGACCAGGGTCGGGGGAGTGACGGCCACGGGGGCGACCCTGGTCCGGCTTGGGGCGGGGCCGCGCCTCAGTCGCCTTCGAACTCGTTGACCTCGAGGGCGCGGAAGCGGATGGTGCCGGCGGCCAACGCGGAGAGGGTGGTGTTGACGTTCTCGAGGCCGTCGGCCTCGGTGACGGCCAGTCCGGCCACGCCGATCACGTAGGCGCCGGGTCGGCCGAACACGACGCCGGGCACCTCGACCGCGGTGGCCCCCTGGCCGTGGGTCAGGGCGTACACATCCTCGATGGTCTTGGGCCGGTTGTCGAAGACCACGACGCCGGTGGCGGCCTCGAGCACGACCACCGCGAGGGTGTCGACCCCGGCGGCGTCGGTGCGGAGCACGAGGGGCTCGCCGGGGGGGTGGATCTCCGGGACGGAGACGTCGACCGGCTCGGGCGCGCGCAGGAACGCGCCGCGCTCCTCGTCGTCCGTGGCGCCGCGCACCCGCACCTTGATCTCGGCCCCGGGCACGTAGGTGAGGCCCTCCTCGATGAGGTACTTGCCGTCGGCGTCGTCGCGGAAGCTGCGCCAGCCCTGACCGTCGAAGGAGATCTCCACCTTGGCTCCCTCGATGGGGGCCTCGGCGAGCTCCTCGTAGCGGGTGGCGTCGGCGAGCAGCACGGTCGCCGCGGTCCCGCCTTCAAACTCCGTCCCGGCCAGGTCGAGCACCTCGATGCTGGGCGTCTCCACGCCGACGAGCATGGCCTCCATCACCACGGGGTTGGTGAAGCCGGCGAGGTCGTCGAAGAGGTCGCAGCCGGCAAGGAGAAGGAGGAGGGGCATGGTCCGGGTCAAGAGAACTCCTGGTCCCCCCTCCGGACGGATCGAACCCGCCGCTGCCTGAGGGCCCCCCGCCGGTCGTCGCGGGCTAGCTCTCCACCACGAAGGCCCACTCTGCCAGTCCGATCCCCAGCTTCTCCCCGCCGTGGAGGCGGACGCTGGAGATGGGGGCGCCGTTCACCCGGGTCCCGTTCATGGAGCCGCGGTCCTCCACGTGGAATTGGCCGTCGCGCTCCCAGAACCGGCAGTGGTTCCGGCTCACCTCGCCGTCGTCCAGCACCTGGATGCCGTTGCCGCGCCCGCGCCCGACGGTGAGCTCGCCGCCGCGCGGCACCTCGGCCTCGTAGGTCCGGTCGTTGCGTCGA
>Ga0172372_10007722_pt1 | contig 14394 bp, 15 predicted proteins | sample LakKiv5m_2_FD_114544 | JGI IMG/M metagenome (GOLD analysis project Ga0172372, IMG submission 114544) | Freshwater microbial communities from Kabuno Bay, South-Kivu, Congo - kab_092012_9.5m | ecosystem: Environmental > Aquatic > Freshwater > Lake | place: Democratic Republic of the Congo...
GAATTAAATGTAGTTGTTTTTAATTTCTTTTTTGCTAAACTTACAGGATTTTTAACTGCATCATATAAATCAGAAGCTGTTAATCTATTTTCACGCAATTTAAACCATTCAGGTGTTCTTTGTTTTATTTGTGGTTGTTTTAATAATTCATTTAAAATGCTAATTTGATTATTTAACATTTTTTTAATTTTCTTTTTTTTATTATATAGTCTCCTTTTTCTTATATCTCGCTGAACTTTTAATTTTTCTTTCATTTTCTACTTTAATGCGATTTGCTGTATTTGATATATCTCTATTTAGTTTATTAACATCACTCATTTTTTTATTTTCTCGTTTTTTATTATTAGCAATTTCAATAATTTCATCTCTTTTTTCTAACAATATTTTATTGAAATTATATAGCAATAATTCATCATCATTATTATTATCCATCTTCACTATTAATTATAAATGTTTATAATCTTAACTCATTTTTTTATAATCATAATTTGTATTAAAAATAAACAAAAATAGATAAAAATGATTTTTGTTTTTCAATAATTATTTCACCAGTAGCCTTAAACAGCGAACGTCAAAAACAATAATGCCTTTTCACGAGTGTGTCTTGAACGATATTATTTACGCTATTAAGAAGATTATCAACAATAGTGACAAATGCTATCGCGACGAGTATGATCGTAGTTATTCGGGAACTGTTGTTTATTGGGGTGGCATGGAATATATTAATCCGAACACATTTGAGTTTGATGAGCTTTTGATTAGCGAATTAACAAAAAGCATCGACGGCTTATCTATGGTGAGTGACGATAATCATACCGTGCTGAAAATCAATGATTCATATATTATGATGACTCAAACTATCGATTTTCATGGGGATAGTACTGACTTCGGTTTTACCTTGTTAGATTATCCTGATGACATTCGTGGTTTCGACGACGATTATTGATTGAGTATTTGGGGAAAAAGGCAAAAAGAGTTGTTTTTTGTCTTTTTTAATTATTTATAAATATATTTGTATTAAAAATAAACAAAAATAGATAAAAATGATTTTTGTTTTTAAATAAATTATTCGCCGACAGGCAGAAAAGTGAAAAGAAAAAGCAAAATGCAATCGCAAATTACTTCGACTTTCATGGAGATCTTTGATAACACCAAGAAATGCTTTATTGATGAATACGGACGCCCCAAAAGCTGTATCGCTATTTGTCCTGAACAAAAAGAAAGCGTTTTTACACAAGATTTTCATGACACTTTGATGGCAAACATGATGTCCAGCGTCGAGGGATTGACCGTTGTTAGTGATGATTTCGAAGATCATGAAGCAGTTCGGTTTAATTACCAAGAGTGCGAAGTCATCATGGATTACACTTTCGATTATCGGGGGATCAATTGGGTCACATTCACAAAGTTGTCCTTCAAGGGCGACACCCGTGATTTCTACGATTATTGAGATTGTAATTTGGGGGAAAAAAGGCAAAAATGGTTGTTTTTGTCTTTTTAATTATTTATAAATATATTTGTATTAAAATTAAAAAAAAATAGATAAAAATGATATATAGCAATCATAATTATTATCGTGCCACAATGGCTAATATTGATATCAATAATCTCAAAAACGACTTGTTCATTTACTGTTCTATTTATTCTCGTCCAGAACATTCAAGTGACGTTTCGGGAGCATTGAGAAGTTTTACATATATGGATGCTATTATGAGCTACAATCTTCGAAATTTTTTGAAGGAGTCACTTTGCGTTGAATATGATTGTATGGATTATCAAACAGCGTTTAGCGACGAATATGACGCACATGTTCTTGCTGACTTCATTGGTGTTATCAAAAAAATTTGCGATGAATTGTAAAGGCGATTTGTGAAAAAAGGCAAAAAGGGTTGTTTTTGTCTTTTTTATAGTTATTAATACATTTGTATTAAAATTAAACAATAATAGTTAAAAATGATTTTGTTTTTAATAATAATAATTCGCCAAAAGGCAAAAAAGTAGAAATGCAACGACAAATTGTTTCGAGCTTTATGAATCTCTACAACGACAAGAACAAGTGTTTTAGGGACGAATATAATCGCACGATGACGAAGTTCTTCATTGAGAACGAAGAGCAGGAGAGCGTTTTTACTCAAGAGTTTCACGACTCCCTGATGGCGTATATGACAAGCAACATTGAGGGACTGACCATTGTTAGTGATGATTATTACCATTACAACACAATTAGGTTTAGTTTCGAAGGTGGTGAGGTTGTCATGATTTATGACTTTGATTATTTTCGCAAGAATTGGATAACTTTCGTGAAGTTGAATTACAATGGCGACAGGCGCGAGTTCTTCGACGATTGCGTTGATGATTATTGAGTAAATCGGGAAAAAAGGCAAAAAGAGTTGTTTTTTGTCTTTAAAAAATGATTTTTGTTTTTTATTATAAATAATTAAAAATGACTTCTAATTATATAAAATCTCCAATTACAACTGTTGGTGTAGATGAAGTAGGTAGAGGAACATTATTTGGCAATGTTGTAGCTTCGGCAGTAATATTGCCAGAAACATTTTCAGATGATATTTATTTACAAATTAAAGATTCAAAAAAATTATCATTTAAAAAAAGAAGATTTTTAGCTGATTATATTAAAAATAACGCAATTGCTTATGGAATTGGATATATTACTGCCGAAGAAATAGATAAAATTAATATTTTACAAGCATCGATTAAAGCTATGCATATTGCTTTATATGAAGTAATGAAAACAGCAAATTTTAATAAAATCATTGTAGATGGTAATTATTTTATACCAATTATAGGAAATAGTAATGATAATAACGACGATGATAATATAATTGATAATGAATGTATTACCAAAGCTGACCAAATATATTTAAATGTTGCTGCTGCTTCAATTATAGCAAAAGATTATCATGACCAATATATACTTGATTTATTAGAAAAAGAACCAGATTTAAATAAATATGATTTAAAGAATAATATGGGATACGCTACGTTAAATCATAGAAAAGCTATTGAAAAATATGGAATACATAAATATCACAGAAAAACATTTTCAAGTTGTTCTAAATATTTATAAATATTTATTTTTATATTTATTAAAATGAATATTTTTATATTTAGAAGAGATTTAAGAACCAATGATAATACAACATTAAATTTACTTAAAGAAACTTATCCTAATTTTCAAATACTTCCAATTTTTATATTTAATAAAAAACAAATTGATAAAGATAAAAATAAATATTATTCAGAAAACGCAGTTCAATTTTTATTTGAAAGTCTTGACGAACTCTCTTTTTTAAATTATTATTATACGGATGATGATATTGAAATACTTAAAGAACTTAAAAATAAATATGATATAAAAGCAATTGGTTTTAATCGTGATTATACACCATACGCAATAAAAAGAGATGAAGAAATTAAAAAATGGTGTATAGATAATAAAATAACTATTATTGCCGAAGAAGATTATACATTACACAAAATTGGAACTATTATAAAAGATGATAATATGCCATATCAAAAATATACACCTTTTTATAAAAAAGCAATTATTAAAAAACCTTCTTCTATAAAAGTCATAAATCAATTTAATTTTATTAAAGATAATAAGGCAATAAAAGATATATCATTTTTAAAACCAAAAATAAATACAAAAATAAAAGTAAATGGAGGTAGAAATAATGCTATTGTTATTTTAAAAAAACTTAAAGATAATTATTTTAAAAATTATGATGAAGAACGAGATTATCCATATTTAGATAAAACAACTAAATTAAGTGCTTATATTAAATTTGGCTGTATTAGTATAAGAGAAGTTTATTATACATTACCAATTAAACATGGAATAATTCGCGAATTATTATGGCATGATTTTTATGCCAATATTACCTTTTTTTTCCCATATATTTTTAATAATTCATTTATAAAGAAATATAATAATATAAAATGGGATTATGACGAAGATTTATTTAATAAATGGAAAAATGGCATTACAGGTTTTCCATTAGTAGATGCTTCTATGCGACAATTAAATGAATGTGGATGGATGCATAATAGATGTAGAATGATTGTTGCTTCATTTTTAACAAAAAATCTTTTTATTAACTGGAAACACGGAGAACAATATTTTGCTTCTAAACTTGTAGATTACGATCCGTCGTCAAATAATGGCGGTTGGCAATGGTGTGCTTCAACAGGTACAGATAGTCAGCCATATTTTCGAATTTTTTCACCATCTGCTCAATTAAAAAAATTTGATAATGATTGTTCTTTTATTAAAAAATGGATACCAGAATTAAAAGATGTTGATAATAAAATAATTCATAATTGGGAAAATAAAGATTATTCAACATTAAATATTAAATATCCAAAACCTATTATAAATATCAAAGAAACTTCAAAAAAATTTATAAAAACTTTCAAAAATGCTTATTAAACAACAATTTTATTTGCTTTTGAAACAACTTTTAAATAATTATTATTAGCATTATGTTTCTTATAATCATCAAATGTATGTTGTATAGAATATTCATTCTCATTAAATATATTTTTTATAAAATAATAAATATAAGTTGCGTAATATAAAATTAAATTTAATATAGTTAAAATTGTTTCTCCGTATATTTGGTAAAATATATAAATTAAATATATAATAATTATACTAAAAAATATTTTAATAGCTATATTAAAAGCATTAGATATATTTGGCATTATACTAATACTATTCTCATTAACAGGGGTATTTATATCATTATTATTTATTTTTACCGTATCTTCATTTTTAGAATTTTTAACAGTGCCACATTTACTTTTTATAGGTTTAACATCTTTTATCACACATATATCTTTACAAAATAATTTACATTCATCATTCGTTTTACAAGTAGTATCTTTATTACAAAAATCTTTACAATAATCACATACATCTGTTTTAGGATTCCTTATTTTTCCAAGAGAACAAATATTATTTTTTTCATTATCTTCTAATAAATAAAAAACAAAGTTTAATTTATTTGATATTTTTTCTTTAATCTTTTTTTTTTCATCGTCTGTTTTACCAATAGATTGAATAGCAGTATCAAATTCTTTATTATTATTATAATAAATAATTTCTAAATTATTAACGTCTTTTAATTTATTATTAAAAGCATCATCAGTTAAATTATATTTTTCTTTTAATAATTTGAAACTATTATTAAAAGCAATTTTAGTTTTACTAATAATATTTGTGCTAAAATCTGTTTTACCATCATAGCAAATATTTATAGCCTTATAAAAAATATTTGCTATTCTTTGTATTATTTTTATTTTTTCATCATCATTTTTATCATTTAAATAATCTGATAATATAGTTTTAATATTTTTTGCTATATTAAAATTAGTATCATTATCAATTAATTTTAAATCAAGTTTAGTCTTTTCTGTATTGTCATAATAAGAATTTTCTTCAATTATTTTATCATTTAAAAATGTATAATAATTATACGCAATATAATAACTATGAATTAAAATTGCGTCTGATAACATATTTGTCGATGACATACCTCTATATGTTAATAAATCTGTATCATTTTCGTTAAATAATGGATTTTTATAAGTTAATATTTTTTTATTATAATTATAATTTTTTATATCATAATTATTATAATCCAAGACATTATTCCATAAAACATTTTTAATATTTTTATATAATTCATTTATTTCATCATCTTTATTAAATTTATTAATTACATCATCGTTTCTAATATAAATATTAGAATCGATTTTTTTATATTCAATATCTGTTGTTAATAAATATAATTTTTTTAATGTTTCTTTATCATTACCAATAATATTAATAAGAGAAATAGGCGTATAATCTAATTTATCTTTATATAAACCATCTAATACATTTTCTTTTAAAGCACATATATTTGAACCATTTATAGCCTTATACGGTAAATAACCTTTATTACAAGGTTTATAACATTTTCGAACATCATCTTTTGAATATATACCTGTATCTTTTTCAAATTGATTACCAAAATGATAATTAGGAACTATTATCCAATCATACCATTTATTTTCACAAAATGCTTTTTTTTCTTTACTTATATAATTTAAATTTATATTATCATTTTCATTATTATAATAAATATAAGTATTATCATTTTCATATTCATAAAAAAAATTATCTGGCAATTTTAAATTAGGTATTGGACTACAAGTTTTTTTATTTTCGTTATAAGTATAAAATGGATTTTCAGCAACAATAACGCAATTTACATTAAAATTACTATTATTTTTAACAGAATAACATAAATCTTTTTTAGTAGGATCATATTTATAAGTAAATTGTAAATTATTAGAATTTCTAAAATCAGCATTTAAATCTGGATTAGCATTACTAAAATCATTTCTAAAAATATAATTTGAACTATTTTGAGCATATTCAAACTTTTGATTATCAATTTTATATAATATATCCAATGCTTTAAAATTACAAACTTCATATGGTTTTATATATAAATAATCTTGACATTTATCTACCATAATAATTTTTAATTATATCTATTTTATATAATTACAAATAAAAAGAATAATTATAATATTTTATTGTTTATATATTTCATTGGATACAATAAAATATTATTATCTCTTGCGTCATATTCTATCATTTTATCTTTTAATACATCAGGATTAATATTATCACCATCTGTGAAAACATAATCTTCTAATGGAAGATCCTTTGTTTTAAAATAATCTTTTCTATCAGTATTTATAAATGGTGGATTTTTAACTATATTTGCCTTATTTTCTGTATTAATTGCGTCTTTATAATAAGCATTATTAAAATCATAATAATATTTAGTTTCATCTTTATTCATTTTTATTGGAATAATAATTATATTATTACTTGAATTATATATTTTTGTTCTTACATCATAAGGTAATTTAAAATAATCACTATTAGGATAATCATCTATATTTATATTATATTCAATATCATTTGGTTTAAATGCTGATTTAATTTTATTATCAATATTTAAATTATGAATATTATTCCAACTACCAGTATTTGTAGTTTCGCGCAATTGATTATCTATTGAATTGCCTATAATATCATTACCGATCATTTTATTAAAATCATTTTTAATTGAAGTTAATTTTAATCTATATTGTTCTGGCATCATATTCATAAAACTTGAACTAACATAACTTCCAATTGATGGAACTTTTGTTTGAGTAAAAATATCTAAACTTGTTTGATTTTTATAATCAAAATTTTTATTTTGACTTGTGCCCATAGTAATACCTAACGCAATACCAACAATAATAAGGATAACAATAATAAGAACAATTAATTTTAAAATAGGACTTGGACTTTTAATAAAATTAATAATTAATGTAATTACATTTAATGATCCTGATAAAACATTAGTAATTAATTTATAAATAAATAAAAAAATATTGCCTAAAAATACTAAACATGCTTTAATTAATGAACTAACATTATTATATAATGCTTGTCTTTTTTTAAAATTTAAATTATCTTGATTTAAATTTCTTCTTTTTTCTTCTTGAATAATTTTTTCTCTTGCTTCATATTGTTGATTAATATCTGTAAATTCTTTTTCTGCTAATTCTTTTTTTATTTTATATTCATTTATTAAATCTTCTTTTTTTCCTAATATAACATTTTGTTGTATATTATCACTTACAAACTGACCATTAATCGAACCAACAATATTTTCAAGAAAACTTTTGCCACCTTTAATTTGTTTTGAAGTTTTTTTTTTCATAATTTTCTATTTATAATTAATAAATGAATTTATATTTAATTTTACTAATTATTATAATCTTTTATATTTGTTGCTATTTTATATTTCCATCAAATATTTTAATTTTACAAACTACAATTAAAGACTTTAATTTTTCTTTATTACATTCAAGACAACCAATTGTAATTACTGATTATTTACAAGAAAAAGAAAAATTAATTTATTCTTGGTTTAATTATAATATAATTAAAGAATTGGATAATTACGATGATAATGATGATTGGCAACAAAATAATTATAAATATTTATTCATAAATGCTTATAATGATACAGAAATAATTATATATAAAGCAAGTATATTTTTTACAATACCAGATGAAAATGATCAAATAATAGCAATTAAATTAGAAAAAGACCAATCTATAATATTGCCATACAAATGGAGATATTATATAAAAAACAAAAATGATGTTATTCTATGGGGTATAAATGATTATATTACTTCTTTCTTGGGATTTGTTTTTTAGCAACTTTAACTTCTCCTTTTAAATCATTTTCATAATCTTCTAATATTTCATTTTTATGTTTATGCCATTCATCTAATACTACTTTTAATTCATTTTCCCAGATAATAATAATTGATGTATTTTTAAGTTCTTCAATTTCTGTTTTTAATTTAATAACTTCTTTTTCTAATTCTTCTTTCTTTTCTGTTGTAAGTTGCGAAATATGCATTCTTAATAAGTAATCATAACTATTTTCATATTTATAATATTCTTTTACATCTAATTGTTGTTCAACATCTTTAATTTTTCTATTCATAATCTTAATATTTTCTTCAATAACATCAATAATAAATCTAATTTTAGCTGATAATATTAAATATTCTTGTTCCATTTTTTTAAGCTGATTACTTTTTCGTTCTTGATATTTATTAATTCGAGTATAACACCATTCCTTTAATATCTCAATTACATTTGCATATTTCTTAATATTTCCTTTTGTTGTGAATAAATGAAGATTATTTAAGCTCATATTTTTATTTGAAATTAAATTGAACTCATTCATAATTTTATCTCCCAATGTTTCTTTAGCAGTTTCAGTTAATCTTAAAATAAACCTGACATTTTTTGATGTATAATGACTTTCAAATGATTTTAAATAAGGATTATTTTTTGTCAATAATTCTTCAAGAAACTCTTTATAATTTTCAGTCCAAGTTCCTATCGGCAATTCTGTAATTTCTAAAGTAGTATTATTAATCCATTTATAACATCCTTTTGACGAATAAGTATTTTTTTCATTTTTAAATATTTCACCTTTAAAACCGAGATAATAAGGCGATATTTCATTAATTTCTTTATCATTAATAATTGATATAGATTTATTAATATCATCATCTGTTAATATCAATCCAACATTAGTTTTAATATCATTGATAATATCAAGATAAATATTAATAATTTCTTCTGGATTAAATTGTGGGATATTTGTAGAATAACCTGTTCCAATTCCAATTGAACCATTTACAAGAACCATCGGTATAATTGGTATATAATAATCTGGTTCAATACTCAAACCATCTTCATTAAGATAATTTAAAATATCATTATCTTCTTCTTTAAAAATAGCACGTGATAATTTTGACAATAATGTATAAATATATCTTGGAGATGAAGCATCTTCGCCTCCTTGAAGTCTTGTGCCAAACTGACCATTTGGAGAAAGTAAATTAATATTATTAGTTCCAACAAAGATTTGAGCCATACCAATAATAGCCTCTTGTAATGAAGTTTCGCCATGATGATAAGCTGTTATTTCACTTACATTACCAGCTAACTGAACTACTTTAATTTCATTATTATATAATTTTCGCTTAAAACAAGCATACATAATCTTACGAGTGCTTTCTTTTAAACCATCCATAATATTCGGGATTGCTCTTTCTAAATTGCGATTGCTAAAATGAATTAAATCTTTATTAATAAATGTTTCATATGAAACTTCTTCGCTAATATAATCAAGCACGTCATTTTTATCATAATTTGCTAACCATTCCTTTCTATCATCAGCACGTTTTTTATTAAAAGCTAAATTAATATATTCATCTGATTTATCAGTATGTTTATAAATAATCTTTTTCATATTTTTAAAATAATTCTTGGCTTCTTCATCAGTCGATGTGCCAAGTCCTTTATAATATTTAATTTTCCATTGATTTTTATTAATAAGTGTTTCATTCCATTGTTCATATGAACTCATATTATAAAACGATATAACTTCTTTACTATTTGTATTAGTAGCCTTAATAATTGGTGTTAATAAAGATGTTAGAAAATTATCATATTTATATAACGATGCCCATAAAGTTTCGAATACATTAAATAATAAACCTTTAATATGACTTCCGTCATGATCTTGATCTGTCATAATCATAATTTTACCATATCTTAATGAACTAATATTATTTGTATAATCCTTATTTTGTTCTAATCCTAAAATCTTTTTTAGCGCAGTAATTTCTACATTTTCAGAAATTTTTTGATAACTAACATCTTTAACATTCATAATTTTTCCTCGAAGTGGAAAAACGCCATAATAATCTCTTCCAATAACACTTAATCCAGCAATAGCTGTTGATTTAGCTGAATCGCCTTCTGTTAAAATTAATGTACATTTGCTACTTTCATTAGTTCCAGCCAAATTAGCATCATCTAATTTTGGAACAATAATTTTATTAATTTTTTTACCATCTGTTCTAATTAACTTCTTTTGTTCTACAACATCACTTGCGTTTAAAGCATTTTCAATAATACCCGATTTATATAATTTATCATAAAATTTATCTGATAATTCACATTTTGAACCAAATTTTGTTGTTAATGTAGTCAATGTTTCTTTTGTTTGACTATCAAATGACGGATTTTCAATAACAGATTTAATAAATATAAATAAATTATCTCTAATATGTTGAGGTTTAACCGTTTTTTTCTTTTTTGCTAATACCATATCGCATAATTTTTTAATAATATTATTTGTAATATAATCAACGTGACGACCACCACGAATTGTATTAATACCATTTACAAATGACATTTGTTCATAATTGCCAGTTGTTGATACAGCAACTACAACCTCCCATCTATCATTGGGACTTTCATAATATCTTGGTTGAATAGTTTTTGTATCTAAAAATAAATCTGCATATTTTTCAAAATCTTTTACAGGTATTTTAATATCATTTAAATAAACATTAACAACTGAATCAGTACATGCTGAAACATCGTAAACTCTACGTTTAAATAATTCATAAATATCATCAGTCATTTCTTTTAATCCAAATTTTTCATAATCTGGTAGAAAAGTTATTTTAGTATAAGGTTTCTTATAACAAGCTTTAATTTCAGGTACTTCTTTTTCAGTTAAATTATTTTTAAATGTTTGTTTATAAATCTTCTTTTTAATATGATCTATTGTTTCAATTGTAAATTCTTTTGAAAAGATATTAGCAAGTTTAATGCCAAGTCCATTGACACCACCTACTGTTCTTATAACATCATCATTATAATTTGATGATGTTAATAATTCTCCAAATATTAATTCTGGTATCCATAAATCATATTCACTGTGTTTTACAATTTCAATTCCATTACCATCATTTAAAATCTCAATAATACCAGTAGCCTTATTAATCATTACTTTAATATTTTTAACTACAATTGTATCTGCTTTACCTTCTGCTAATTCATTTTTTGTCCTCACAGAATGGTCAATGGCATTTACAATTGCTTCATCAAAAATCTTAAATAAACCTGGTATATATGTAATTTGCTTTTTGACTATTTTATTAGAATTATCGACAATATAAGTATCGATTGTATTCGGTTGAATTGTACCAATATACATATCAGGTCTATTATAAATATGAGTTCGCAATTCGTGTTTCTTATACTTATTTTCAATATCACGTTGCATTGTAGGATTTATAAGACTTTATTAATCTTATTTTTATATAAATATAATTTCAATTTTTTTATTAATGGAAAATAAATATTTAAATATTTATAAGTTTAAAAAGTTTATAGATATTTCAAAAATTAATATTAAAAATTTATGTAGTAATAAAAACGCAATTAATTATATTAATTATTTAATTAATAATAATAAAACAGAAAATATTGATTGGGGTTTATTGTCTTCTAATAATAAAGCAGTTCCATTATTATTTAAATATCAAAATAAAATCAATTGGTCTTTATTATCTTCTAATAAAAACGCAATTTTCTTATTACAACATAATTTACATCATATTAATTGGTATTATTTGTGTTGTAATAAAAACGCAATTCAAATTATTAAAAATAATCATAATTATATTAAATGGGATTTGTTATCTTCTAATAAAAACGCTATTTGTTTATTAGAAGATAATTTAGATAAAATTGATATAATTCGTCTTTCTTTAAATCAAAATGCTATTTTATTATTGGAAAATAACCAAGATATAATTGACTATTTTGCGTTAAGTAGTAATAAAAACGCAATTACTTATCTTGAAAATAATCCCACGAAAATTAATTGGAAAACTATTTCTTTAAATCAAAATGCCATACATATAATTGAAAATAATTTAAATAAGATTGATTATGAATTATTGTCACTAAATCCAAATGCTATTTCAATAATAAAAGAAAATCTTGATAAGATAGATTGGGATAGATTATCTACAAATAAAAACGCAATTGAAATACTTGAAAATAATATTGATAAAATCAATTGGCAATTAATATCTTTAAACAAATCTATTTTTTATAAAAAAATGATTTATTTTTATTAATAATAACTATAAAATGTTTGCTGATTTTTCTAAATATAATAATGAAATTATTGATGTTATTATGAATGAATATGAGGATGAACTAACACTACAAACTTCTTTATATAAGATTAAAATAAATGCTTATGGTGAATGTTGTTCATGTAGTAAAATAAAGAAATATAATGATTTCGATTTTAAAAATTTAATTGGTAAAGTTATTTCAAAAATTAAAATTGTAAATAAATTACCTGATGATATTTATGAAAATGAAAATGAAGATAGTGATGGTGATTATACATCTTATTGTTTTTATGAAATTGCTTTTAAAAATAGTAGGGATAAATTCAATTTTCTAATGGTTAATTATTCAAACGGTTATTATAGTGGTTGGATTACAACTAATATTGTTTTGTAAATTGAAAATGTTAATTATTATAATTGGATTACCGGCAAGTGGTAAAACTACTTATTTTAATGAAAATAAATTATTAAAAGAAAAATACAGTTTTTATGATGATTTTATATTTAGTTTTATTGATGGCGAATTAATAGAAGAAATTAAAAATAATAATAATGTTTGTATAACTGACCCCAGATTATGTAATTTTGAAATATTTCAAAATATAATAAAAATAATTAAAGAATATATAGATGAATCTAATATAAAACTCATATTATTCAAAAATAATAAAGAGCAATGTTTAATAAATTCTAAAAATAGAATTAAAAAAGATGTAGAACAAACAATTCATAATTATTCATCTATTTATGATATAAATAATTATAAAAATTATAATTGCGAATTTATTGATGTATATTCTTCAAATATTTAATAATTAAATAAGCAATATCTTCTAAACTTTTGTTTTCTATATCAATAACAATTATATTTAACCCTTTTTTTACTGCTTTATTATAAGTTTCTTCGTGTAATTTATGAATATTGCGCAAATATTCTATGCTTATTTCTTGTTCATTTTCTCTACCACGCTTTAAAATCCGTTCTAAACATTTTTCTGGTGAAGACCTGATATAAATAAAATATGTTGATTTCCAAATATTATTAGTATTTTCATATAATTCTGTTATAATATTATTTTCTTGCTGTGAAATTAAATTATTTTCATACATATATTTATTAAAAGTATTTTGAATAAATAATGGACTTCTTTCCATAATTATGTTATTATTACCTTCTTTTTCCTGAATCCATGAACGGTCTAACCATACCCTTACCTGAAAATTAAAATAATTTTTTTTATTATTATACATATTATCCAAAAATGGTTTCCATTTCTCAATTGGTTCTAAATCTACATAAATATTATAATTAGTATGAAGATAATTTAAAATAGTTGATTTACCAGCTCCTATATTACCATCAATCGTAATAATTGGCATTTTTAATTATTATTATTATTAAAATTATCTTTAATTAAAAATATCAAAAATTTTATTTGATTTAATTATTTTTTTAATTGTTATTGATGATACTTTTCCTTTATGTAATTTAAGTTTTTGTATTAAACATTTAATATAACCTTCAATCATTATTGTTATTTTATTTATAACTTCTTTTGATGCTTTAAGTTTATAATAAATTAAAATATCCTTTATACATAATTGTATTGGTTTAATTGATTTCTTTTTTAATGAAGAACTACCACCACCTATTTGAGGTCTTGCCATACCAGAACCAAAATCAATTGCGAGAACATCAGTATGTATTCCATTATTAGCTGAATAATTGCCACTATTAATACCGTAAAACTCACTAGGCATTAAGACATTTCCTCC
>Ga0172372_10007724_pt1 | contig 14394 bp, 11 predicted proteins | sample LakKiv5m_2_FD_114544 | JGI IMG/M metagenome (GOLD analysis project Ga0172372, IMG submission 114544) | Freshwater microbial communities from Kabuno Bay, South-Kivu, Congo - kab_092012_9.5m | ecosystem: Environmental > Aquatic > Freshwater > Lake | place: Democratic Republic of the Congo...
AACAAAATTACAAAATATCGCTTCCTAAGCATATTGCTTTCAATGCTTCTTTTGACATCATGCGTTGAAACTGTTATTGTTGGTTCTTTTGGAACAGGAATAATTGCACTTAGAGAAAAAACTATTGAAGACACCGCTTCTGACACTTTAATTGCATCCAATTTAGTAAAAGAATTTGTTATTAATAAACTAAAAACTCCTTTTAATAATATAGAATTAATGGTTAATGAAGGTAGAGTTTTGTTGATGGGAGTTGTAACAGATCCAGATAAAGCACAGTTAGCACTTGATTTAACTTGGAAAAAATCTGGCGTTCAAGAAGTAATTGACGAAATAGAATTAGATAAAGATGATAAATTCAAAATCAAGAATATACTCGGATCAATTAATGATTATGGCATAACTACAATTTCTAAAGCCAAAATCCTCGCTAATCCAAACACTAAATTTTTTAACTACAAAATCACTACGGTAAGAGGCAATGTTTATCTAATTGGAGTTGCAAAAGATCAGCAAGAAATTAACAAAGCTACTTCGCTAATATCGAAGATATATGGAGTTAAAAAAGTTGTTAACCATATAATTTTAATTGATGATAGAAGAAGACAATCTTAGCAATAAAGTAATAACCTTTGGATGCAGACTAAACACTTTTGAATCAGAAGTTATCAAGAAAGCTGTAGAAAAATCTGGCGAAAAAAATCTCATTGTTTTTAATTCTTGCGCAGTAACTGCAAGCGCCGAAAGAGAATTAAGATCTGCTATTAGAAAATCAAAAAAACAAAATCCAAATTCAAAAATAATTTTAACTGGTTGCGCTGCTCAAATTGATCCAAAAAAATATGCTAAAATGTCGGAAATAAGCCTTATTCTAGGCAATTCAGAAAAAACAAATTATCTAAGTTATCAAGAAAATTTTACATCAGAAAGTAAAGATTCAAAAAATATTAATCCTAACAATGAAATTCTTCACAAAGATTTTTTGTTCAATAAAACAAAAACAATTGAAAATAATTTTTTAACAGCAGATGAGATTAGTAAAATTAAAGTAAATGATATTATGTCCGTTAAAGAAACTGCACCCCAGCTAGTTTCGTATTTTGAAAATCAAACAAGAGCATTTTTAGAAATTCAAAATGGTTGCAATCATCGTTGTACATTTTGTATTATTCCATATGGCCGAGGAAATAGCCGTTCCGTAGGTTTTGGGGAAATTGTATCACAAGTTAGAAAAATGCTTGCTTTTGGTCATAAGGAAATTGTTTTTACAGGAGTAGATATTTCTGATTATGGTAAAGATTTGGCAATTCCTATCACCTTATCACAAATGATTAAAAGATTATTAAAATTAGTTCCAGAATTACCTAGGTTAAGATTATCTTCAATAGATGTAGCAGAAATTGATGAAGATTTTTTTGAAATAATTGCTAACGAACCAAGATTTATGCCTTATCTTCATCTTAGCATTCAGTCTGGAGATGATATGATTTTAAAAAGAATGAAACGTCGCCATAATCGCAATCAAGTTTTAAAATTTTGTAATAAATTACAAAAAATTAGACCAGAAGTTACATTTGGCGCAGATATAATTGCCGGCTTTCCAACTGAAGATGATCAAGCTTTTCAAAATTCATTATCAATAATTTCTGAAGCTAATATTATTTTTACCCATATTTTTCCTTATTCAAAAAGAGATGGCACGCCAGCATCAAAAATGCCACAAATTGACAATAAAATAATCAAAGAACGCTCTAAAATTCTACGCGAAGCTGGAAAAAAACAACTTAATATTTTTTTAGAAAAACAAATTAATAAAGAGATAAAAATATTATTAGAAAAAAATAATTTTGGTAAAAGTGAAAATTTTTTAGATGTTGAAATTTGCCATGATTCACTTAAAACTAATAAGATCAAGGTAGGAGAAATAATTACAACCAAAATAACTGGTGTTAAAAACAATAAATTACTTGGAAATTTTTACCAGTCGCACTAAAGCTTTCGACACAACTTTTGGAATAAAAATCTTTAAAAAACGAAATTTTAAATTATATTAAACTTGATCTGACCAATATTATCATGGTTAATATTAATCTCTACCGCATTACAAACATTTAAAAGATCATCTAAAAAAGGATTTAAATCATGTTTACAGCCAATATTTAAGCTAGATATCGGGGTTTTCATTGATAGATTTTTTTCAGATTTATATTTTCTTACTTCAAATAAAATTTTTAAAATTTCATCACCAATTTCTAAAATATTTGGTAATAATAAATTTAAATTTTTAGGCAATTTAGCGCAATTTCCACGAGCATGAATTGATTTTTTTATTAAAAATTCATCATGATAAATAATTGAATAAATTTCTTCAGTTATATGAGGAATAAAGGGGGCAAAAAGTTTCAAGATATTTTTAAGACACAGATTTAAAGTTGCTAATGTGCTTAATTGTTTTTGTAAAATTTGTTGCGTTTGTTCTTTGCTTAAATTAAGCCCAACAAGCTTTTCTGCTGATAAACCATATGAACGAACTTTGCAAATTTCTAAATAATTATCACAAAAATAATGCCAAAAAAACTCTTCTAAAACTTCTCTTGCTTTAGCATATTCGTAAATTGCAAATTGCTTATTATATTCTTCAATTACAATTTCTAAACGCGATAAAATCCATAAATCAGTGGAATGGGAAATAAGTTGCACTAAATCTTCATCTTGTAAGTTTTTTGAACCAAATTCATCAAGGCAATAATTCTCTAGAACAAGAAAATGTTGTGAACAAAATTTGGCGGAGTTAAAAATTTTAGTAATTAATTTTTGTCCAATCTTAAAAACCTCTTCACTATAAGCAATATCAGCACCCAGACTTGAGGCCGAAGCCCAATAACGCACAACATCAGACGATTTTTCTTCAATAAGAGACTTAGGGGTTATAACATTACCTTTTGATTTACTCATTTTGGTTTTGTCTGAAGCCAAACACCATCCTGAAATCATTAAATTATGCCACGGAATAGTTTGCTTTGAGTTTGGATTTTCTTGCAATTTAATGCTTCCATCTTGATTTTTTTGTGGTTGATCATTTTTATCTTTGACAATTTCTAAACTATGCAAATAGGCTTTAACAATAGTGTAAAACGCCCAAGTACGAATAATTTCATGGGCTTGCGGACGCATATCAGCAGGAAAAAGTTTTTGATGTCTTGTTTCATCAAAACAAATGTTGCTCGAAATGCCCTTAGACGAAAGCTGTGGCGTAATTGATGAAGTCGCCCAAGTATCGAGAACGTCGGTTTCAGCTTCTAAAAACCAATATTCATTATGTTTATCTTTAATAATTCTTTTTTCTTTATCATTAATATCGATAGAACTATATTTTTTTTGTAATTCTAGAATCAAATTTTCTTTTTCTTGTGCGTTTAATTCAGTGCAGTCCTCAGGAATATTAACCAAAGGGTCAATTGGAAGATTATTTATATTTGGAATAATTGGTTTCGAATATAACTCGGGCTTATATTCATAATTTTCTCCCCATCTTGACTGGACCGATCTTTCGGGATCAACATTTCTCAAATTCCATACAGGAATTTTTACACCAAAAAATCTTTGACGCGAAATGCACCAATCCCACGAAAGCCCATCAATCCACTGCTCAATGCGAATTCGCATATAGTTAGGATACCAATTGCACTTGCGAGCCTTGTTTTTAAGTTGCTCTTTGAATGGCAAAATTTTAATAAACCATTGAGCGGTGCTAATAATTTCAATTGGCACGCCAGAACGCTCGGCACATTTAACTGGTCGAGTAATTTTTTGAGATTTAATTAAGGATGTAAATTTATTTTGTAAATCTAAATCATAATTTGGCAATAAACTCTCTTCCTCAAATGAGGAGTTTGATATAACAGATTTTGATAACAATTCTACGATAATTTTTTTAGCATCTTTGATATTTTTTTTGGCTATATTTTGATAGTTTTCAAGAAATTTTTTTGGATTTATATTGATAAATTCATCTTTTAATGAATAAAGAAGAATGCTATCTTCTCTTCTGATAAGACCAATATTTTCATCTAGTTGTTCATTGAATTCGTTATTAGAAGAACTTTCTGAAGTTTCTAATTTCGCCAATTTACCATCGGTACAAATAATTTCGCGAATTGGCAAATCATATTTTCGTTGCCATTCTAAATCAGTTTCATCGCCATAAGTGCAACACATCACGGCTCCAGTACCTTTATCAATTTGCACAGAATTATCAGCAATTATAGGAACTTTTACTTTAAAAATTGGAGTTATTGCAAATGATCCAGTTTCTCCTTCGCCTTGATTATTTAAAGTTTTTAAAATTAAATTTTTATAACGTTCATCTTTAGAATTTATCATCACCGCAACGCAAGCTGGCAAAAGCTCGGGGCGAGTTGTCATAATTTCTAACTCTCGCTTTTTGCCATCAAGAGTGAAATTTATAAAATACATTTCGCCTTCAATTTCTTTATCAATAATATCGGCTTTGGCTAGCGCTGTACGATCAGCAATGTCCCAAAAAACTGGAGAAAAACGTTTTTCAACCAAACCTTTTTGATATAAATCAAGAAAAGAAGCTTGCGAAATTTTTTGCGACTCTGTCGAAATAGTTTGATATTTTTGTGACCAATCTACAGAAAGTGCTATTTCATTGAATAGAGCTTCAAATTCTTCTTCAGCCTCTTTTACCACCTCGCGACATTTGGCAACAAAATAACCACTACCACCATGATTTTTTTCTCGCTCCTGCGCTTCAAAAACCATAGCTTTTTGACCAATAATTTTTTCAACCAATCTTTCAGTTGGTAAACCATTATCATCAAAGCCCATTGGATAAAATACATCTTTACCTTGCATACGCTTATAACGAGCAACAAAATCTGCTTGAGTATAAGAAAAAACATGCCCCATATGTAGAAGCCCTGATACTGTTGGAGGCGGAGTGTCTATAACAAAAGTTTCTTGACGAGATAAATCATTGTTCCAACGATAAATATTATTTTTATGCCAATTATTTCGCCATTTAGACTCTGTTTCTTTGATATTGTATTTTTCAGGAAGTTTCTTGGTCATCTGGTAATGGCATTAGATAATTTCAATTAATTCAGCAAAGTAATTACCAATGCTGAATATATAGATTTTATTATTAACTATAATTGGAGAATGAAAAATTTTTTTACCAATTGTAATCTCTTTTTCTATTTTTCCATCAAATGGAGAAACAAAAATTAAGGCTCCATCATTTTTAGAAATTATAATCTTATCTCCTGCCATTGAAATACCAGAATATATGTATTTGGTGATTGGTTTTTTCTTATTTTTAAAATCAGGAAGATCTGATATCCATTTAATACCACCATTTTTTTTATACAAAGCCAGTAATTTATTATCATTATTGATAAGATAAATATAATCACCAGCTATCCAAAAATTAACAATTCCAGCTATTTCTTTTTTCCACAACAAATCTCCTGATTTTATATTTACAGCCTTCATTAACCCAGCATTGGCAATTAGAAAAGCAATATTATCTTTTACGATTGGGCTAGCGTCAGCATCACTAAGATAAAAATCAGAATTTATAGCTTTATCAAAATTTAAATCATGCATCCATATTTCTTGACCATTATTTTTATTTAAAGCATAAACCTCAGAAGATGAATAGGACGCAAAAATTATGTCTTTATATATAACAGGATCAGCTGATCCAAAAATTGATGTGGAACGATCTATTCCCGAATGAATCCATTTTATCTCGCCACTTGTAGCATCAAGAGCATATAATTTATTATTATCAGAAATTGCAAATACAGTTTTACCATCGCTTATTGGTGCAGAAATTAATATTGAAGAAATATTTTTTTGCCAAATTATTTTACCTTCAAAACTAACTGCAACAATTTTATTACTACCGATTGTTGCAAAAATTTTATCTTCATAATAACTAATATGAGGGGTTTTAAAATTTTCTAAACCCGATTTATCAAATATTTTTAGTTGCCAAATTTTTTTCTTATTTTCTAAATCATAAGCTAAAAGCCTTCCTGAATTTGTTAAAAAGTATATTTTATTATTTTTAATAATTGGCGAATAAACAAAGCTATCAGAAGAATCGCTTAGGTAAATAAAGTATTCTTGCCAATTTTTTGTAATCGAAAGTGATTTTTTTTTGGATAATGAAAAAAATGTTTTTTGATAATCAAAATCTTTTTTAATATTCTCAACATATTGATTTTGATAACTTGAAGACCCTAACCAAAAATTATTTTCTTTTTGAGGTGGTATAAAAAGCTTTTTATTTTCTAAAGATTTGTCGACTGAAATTTTGTTTGCATTTAAATATAGTGATACTGCTTTTTGTTTATCGTATTTATCATCTTTATTACAAGAAGTAAGAAGAATTAGAAATATTAGAATAAGCCTCATTAAAATATCTAAAATTTTATTTAAAGATGGGATTTAGTATCAGTAAATTTTCAAGTTAAAGTGGTACTAGAGCAGTTTTTATAAAAAATAAATGGTCTCAAAGTTTTATTTTAGTGCTCGATTTTCATTTGATTTTGGCTGATAACCCTTTTCATTTATCATTAACATCATATCTTGAGCTCTATATTTAAGATTTTGAGAGGCTTCAGAATTTATAATTGATTCAAAAATATTATAAGCAACTTCAAGATTATTATTTTTTAAAGCCAAAAGAGCGCGCTGTTCGGTAATTTGATATTTTAGTATTTTTGAATTATTTTCAATTGCCTCAATTCTTTTTGGTAGATCATTTTTTTTAACTTCTTCACTATCAGAAAGCCATGTTTTAACCGCAAGTAATCCAGAAAAATCTCTAATATATTTATCGCAACCACGGCATTTATTAATTTGAGAATAAACCTCTCCAGCTTGCGATAGCTTGTTTGATCTTATTAGATAGGAAGCATATCTTATTCCAGCTAAGGCTTTTATTTCCGATGGCGCTGAAGATTCATAAATTTTTTTTAGTAATTCTTCAGATTTTTCTAATTCATTAAGTTGTTCATGAATCATTGATTGATGAAGCATCTCTGAATATTTATCGCTATTTATTTTTGAGTTTACTTTATAGCCACTTATAATAATTGCCGATAGAAAAAAAACTAAAACTATTTTTTTTATCAAAGAAATATTATTTTTAAAAAAGCCCAATCCTGATTGATTTAATTGCTCTTGATCTAACTGCATATATCTAGTATGAATTTTTATTTAAACAATAAAATTACTTAGAATTTAAAATATTTCTAAGTTTTTAGAAAAATTTAAAACTTCAAAATTTTATTTAAAGATTGTGTTTGATATAATACCATTTCCAATTTTTAATTAATCACATAAGGTATAAAGATTTAAGTTCAAATTTTTTGCTAAAAATCTTCAAAAAAATTTTTCAGTCGCGCTAACGCGAGCGACACGAGCCTCAGCTGTATGGATATACAGCTTCATTTTTTAAAGATTTTTATCTCAAAAATCGTGTCGAAAGCTTTAGCACGACTGGCAAAAATCGTGTCGAAAGCTTTAGCACGACTGGCAAAAATATTTTGTTATAATTTTATTTAAAGATGGGATTTGGTATTAGTTTAAATCTTAACTTTATATTTTTAATTATGAAACTAATTTTAAACAACAATCTAGAGTATTTTTTAAAAGATATGCGATGGTCATAGGACCAACCCCACCTGGAACTGGAGTTATTGCCATAGCAACTTCCTTAACATTTTCAAAATCAACATCACCAACAATTCTAGATTTACTATTAGCCTCATTGACGCGATTAATTCCTATATCAATTATTACCGCACCTTTTTTAACCATATCTTTGGTAATAAGATTTATCTTGCCTGCTGCCGAAAAAATTACATCAGCTTGCAAGCATTCAGATTTAAGATTCTTAGTACTTCTATTAGCAACAGTAACAGTACAATTTTCTAACATTAATAATCTTGCCAAAGGCCTACCTACTATATTTGAAGAACCAATTACTAGTGTTTTTAAACCAGATAAATCGTTTCCTAAAGTTGATTTTAAAAGATGAACACAGCCTAAAGGTGTACATGGAACTAGAGCTTTATCAATACCCTCAATTTCTCCAACTGAGAGCTTGCCAACATTATAAATATTAAAACCATCAACATCTTTTCGATGATCGATTGCATGAATTACTTTTTTAGAATTAATGTGTTTTGGCAATGGTAATTGCACCAATATACCATGAATTTTTTCATCTTTATTTAATTCTTCAATTTTAGCAATTAATTCTGCTTCAGAAATATCTTCTGACATCTTAAATTGAATTGAATTCATTCCAACCGCATGAGCAGTTTTTTCTTTATTACTAACATAAACTTCACTGGCTGGATCATTGCCAACAAGAATTACTACTAGTGTTGGCGTTATATGAAACTTGCTTTTAATTTCCTTAACTTTAAGAGAAATATCGTGGCGCATTTCTTCAGCTATTTTTTTTCCATCAATAATTTTTGTAGTCATTTTAAAATTAGTTTTAAGAGCTTTATAATTTTATTTAAAGATTGGAATTAATCATCAAATTATGTTGCAAATCTCGCCAATTTCCATTAGAAAAGCCTTGTCTAGACTATCTTGTTGATGTTTTTTCTTAAAATCTTTTGGACTTCCAACAAATAAAATTTTTGAATCATTTAATACCGCAATTGAATCACATATTTCATCCATATCTGATAATATATGCGAACTAAAGAATATAGTATTACCTAATTTTTTATAATCAACTAACTCGCTTTTTAATGAGTTTCTTGCTTTTGGATCAAGTCCAGACATAGGTTCATCAAGTATGACTAATTTTGCTTGTGATAAAAAAGTTGCCAATAAACCAAGCTTTTGAGTCATTCCTTTGGAATATTTGCTAATTTTTTGATTAAGAACTTCATATGGCAATTGCAAATTATTGCAAATTTTTTTACATTTAGCGTGATCAATTTTTGAATTGTAAAAACCCAAGACAAATTCAATAAAATCAAAGCCTTTTTGATGAATTGATGGTTGAAATTTTTCTGGCAAATAGCAAAGTTTTTTTCTAGATTCGGGTAAAATTCTTGATTTTCCAAAAATTTCTACTTCACCATCATCTTGATCCAACAAATCTAAAATAATTTTAATTAATGTTGTTTTCCCCTGTCCATTTAAACCAATAAATCCAAATATTTCATTATTATTAACATTAAAAGAAACATCAGATAAGACTGGCTTAGAAAAACTTTTAGAAATAGCGGAAATCTTAAGAGGAATCATAGCTAAGTTATTTATCAATAATTTTATGCATAGCTAAAAGTGCAATAATATAGCCATCAACACCAAGTCCACAAATTATTCCATCTACAACTTCACTTAAAAAAGAATTGTGACGGAAATCTTCTCGCTTAAAAATATTAGAAATATGTAATTCAATTTTTTTGCCGTGAAAAATTTCTAGAGCATCTCGAATAGCCACCGAAGTATGAGTATAAGCCGCAGCGTTAATTATTATGCCTTGATATTTTTTAATTGCATCTTGAATAAAATCAACAATCTCGCTTTCGCTATTTGACTGTTTATAATCTATTTCTAGATTAACTTGTTTTGCTATTTCTCTACATTCATCGATAATTTTATCAATCGATATTTCACCATAAATTTTTTTATCACGCAAATGAAGCAGATTAAGATTGGGACCGTTAATAATTAAAATTTTTTTCATGTGTAGTTATTTTTTGTTTGCAGAAAATTCTATTTTTACATAAAAAAAGATAGTTATCGGAATTGATATGGCATATGTTAAACCAATTATTGCCAAGGTTAACCATGGTTTTACAATTAAACCAATTATTATTGAACCAATAATTAAAAGAGTTAGATATAGGCTATCATTTTTTATTGGTATTTTTTTAATAGATATTGTGGGAACCCTACTGGCCATTAGTACCGCTAAAACTGATATATAAGTAATAATTAAGATTGGATCGGTGTAAAAACCACTACCAAATTCATAAAATAAAACCATTGGCAACATTGACATCGCCGCTCCAACTGGAGCTGGTATTCCTTTAAAAAAATATTTTTCTAAAGTAGGATTTTTTACCGTACAAGATAAATCAACATTAAAGCGTGCTAAACGTATTACAGCGCATATTGTAAAAAATAAAACCATTGCCCAATCGAGCCCTTTAATTTCAACATATGAGTTAATCCAAAAATATATTATAAAACTTGGTACTACGCCAAAATTTACAAAATCTACTAATGAATCTAATTGCGCTCCAAAGTCACTTGAGGAATTTAAAAATCTTGCTAATCTACCATCAACACCATCCATAAAACCAGCTAATAAAAGCAAGGATGTGGCTTCTATATAATTTCCTGAAATAGAAAAACGAATTGCGGTGAGTGTTAAACACAAACTTGTAATTGTGACAATATTTGGTATCATTCTTATTAGAGGAGTAAATCCTTTAGAATTATTTTTAGAATGATTTCGATAATTTTGCATAAATATTTTATAAAAGAACTTTTGTTTTATTGGCAGTTTATTTGGTATTAGTTATAAGAATTTTTGCAACTTTTAAAAAGCTTGAGTATATTTTATTGTTAAGTATTATCAAAAAAAATCAACCAATAAATTTATTTTAAATGAATAAAAAAGATTTAGCTAACTGTATTCGTTTTTTATCAATTGACGCTATTGAAAAAGCTGGATCAGGTCATCCCGGTATGCCAATGGGTATGGCCGATGTTGCTACAGTTTTATTTACTGAATTCTTAAATTTTAATGCAAATGATCCAAAATGGTTAAATCGTGACCGTTTCATTCTTTCTGCAGGACATGGCTCAATGCTTCTTTACTCGCTACTATATCTTACTGGTTACCAAGATATTAACCTTGAAGAAATAAAAAACTTTCGTCAACTTCATTCAAAATGCGCTGGACATCCTGAATATGGCGAACTTGCAGGAATAGAAACTACAACCGGTCCTTTAGGACAAGGTATAGCTAACGCTGTTGGTATGGCGATATCAGAAAAAATGCTTAAAGCCAGATTTGGTGAAGAAATTTTTAATCATAAAATATACTGCTTAGTAGGTGATGGTTGCTTAATGGAAGGCATATCACAAGAGGCATTATCTCTAGCTGGTCATCTTAAACTAAACAATTTAGTAGTAATTTGGGATAACAATTCAATTTCAATTGATGGCAAAACCTCAATTACAACTTCTGAAAATATTAATTTACGTTTTGAAGCCCTAGGATTCAAAGTAATATCAATTGATGGTCATGATTTTTCACAAATCAGTGATGCATTTACTAATGCACAAAAATCAACAACGCCAATATTTATAAATTGTAAAACTATAATTGGCTATGGTTCACCAAACAAAGCTGGTAGCGAGAAAATTCACGGCTCAGCCCTTGGAGAGCAAGAAACAAAAAAAACTCGTGAAAATTTAGGTTGGAATTATAATAATTTTGAAATTCCAAATAATCTTCTTGATCAATGGCGTTTAGCTTCAAAGAGGTCTCAAGATCTTTATCAAAAATGGCAAAATAATTTCAACAAATTACCAGAAAATAAAAAAACTGAACTTTTACAGATTATCAACAAAGATTTTTCTAAAAATTTCAATCAAAAAATTAAAGAATTTAAAGATAAAATAATCGGTGATAAAATTACTCAAGCATCTCGTAAATCTTCACAACAAGTTCTCGAATTTATTACTGGTGAAATTGCATCTTTAATTGGCGGTTCAGCAGATTTAACAGAATCAGTTCTAACCAAAACCACTCATACCGCATCAATTACTAGTAATAATTTTCAAGGAAGATATATTCACTATGGAGTTAGAGAACATGCCATGTCAGCAATCATGAATGGAATTTCTTTGCATGGTAATTTTATTCCTTATGGTGGAACTTTTTTGGTTTTTTCTGATTATTTAAAACCAGCTCTAAGATTATCTGCGTTGATGAAGCAACAAATTTTATATGTCTTTACCCATGATTCAATTGGTCTTGGCGAAGATGGACCAACTCATCAACCAATTGAGCATCTTGCTATGCTTCGTTCAATTCCTAATCTAAATGTTTTTCGTCCAGCAGATAGTGAAGAAACTCTCGCTTGCTACGAGCTAGCTCTAGAAAATAAAAATTCTCCTTCGGCTTTGGTTTTTTCAAGACAAAATTTGAAATTTATTAATAAGCACTGTCAAGATTATAAAAAAGGCGCCTATGTAGTGATTGATTGCGATAATCCACAAACAATCATTATTGCTACTGGTTCTGAGCTACAAATTGCAATAGAAGCTAATCAAATTTTAAAAAATCACAATATTAATTCTCGAGTAATTTCAATGCCATCTTTTGAAATATTTAACAAACAAGATGATGTATATAAAAATAAAATTCTTGGTGATAATAAGATTTTAAAATGCGCCGTAGAGGCCGGAGTTAGACAAGGATGGGATCAATTTATTAATAAAGAAGGAATTTTTATTGGCATGAATAGCTTCGGTGCATCTGCTAAATGCGAAGATCTATATAAAAATTTTCAAATAAATTCACAAAATCTAGTAGATCAAATTTTAAAGAAAATTAATAATTTTGCTCAAGACAATCACTAAAATCTTTGATTAATTTTTCAATTATTAATAGATATCCATTATTAGAGCTATGGTTTTTTTTGCCAATAATATCAAGAGCTCTGAAGCCTATATTATGTTTATTAGCCATTCTTTTAGAAGTATTTTTTTCATCATGATTATCTGCAAAAATACATTTTATCTGATTACCTTTTAGCAAATTTTCAATAGTTTTATAGTCTTTAATTTTTATTTCAAAGTGATTATTATTTATCATTTTTAAAGCTGATCTTAATTGAAAATAATCTTCAAAATAAATAATTGAACTATGATAAAAAATAAAATTATTTTGCGAATAATTTAGTAATTTTTTTTGATTAATTTTTGAAAATTCTAATAATTCTTTTTTAAATTTATCAAAATTTTTTTTATAAAAAGAACAATTTTTATTATTTAATTCGCACAATTTCAACTTAATAAAATCAGCTATTAATATAGCATTATCAAGATTTAACCAAATATGCTTATCATATTGATTATTATTATAAATGAGTTTTAAATCTTTTATTTTCGAGAGTTGATAACTTTTATAATTTAAATCCAAACTATTAATAAGTTTTGCAAAATTATTTTCTAATGAATTATCAACGTAAAAAATTACTTTAGCATTTTTAACATTATTTAGATCTGATTTTTTTAAATAATAATTATGTTCTGAAACATTTGGATCAATAATTAAAATCACTTCGTCTAAACCACCGCTAATAGATAAAATAATTTGATAAATAGGATTGATTGAAGCTACAATTGGAGAACCTTCTGCAAATGCTTTACTTGTTGATAATAAAAAAATAAAAACAATTAAATTTCTCATGATCATTTCAAAGCTAGATAAGGTTAATTTAAAAATTAATAATCAAAATATAGTCAAAGATATTTCTCTAACCTTACTTAAAAATAAAATAACAACATTGATTGGTCCAAATGGTGGAGGCAAATCTTCAATTGCCAAAATAATTTTAGGAATTATTAAGCCAAATAATGGTAAAATATTTATAAAAGATAAAATAAAAATTGGCTACATGCCACAAAAAGTTGAAATTGATAAAACAATACCTATTTCTGCTATTGATTTTATTAAGCTATATAAAGGAAATAATTTTCTAGATGGAAAAATAGATCAATTATCTTCAAGATTGGGAATAAAAAATATCTTAAAAAATCAAATTCATAATTTATCAGGTGGACAATTTCAAAAAATTGTTTTTTTAAGATCAATAATTAATAATCCTGATTTATTAGTTCTTGATGAACCTACTCAATTTATGGATATAAACGCTATAGATGAATTTTATCAAATAATTAACGAAGTTAGAAAAGATTGTAGTTGCTCTATTTTATTAATCTCTCATGATTTAAATATGGTAATGCAAAAAACTGATGAGGTATTTTGTATTAATAAGCATATCTGCTGTTCTGGCACACCGCAATCAATAAATAAGCATCCTGAGTATATATCTCTTTTTGGAAAAAAATCAGAAATTGGAATATATCATCATCATCACGATCACAATCATGACATTTCTAATATTTAGCAAATTTAAATGTGGTGTTTAATATTGGAAATAGTGTAATGAGTGATCTTTTATACCATTTCCACTAATAAATGATACAATTAGGTATTTATAAATTAAGCTTCATCTTTTTGGTTAAAAATCTTCAAAAAGCCTCAGCTGTATGGATATACAGCTTCATTTTTTA
>Ga0172372_10007727_pt1 | contig 14392 bp, 11 predicted proteins | sample LakKiv5m_2_FD_114544 | JGI IMG/M metagenome (GOLD analysis project Ga0172372, IMG submission 114544) | Freshwater microbial communities from Kabuno Bay, South-Kivu, Congo - kab_092012_9.5m | ecosystem: Environmental > Aquatic > Freshwater > Lake | place: Democratic Republic of the Congo...
CGCCCCTGCTCATCGGCATGTTCTTCCTCGGGGCGATCCAGCTCCTGACGCTGGGCATCCTGGGCGAGTACGTGGGCGCGGTCCTCACCCAGGTGCGCGGGCTCCCCCACGTGGTGGAGCGGGGGAGGGTGGGCAGCGCCCCGGCCCAGCAGGTGCCCGCCGCCCGGCCGTCCCGAGTGGAGGCCGTCCCCTGATGCGGGTCGCCGACTACATCGCCTCCGCTCTGGCCGACCACGGGATCACGGACGTGTTCCTGGTCACCGGCGGCGGGGCCATGCACCTGAACGACGCGATCGGTCGCGAGCGCCGGCTCCGCTGGGTTCCGTGTCATCACGAACAGGCCTGCGCCATCGCCGCGGAGTCGTACCACCGGCTCACGAACCGTCTCGCCGCGATCAACGTGACCAGCGGGCCCGGCGGCACCAACGCCATCACCGGGGTGTGGGGAGCCTGGGTGGACTCGCTGGCGATGGTGGTCATCTCCGGCAACGTGAAGTGGGAGACGATGGTCCGGTCGACCGGCCTCCCTCTCCGTCAACTGGGGGACCAGGAGGCGGACATCGTCCCCATCGTGCGGACGTTCACCAAGTACGCGGCGGTGATCGAGGATCCGGCCTCGGTGCGCTACCACGTGGAGCGGGCCCTCTGGGAGGCGACCCGAGGTCGCCCGGGTCCGGTGTGGTTGGACGTCCCGATGAACGTTCAAGGCGCGCAGGTGGACTCCGCCCGGCTCGAAGGGTTCACTCCCCCCGACGCCCCGGTCGGCCTCGACGACGCCGCGCTCGACGCGGCCATCGACCGCCTGATCGAGCGGCTCGACGGGGCGCGGCGACCTGTGGTCCTGGCCAGCTCCGGGATCTGGCGCGCCGGGGCCCACGCCGAGTTCCTCGCCACCTGCGAGAAGCTGGGCGCGCCGGTCACGACCGCCTGGAACAGCCACGACCTGATCTGGGACGACCATCCCCTCTACGCCGGGCGGCCCGGGTCCATCGGGGATCGCCCCGGCAACTTCGCGGTGCAGAACGCGGACCTGCTGCTCTCGCTGGGGTGCCGCCTTTCCCTCCGGCAGGTCAGCTACGCCTGGACGAGCTTCGCCCGGGAGGCCTGGATCGCCTCGGTGGACGTCGACGCGGCGGAGCTGCAGAAGCCCACCGTGCGCGTGGACCTCCCCATCCACGCGGACGTCGGGCGCTTCCTGCGTCGATTCCACGAACGGCTTCCGGGGAGCCCGGAGCGGTACGCGCCGTGGGTGGAGTGGTGCCGGGAGCGCGTCCGCCGCTACCCGGTGGTCGGCCCCGAGCACGAGGCGAAGGCCGCGCCGGTGAACCCCTACCTGTTCCCGAAGCGGCTGTTCGAGCAGCTTCCGGACGGGGCGGTGGTGGTGTGCGGGGACGGAACCGCCTGCGTGACGACCTTCCAGGCCGCCCACCTCAAGCCGGGTCAGCGCCTGTACCACAACTCCGGCTGCGCCCCGATGGGGTACGACCTCCCCGCCGCGGTGGGCGCGAGCGTGGCCCGCGGACGCGGGCCGGTGGTCTGCATCGCGGGGGACGGGAGCATCATGATGAACCTGCAGGAGCTGCAGACCATCGTGACGCAGCGGCTCCCCGTGCGGATCTTCGTGATCAACAACGCCGGGTACCACTCCATCCGCCAGACCCAGCAGAACTTCTTCCCCGACAACCCGATCGGGTACGACGCGGCCAGCGGCGTCGGGCTCCCCGACTTCGAGCGCCTCGCCGGGGCGTTCGGGATCCCGTTCCGGCGCTGCGCCGAGAACGCCGGGTTGGAGGCGGCCATCGCGGGCACGCTCTCGGAGCCCTGCTACGCGATGTGCGAGGTCGTGGTTGACGCGGCGTGGCCCTTCGCGCCCAAGCTGGCGTCGCGCCGCCTCCCCGACGGGAGGATGGTGTCCTCGCCCCTCGAGGACCTGCACCCCTTCCTTTCGCGAGAGGAACTCGCGACCAACCTTCTAATTGCTCCAGCTTCCGAAGACTGAATGGGAGACAGTGTCAGATGAACGCGACCGAACGCAAGATGGTGGAGGTGCTCAGCGACCTCCGTGAGCGCTTCCACGTGGGCGGGGTGAAGGCCGAGTTCGAGGCCGAGGGCACCCGCATGGACGAGGCGATGCTGCTGAAGAACATCCTCGCCCGGGCCGGCGTCCCGCTGAACATCAAGATCGGCGGGTGCGAGGCGATCAAGGACATGTTCGACGCGATCGCGCTGGGCGCGGAGCGCATCATCGCGCCGATGGTGGAGACGCCGTACGCGCTGCGGAAGTTCATCCAGGCGGCGAACATCGCGTTCGTGAACGGCGGCCACGAGGACTGCGAGCTCCTCATCAACCTCGAGACGCGCACCTCGTTCGAAAACTTTCCGGCCATGCTGGAGGTGCCGGAGATCGGCTCGCTCCGGGGCATCGTGATCGGGCGGGTCGACCTCACCGGCTCGATGGGCCTGGGGCGCGACCAGGTCAACTCGGACGCCGTCCTGGACCTGTGCCTCCCCACCGTCGCCCTCGCGCGCTCGCGCGGCCTCGACGTGGTCGTGGGCGGCGGCGTCTCCGCCGACTCCCTCCCGTTCTTCCAGGCGTTCCCCGCGGGGCACCTGCAGCGCTTCGAGACGCGCAAGATCATCTTCTCCTGCCCCGGGGCGCTCTCGAACCCCCCTGCAGCGTTCCTGCGCGCGGTGGAGTTCGAGCTCCTGTGGCTCCAGAACAAGAAGGAGTACTACGGGGCGATCTACCGGGAGGACGACGCCCGCATCGCGATGCTGGAGAAGCGCTATCGCGCCGGCATCGACGCCCTCGAGAAGTAGGTGCGCACCGCCCTGGTCACCGGCGGCTCCCGCGGTCTCGGCGCCGCGATCGCCGCCGCGCTGGCCACGGACGGCGTCCAGGTGCTCGCGCCGGGCCGCGCCGAGCTCGACCTGGCCGATCGCGCGTCGGTCCGCGCCTGGCTGGAGCGGCCGGACCGTCCCGAGGTGGACGTGCTGGTGAACAACGCGGGGCTGAACCACCTGGGCCGGGTGGGCGCGCTCTCGGACGTGCTCGTGGACGAGATGATGGCGGTCAACCTGGAGGCGCCGCTGCGTCTCATGAACGGCCTGCTCCCGGGGATGGCGGCCCGCGGCTGGGGTCGGGTGGTGAACATCGCCTCCATCTGGGCGGTGCTGGGCCGTCCGGGGCGGGGGGCCTACGCGGCCACCAAGGCGGCGCTGACCGGTCTCACCCGGGTGGCGGCGGCCGAAGTGGCCGCCCAGGGGGTGCTCGTGAACGCGGTGTGCCCCGGGTACATCGAGACGGAGCTCACCCGCAGGAACAACAGCCCGGCCGAGCTCGCGGCCATCGCCGCCACCATCCCGGCGGGGCGGCTGGGCCGACCGGAAGAGGTGGCCGAGCTGGTGCGGTGGCTGTGCTCGCCCCTCAACTCCTACCTGACGGGCCAGACGGTCGTGCTCGACGGAGGGCTCTCGGTCACATGAGGCCGCTCCTCACCGTGCGCAGCGGGCTCGGCCCCTACGAGGTCGTCCGCGTCCCGTCCTTCGAGGCGCTGGTCGCCGCGGCGGGCCCCCCGGAGCGGACCTGGTTCGTGGTGGACGAGGGCCTGCTCCGCGCCCGCCCCGACGCCTTCGCGGCGGTCGCCCCCGAGCGCCTGGTCCCGCTCGCCTCCACCGAGCACACCAAGTCCTTCGAGGCGCTGGGACCGCTGCTCGACGGGCTCCTGGGGTCGGGGGTGCGGCGCGACGCGCGGTTGGTGGCCGTGGGGGGCGGGATCTGTCAGGACACGGTGGGCTTCGCCGCGTCGATCCTGATGCGGGGCGTGGACTGGTGGTTCGCGCCCACCACGCTGCTCGCCCAGGCCGACAGCTGCATCGGGGCCAAGACCTCGATCAACCTCGGGGCGCGGAAGAACCAGCTGGGCACCTTCAACGCCCCCTCCCGCGTGCTCCTGGTGGACGGGGCGCTGCTCACCCTGCCCGCCGATCAACGTCGGTCCGGTCTCGGAGAGGTGGCCAAGTTCCACCTGCTGGAGGGGGAGGCGAGCTGGGGCTGGATCCAGGAGCGGCTGCGCTGGGACGACGTGGGCCTCCTGGACGAGCTGGTCGAGCGCTCGCTGACGATCAAGCGCCGGTACATCGAGGAGGACGAGTTCGACCGAGGGGTGCGGAACCTGCTCAACCACGGCCACACCTTCGGTCACGCGTTCGAGGCCGCCACGCGCTTCGCCATCCCGCACGGCATGGCGGTCGCCCTGGGGATGTGCTTCGCCGCCCGCGTCTCGGAGCGTCGAGGCCTCTGCTCCCCGGCCCACTGCGACGAGCTCCTCCATGTCCTGCGCCCGCTGTTCCACCCGTTCCAGCACGCCCTCGCCGACGCCTCCGGCGAGGAGCTCCTGCGGGCGATGGGCACCGACAAGAAGAACGTGGGTGGGAAGACCTATGCCATCCTGACCCGGGGCCCGGGCCGGATGGAGAAGACCGCCGTGGACCTCGCGGGCGAGGTCGCGCCGTTGTTCGGCGACTTCGTCCGCTGGGTCGCGTGACGTCCGGTTGGGCCGGGTGGGCCGCCCCCTGCTCGTCGGCGCGCTCCTCGGGGTGCTCGTCGCGACCGCGGCGGTCGCCAGCCGGCTGGACTACGTGCCCTATGGGGACACCGCCGAGTACGCGGACTGCATCGCCACCTTCCTGCGCGAGGGCGGCTTCGCCCGGCTGAGCTGCGCGGCGCACCCCACCCCCTTCTGGGCGGCGGCGACCTCCGCCGCGGTGTCGGTCATGGGCGCGCATCCCCTGGGCGCGGCCGCCCCCTGGCTGCTCGGGCTGGGTGCCACCCTGGCCGCCGCCTCCCACGCCTGGTCGCTCGGCGCGGCCCAGGCGGTTCATCAGGGTGTCCAGCGCCTCCTCCATGACTGCCGTGTCGACTCCGGGAAGGCTGCTCGGCGGCTCGAAGCCCTCGAGCTGGTCCGGGTCGACCAGCGTGCCCTGCACGTTCATGGGCACGTCCAGCCAGACGGGCCCGGGGCGACCGCTCGTGGCCTCCCACAGCGCCCGTTCGAGGTGGTACCGGACACGAAGAGGGTCGTTGACGACGGCCGCATGTTTGGTGAAGCCGTCGACGTAGCGCACGATGTCGGCCTCCTGGTCCCCGAGCTGGCGGAGCGGCAGCCCGGTGGAACGGACCATCGTGTCCCAACGCACGTTCCCCGAGAGAACGATCATCGCAAGGGAGTCCACCCACGCGCCCCACACGCCGGTGATGGCGTTGGTGCCCCCGGGGCCACTCGTGACGTTGACCGCGGCGATGCGGTTGGTGAGCCTGTAGTAGGACTCCGCGGCGATGGCGCAGGTCTGCTCGTGGTGGCACGGCACCCAGCGGAGGCGCTGCTCGCGGCCCATCGCGTCGTTGAGATGCATGGCCCCCCGCCAGTGACCAGGAAGACGTCCGTGATGCCGTGGTCGGCGAGGGTGCGGGCGATGTAGTCGGCGACGCGGATCATGGGCGCCTCAGAATACCCTCCGAGGCGGCGAGCGGCCTCGCGCCGTCGTGCGACTCCCCCGCGGCCGGAGCCGGGCGCCCCCTCACCCCGGGATCGCCGCCTCGTTCGCCAGGTGCACCTCCAGCGAGTAGCCTCCGAGCTCGTAGAGGACCCTCACGCCCGGTGGGGCGAGCCGGCCCAGCATCTGGTGCACGTTGGCGCCGTCGGCATTCGGGAGGCAGAGGCCGTAGAGCCAGGTGGCGTCGAGCTCGCCGAAGGGGTTGACGACCTCGCCGAGCACCTGCGCGGTGTAGGCGCCGTCGTGCTGAAGCGTGCGGCCGTGCGTGGCCCGGTCGACCCGGTGGACGACCCGCCAGGAGGCCTCAGGCGGGAGGACGAGGAGCGCGCCCTCCGGGGGACGCAGGTCCCGGAGCGCCCGGTCGACGAGGCGTGGAATGTAGAGGATCTCGAAGTTGTAGGCGAGCTGGTCCTCCCCGGGGCCCGGCCAGTCCTTGGCGAGGGAGGTCATGTAGAGGAGCTCGTGCCGGCCGAAGGGGAAGGTGCCGAACACCGCCCGGGACACCGGGTCCGCCGTGCGGAAGCAGGAGAGCAACCAGAGGGCGGCCATCACCGCCGGTCCGACGACGCGGGCGCGCCCGCCCGACGACCACCTGGTCAGCCCGTCGAGGGCGACGAGAAGGAGGGGTGGGACGAGGAAGGCAGTGTACCGGGGGACCCCGTGGAGGATGGGCAACACCGACAGCACCGGCACGACCAGCAGGGCCGCGGCGACGAGCCCGATGAACCGATCCGCGGAGTCCTCCGATCCGGCCCACGCCCGGGGGAGCCGCTGTCGCAGGGACAGGAAGGCGAACGGGACGGCGATCCAGAGGAACTGGAGGACGCCCACATTGACCAGCAGGGTCGCGAGCAGGCCCGCGGCCTTCCCGTCCCTGGCGGTGGCGAGGATGTCCTCGGCGCCCAACCCGTGCCAGAGGACGTGCTCGCCCTCCCCGGCGGTGACGCCCCGGACCCCGAACCACGCGAGCACGAGCAGGCCCGGAGCGATGAGGGGGAGGTGTCCTCGGACCACCTGGGCGGGGCCTTGCCCCCGCCGCATCCACACCGAGGCGGCCGCCGCGGCCGCGACGAGGAGCCAGCCGGTCTCCTTGCAGCCCGCCAGCGCGAGTCCGAGCAGGGCGGCCCGCCCGGTGCGCCCGGCGGCGAGTTCCCAGAGGAACGGGAGGGTGAAGAGCATGAGCCCAGTGTCCGCGCTGAACTGCACCCAGCCCACCGCGACCAGCGGCTGGACCACCAGGGCGAGGAGCGCCAGCCGGGCGGGGAGCCCGTCTGTGCCGACAAGGCGGGTGACCGGCCCGACCGCGTAGAGCGCGAACGTGCAGGCGAGGACGAAGTTGGTGGCGAGGAGGGCGGTCGGCGACCCGAAGAAGGCCAGCTGCGGCAGGGCGAGCAGGCCCAGGTATACGAAGGTGGGGTGGTCGGCGCAGACGAGCCGGCCCGGATCCGCAAAGCGGACGGCGTCGAGAACGCAGTCCGCGTACTCCGCGGTATCGCTGAACGGGACGTAGTCGAGCTGGGTGGCCTGCAGGCCGGCGGCGGCCAGGAGGGCGAGCATCGCCGCCCGCCCGCGGGCCGGGAGCGGAAGACCCGCGACCGGTTGCGGGATCACAGCGTCTGGTAGTCGTACGGCTCCGAGCTGTTGCCGTCGATGTCGGTGACCACGAAGCGCACCAGGACCTCGCCCTGGGCCGAACAGCCGACGCCGGTGAGCTGCTCGCGCCAGGTGCCGAAGCAGGTGCCGCTGCCGCAGGCGAGCTCCCCCGCGGTCAGCTCGCCGCCATCCTCGTTGAGCACGGAGAAGGTGCCGCCGTTCACGGTCTCGGCGCCCTGGGGGTCGTCCACCGTGCTCTGCGTGTCCCAGACCTCGCCGGCCGACTGCTGCTTGGTGCAGTTGACCTCGGTGGTGAGGATGACGGGGTTCACCGCCGGCTGGGTGTTCGTGTCGGTGTCGGTGGCGGTGTCGTCCTCGGCCGTGGGCGCGGAGTCGTCCTCCTTCCCGGTGCAGGCGACGGCGAGGACGGCGAGGATGGGCCAGGTGCGCATGGTTCTCTCAGGCGGCGTGTTGGGCGGAGTAGGCTTCGAAATCGGCGAGGACCCGCTTGAGGTGGGTCCGGCGCTCCTGATCAACGATAGCCTCTTCCAGGGGGTTCGTGCCGGCCGGGAGCGGTGCGAAGGTCGGTTCGGGGCCCGAGGTGGCGGGCGGCGCCGCGTACCAGTCGCCCCGCCGGTACAGGTACCGGACGTTCCCCTCGAGCATGCAGATCTGGTTGTACTTGTAGCGGGCCAGCGTGCGCCCCTGGTTGTCGTACCAGGCGCTCTGCATCACCGGGTAGCTGCGCTCGGGCTCGGTCACGAGGTGGTGGGTGGCCGCCGGGTGCCCCACCTCGCGCAGGATGCCGTGGAACACGTCGCGGCTGCTGACCGGCGTGTCCACCACGCGATCGCCCGCGTGGTTGGGGGAGAGCCAGTACAGCGGCACGCGGTTCCCCGCGTCGGCCACGTTGGAGAAGTGGTAGGCCCACCCCTGCTCGCCGAAGCAGTCGCCGTGGTCCGAGCCGAACACCACGAGGTTGTCGCCGTCCTGGCGCAGCTCCTCGATGAACGCGTCCACCCGGGGGGCGAGGCGCTCCCAGGCGAGGCGCTGCCGGCGCCGGAGCAGCGCCATCATCTCCGCCCGGATGGGGTTCTGCTCCTGGGTGAGCCAGGTCTGGTTGACCAGGTGGTAGAGGCTGACGATCTCGTGCAACTTCCCGAGCAGTCCCGAGGCGGTGGTCTCGAAGGTGTCGCCCACGTGGTACGGGAAATGCGACTCCATCAGGTTCAGGAACAGGAAGTTGCCGCGTCCGCGCCGCTCGCCGTCACGCAGCATGGCCCGGGCCTGGTCGAACACCTCGTCCCAGGTGTTCTGGAGCCAGACCTTGGACGCCTCGAGGTCCGCGGCGAGCTTGCCGGCGATGAACTCGGGCGAGAGGATCTTCTTGCGGAGCCGCGGCTTGCCCACGAGCACGAGGGCTTCGTGAATCTTCCGATGCTTGGAGGGCACGAACTTCCAGATGCGACGCATCTCGTCGAAGCCGCGGTCCAGCCCGAAGATCTCGGTGGTGGCGATGTTCGCGGTGATCTGGGCGGTGTGGTAGCCCTGGGCGCCCATGAGCTCGGCGAGGGTGGGCACGCCGGGCGACAAGCCGCGGGACTGCGCGTCCGCGCCGTGCTCGTGGGGCATGAGGCCGGTGAAGAGGGAGCCGGTCGCGGGGAGGGTCCAGCAGCCGCCCGACCGCGCCTGGCTGAACCGAACGGCGTTCCGGGTGGTGTAGCCGAGGCCGGTGGCCCCCCCCTCGTGGACCGAGTCGTATCGGAGCGAGTCCGCGACGAGCACGATGACGTTCTTGGGGCGTTGCATGGCTGAATCGCCCGCTATCCCCGAAGGGGCCCCGGGTCACCCCCCGGCCCGGCGACCGACCCGGCGTCGACTGGCGTTCGCCCTGGCGGGCCTGGTGCTCACGGCGGCGCTCGGATGCGGCTGGGCCGCCGTGGAGGGGGTGGTCGGGGTGATCGCGGCGGCGGGCGGTTGGCTGGCGGGGCTGGGCGAGCTCTCCTGGAAGAACCCCGAGGGCACCTGGATCGCCGTGGATCCCGCCGCCGCCCGGAGGAGGGAGTGGGGCCCGACCGACGCCTTCCTGCGCCCCGACTGGCGGACCCTCGCCCCGGGCCTGGAGCTCGCCGAGGTGCCGCTGCGGCGCTCGCCGAACCCGCAGCCGGTGGACCTGGTGCTCACCCGCGCCGACCCCGCCCGCTGGGAGGTCCGGGTGGCGGGCCGGGAGGACTGGGCGGGCGACACCGTGGCCGGGCTCGCCGACGAGGCGGGGCTGGTCGTGGCGGTCAACGCCTCGTACTTCTCGGACGAGGGCCCGCTGGGGCTGGTGGTGAGCGACGGCGTGCGCCGCCACCGGGCCGTGTCCCACCGGGCCGCCCACTTCCTGGTCCGGGACGGGCGGGTGCGCATCGTCAACCAGCGGAAGGCCGACACCACCGGGGTGGACCAGGGCTTCCAGGGCTTCCCCGCCATCATGAGCGGCGGTCGCACCTACGCCTACATGCGCGTGGGAGGCCGCGGCTTCGACGTGTGGGAGGTGGACCGGCGCAGCGCCGGGTGCGTGGACCGGCAGGGGCGGGTGCTGTTCCTCGCCACGGACAGCTTCGCCGGCGGCCTCTCCTTCGACGAGCTCGCGACCGTGCTGGGCGGCCTGGGCTGCGTGGACGCGATGGGCTTCGACGGCGGGACCAGCACCGGGATGATGGTGCACGTCGGGAGCGTCTGGCGCTCGGTGCTCAACTACAAGCCGGTGCCGGTGGTGGTGGGCCTGTCGTCGCGGGAGTGAGGGGGCTCAGCCGTCCGAGGCCACGACCTCGGTGAGGGCGACGTCGAAGCTGAGCGGGAGGACGGGCAGGTCGTAGGTCGGGCAGAGCTGGGGGTCGGTGGCGCCGTCCACCTCGGGCACCCCGTGGTCGCCGCACGCCTGGACCACGAGGTCCACCGTGTTGCCCTCCCAGCGGTTGCCGGCCAGGGTGGCCCCGGCGTCGTCCAGGAGCACGGCCACCCGGCTCGTCGCGAGGGTGCTGTCGATCACCGTGACGTCCGCGTCGTGGGCGTAGATCGCGTTCCCGTGCACGCGCCCCCCGCCCAGCTCAGCGCCCTCGCCCCCCGCCAGCGCCAGGCCGTCGAGGAGGTAGCTTCCGGGACCGTCGATCCAGACCGCGGCCAGGGGCGAAGCGGCCACCTCCCCTCCGTCCAGCGCCACAGCGGTCTCGCCCGAGGTCGACGCGAGGTAGAGCCCCAGGCCTCCTCCGAAGCTGGGGCTCGCGGCCACCCCGCCGATGGCCACCCCCCCCAGGGTGAGCGAGGCGCCGTCCGCCACCACCCCGGCGAATTCGACCTCGTCCACCACCAGCCCTTCGGCGTGGACGCGCGCCCCGGTGCTCGCCAGCAGGCCGGGGCCGCCCACCCCGCGCAGCTGCGCGTCAGTCAGGGTCGCCTCCGCGCCGTCCTGCACGACGAGCCCGATCGCCACGGGTGTGGAGGTGACCGGGCGGACGTCGGCGACCACCAGGTGGGTCGCGGTCAGGGTGCTGCCCGCGCCGGTCACCAGGATGCCGACGGCGTCGACGTCGGAGACCTCCACGCCCTCCAGGTCCAGCCACCCTGCCCCCGACGCCTGGAACCCCGTCCCCACCCCGTCGGCCCCCCGCGTGCCGGCCAGGGTGCTGTCCACGAGGCGCACCGTCCCCGCGTCGGCGAGGACGGCGCCGCGGAGGCCGCCCCCGAGCGCGAGCGCGCTCGCCTCGACCCGTCCCCCGTCCACCGCCTCGACGAGGGTCGCGTAGCCGATGCCTGACGCGTCCACCGAGTCGGCGACGCGGCCGCCCGACAGCGTCAGCTCGGAGCCGGCCCCGTAGGCGATCAGCGCCCGCACCGGCGCACCCTCGATCTCCACGTCCGCCAGCTCGGCCCGGCCGCCGCCGTCCACCTGGATGCCCGCCCCGTCGCCGTAGGTGTTGAGCGTCCCGCCGAGCAGCCGGAGGCTGGTCGCGTCGAGGCTGCCGCCGGTGACCTGCACCGCCGCCCGGATCCACCCCTCGCCGTCCACGTCCTCCAGCACCACCTCCCCGTTCACGGCGACGAGCCCGTACACGACGTCCTCCGGCTCGGGGCGCAGCTCCCCGAAGGTGGCGCCCCGGACCTCGGCGCGCCCCCCGCCGGCGGTGCCGACCGCCGCGGTGGCCACGCCCTCCACGACCACGTCTTCCGCGTGCAGCTCGCCCTCGTACTGGGCCATGAGGCCGAGCCCCAGCCGCGTGGCGGCCGCCGCTCGGACGCCGGACACGGAGGCCCCCGAGAGCTCGAGCAGCGTCCCGGCGTCGGAGACGACCACCCCGGCGCCGTGGCAGTCGCTCACCTCCACGCCCGCGAGCGCGACCGACGCCAGGCTGCCGACGTAGAGCCCGTAGCCGAGCTCGCCGCGGCGGCTGTCGCCGGGGCTCACGCCCTCGATGCGCACGGTGCCCGCCGAGACCGCCGCTCCCGCGAACAGCACGCCGGCGCCGGTCACGTTCCGCACGTCCAGGGCGCCGAGGGTGACGGTGGCGTCGTACACCGCCAGCCCGAAACCGGCGACGCCCTCGTGGTCCACGACGTCGGAGACGGCGAGGTCGACGAGGTCGACCGTGGACCCGGCGCCCTGGACCTGCACCCCGGCTTCGCTCGCGCCCCTCACCACCACGCCGCTCCCGGCGAGCCCGCCCCCGGCGTCCATCATCAGGCCCGCCCCTCCGTCGACGTCGGCGATCGTCTCCTCGACCAGGAGCCCGTCCACGGCGAGGTCGCCGCCGCTCAGGTAGACGCCGTAGCCGACCGCGCGGGTCACGGTGCAGCGCGTACAACGCACGGTGCCGCCGTCCGCCTCGATCCCGCGGGCGTAGCCGGCCGACCAGGGGACGAGGTCGGCGATGTCCACGTCCTCCAGGTCCACCTCGGTCCCGCTGCGCGCGGTGAGGACGCCCCCGCCCGAGCCGCGTACGCGGACCCGCTCCAACCGGTGGCTGCCGCGCTCGAACCAGGTGGCCGGCTCCACGTAGCCCTCGAGGCTCAGGTCCCGGAGGGACACGTCCGCGGACCCCGATTCCACCCGCGCCGCGTGGGCCCGCTCGCCCGCGCCGCTGAGCACCACGAGGTCGGCGCAGCGACCCGCCAGGTCGAGGGGGGGCGTCGAGCGGCTCGTCCCCGCCGAAGGTCCAGGTGCCGGCGCCCACCACCACACGCCCGCCGCGCGCCACCGCCTCGTCCAGGTCGCCGAGGGGGGCCTCGGGGCTCCCGTCGCCCGTCCCGCCCGCGGCGACGTACACCTCGCCCTCGGCGGACCCGAAGGGCCCGAGCCCGCAGGCCTCGGGCACGCACACGCCGTCGTCGTCGAGCTCGCCGGCGCCGCACCGGGTCGGCTCGGTGGGGCCCCGGCCGTCTCCCTGGGGCGTCGCGCACCCGGCCGCCCCGACCAGGAGCGCCGCCACCCATCCCGGCAACCCGCCCCGCATGGCCCGATGGTAGCACGCCCCTCCCGCGCGCTACGTTCGGGCATGCCCCTGCCCCTCGCCCACCCGCTCCTCCAGCTGGTCCGCGCCGTCCGCGCCGCCCGCGCCGGGGGCCCCGACCCGATGGAGCGCGTCGAGGCCCTCCACGCCGCCCGACGGGCCCGGGGAGGTCCGAACCGGCGCGCGTTCATGGCCGGGGTCGGCGCGCTCGCCGCCTGCCGCCCCGGGGCGGACCCCGGGAAGGACCGCGACGACACCGGGGGCACCGACGGCGCGGTGGTCCCCGTCGCGATTCTCGGCGCCGGGCTGGCCGGGTTGGCCTGTTGCCACCGGCTCGCGCAGTTGGGGCAGCGGGCCCGGGTCTACGAAGCGCGGGACCGCGTGGGCGGGCGGGTGGTGACCGGACGGGGGCTCCAGCCCAAGCTGCCCGGCTTCACCATCGAGATCGGCGCGGAGTGGATCAACAGCGCCGACGAGGCGCTGATGGGCCTCGTGGACGAGCTCGGCCTCACCCTGAACGACTCGTGGGACGAGTTCGACCTCGAGACCATGGTGTGGTTCGACGGGCGGCGGGTGCAGATGCGCACCCTGCTGGACGACCTGGACCGCCTCACCCGCGCCTGCGACGACGCGCTCGCGGCCATGCCCGACGGCGGGGCGCACATCTCCTACCAGACCCCCGAGGGCGCAGTGGAGCTGGACCAGACCTCGGCGGCCGAGTGGCTCGCCGGGCTGGACCTGGGCGACGACGCGCGGCGCTGGGCGGAGACCGTCACCCTGGCCGACTACGGCCTGGAGCTGGACGAACAGTCGGCCTTGAACGTGGTCAGCTTCTTCACCAGCACGGGCGAGGAGCTCTACGACGAGCGCTGGCTCACCGCGGGCGGGAACGACCAGCTCGCGACCGGTCTGGGCGAGCGCTACGCCGACCGGATCGAGCTCGGTGTGGAGATCCAGGCCATCGAGGCCGAGCCCGACGGCACCTGGACCCTCCGCTTCGCGGGGGGGCGCGCCCCGGTGCGGGCCCAGGTGGTGGTCTGCACCCTGCCGTTCAGCGTGCTCCGCGGCCTGGACCTGGACGCGATGGGCCTCGCCGGGGTGAAGCGGACCTGCGTGGAGACGCTCGGCCACGGCACCAACGCCAAGCTCGGCCTCCCCTTCGCCCGCCGCTTCTGGCGCGACGCGGGAGACAGCGGGCTCGTCTACACCGACCTGTTCCAGGAGGGCTGGGACGCCGCGATGATGCAGGGCCTGGACGGCGGCGGCTTCGCCAGCTTCCGGGGCGGCGCCGCCGGACTGGCCGTGGGGCAGGGCACGGTGGCCGAGCGCGGCGCGGAGCTCCTCGCCCAGCTCGAGCAGCTCTGGCCCGGCTGCGGCGCGCACCTCGCCGGCGAGCCGTGGCGGGCGGACTGGCCGTCCGACCCGTGGGTGCGCGGCTCCTACAGCTGCTACACGGTGGGCCAGTGGACGGGCATCGGCGGCGCCGAGGCGGAGCCGGTGGGGTCGCTCCTCTTCGCGGGCGAGCACACCAGCTACGCGTTCCAGGGCTACATGAACGGCGCGGCGCAGTCGGGCCTGGACGCGGCCGAGGACGTCATGGACCTCCTCGGCGGGGCGCGCCGGCGGGCCCGGCCCGTGCGCGCGGGGCGGCGGCGGTTGCCGGGTCCCCCCCGCTGACCGGGACGCGACGCGTCAGGGGAGCACGGGGCCGGGGCGGCGCAGCCGAAGGCCGACCGCGACATCGGCGCCCA